>Ga0255049_10000406_pt1 | contig 26657 bp, 13 predicted proteins | sample JV7_2_3_MG_FD_183615 | JGI IMG/M metagenome (GOLD analysis project Ga0255049, IMG submission 183615) | Seawater microbial communities from Jervis Inlet, British Columbia, Canada - JV7_2_3 | ecosystem: Environmental > Aquatic > Marine > Inlet | place: Canada: British Columbia | collected 2016-10-06 | reverse complement strand
CAGGTCCCTGCAGGTCGATATCGATGTTGCGGCCGCCGGATATGCCGATGTTTAACAATGACGCCCGTGATACGAAAGGCGTCGCGCCGGGCAGGCCCACGAGGATCTCCTCACGGAGCTTTCTGATCAGTTCCGGCGCCTCACGCGGATCCTCGGGATAGATGAAAGCGCCGGTCGCGTTCGAGCCCCAGGAAGCCAGGTTGTATCCGCGGATTCCGGGGCTTGCCTCGCCATCCACATACGGCTGAAAGCGCGCAATCACCTCAGCAATCAGTTCCTCTTCGACAGTTCTAAGCGGAATACCTTCCGCCATGCTGAAGTACACTTCGACGCCATCGGAGTCCGCCTGCGGCAGAAAATCCAGCTTCGGCGCAAGCAACCAGGTCATCAGGGCAGGCACCGCTAACAGTGACACGACCCATGCGATTCTTTGCTTTCGGGTATTCGTCCACGAAACGATCGTCTCGGTGATCTTGTCCCAGAAGCCCCCCAGCCGGTCAACGATCATCTGGTCTTTCTGAAAATAGTTGCTGGCGACCGGCAGGATCGTAATCGCCGCAATGAACGATGTTGCGACAGCAACGGACAAGGTCAGCGCCAGATCCGCAAATAATTGTCCCTCCAGTCCCTTCATAAAAAGGATCGGCAGGAATATCGCGATGCTCGTAATCGTTGAGGCAAACAACGCGCCGACTACCTGCGAAGGACCCTCACGCGCCGCTTCCTCCGCCGGCATACCTTGCTGGCGCAACCGCACAATGTTTTCCTGCACGATGATTGCCGCATCGAGCACCAGACCCACAGCAAACGCCAACCCCGCAAGCGATACCACGTTGAGGCTTCGTCCGAACAGGTTCAGTACCAGCAGAGAGGACAGTAAGGAAAACGGTATCGTCAGCGCGATCACCATCGTCGCCTTCCAGCCACGCAGGAAACACCACAGCACACCGAGCGCGAGAATCACGCCGAGGATCAGATTGCCGTTCACCAGCGCAATCGCACGCCGGATATGTACCGACGCATCAAAGCTCAGCACGATCTTCAGGTCAGCATCCGCAAGAGGCCCGGCATTGAGATCGTCTATTGCTGCATTGATGTCATCGAGAATGGAAACCGTATTGGCGCCGTACTTCCCCTGCACCCGGATGTAGTACGCCGGATAGCCGGTTCGATAGATTATGCTATTGCGCGGGTAGAGCTCGGTCGTTATTTGTGCGATTTCGCTCAAACGCACTGCCTCATTGCCCCGCCGAGCAACGATCAGATCGCCAAGCTCGTCGACATCGAAGCCCCCCAAAAACCGCACCGTGTACTGTCGTCGCCCAACGCTCGCAAGCCCACCGGTCGTATCGACAGCACGACGAACCGTATTGGCAATATCCGATACCTGGACGCCAAGCGCCGCGGCCCGATACGGATCGAACTCGATTAGCACCAGTGGGTCTCTTTCGCTCTCGAGATTGACCCGCTGTACGCCCTCGATGGCAAGAATGCGTGGCTCTACTTCTGTATCGATCACACGCTGATAATCGGTGACATCAATGCCGGGTGTCGGTACCAAAGGATGAACCAGCAATGTTGCAACCGGGAAGTCCCAGCCACCCACCTGGATCTGTGGCTCCTCGGCATCCAGCGGTGGCGGTTCAGCCTGATTCAGGGCATTCAGCACATCCAGCATCGCCTGCTGAAGGTCGACGCCGATGTCGAATTGGAGATTAACGTTTCCGTTGCCCGACCTGACGCTCGAAGACATCTGCACCACACCCGGTACTTGCTGAAGTGCAGTCTCCTGCGGCTCCACAATACTGGCCTCGACCTCCTGCGGTGCAGCATTCCGCCAGGACGTATTGATATTGACTTCCGGATACTCGAGGTTCGGCAACATCTGGATCGGCAGGGACGCAATCCCCACTACACCAAGCACAAACAGAAGAACGGCCGCGGCGAGCAAGGCCGCCGGGTTATCCGCTGAGACGCGAATTAATGACATACAGGGCTCCCAATAGACTCTGGAACGTCTAGTCCTTTATTGGATGCACTAAACCCTGGAAAAGTTTGATTAAACGAGCCCCAATCCGACGAAAAGAGCACTTGATGCGATAAACGGTGCCATTACGGTCAGCCCAACTGTCCACATCCCGGAATCACTGCTGTAATGACCGGCTCTGGCGTCTATCCGGACAACAAATCACTCTCTGACCGTCAGCCAGATGCCGCATATGCCATCTCGTTCTAAGAGTCTTAAATGTCTGCAAAGCAGCGGGTTCGGCGACGTCCTTCCACAGGTCGTAGGGCAGGCGTCGCCAGCATCGTCATCGAGAGCGTTTTCGCGGAATGCCTACTTAACCAAATCGACAACATAGGTCGTGTCGCGGGTCAGGGTGTTTTGGTGATTGACGACGAGTCGAATCGTCCAAACGTTTGATCCTGCAAACATCTCAGCCGGAATTCGGCCGATCTCAGTGGCGCGTTGCGGATTCATGATCGGGTCGCCGACTGGAATCCAGGCCTCCGGATTCTCACCCTGGCCGATCTGCAGTCGCGCGTAACTGAACTCATCTGCATCGGCAATTCCGGATACCTGCAAAAACGTTTGGCCGTTCTCGCTGACAGGTCGCGCGTTATCAATTTCGGCGAGAATGTAAAATTCGGGCTTGGACAACAAAGCGCCACGGGCATTGACGATGCCATATCCTGAGTAGTCGTCGCGTCCCGGAGGCTCGATGTCTCTCGCCGTCTGCTCGAGAATCCGTCGAACCTCGACCGCGGACAGGGACGGGTCATTACTCCAAACCAGGGATGCAACGCCAGAAACGATCGGTGCGGCAAAAGAAGTCCCGGTAGCCCGGTAGTAAAGCTGGTCGTCACCGACATAGTTCCTACCCGGCTGGTAGTTGCTATTGCTCGCGTTGACCATCAAATCCGTCGCTGGCGCACGTAGTCCGACGATGTCCTGCCCCGGTGCAGTCAAATCGACTTGTGGTCCCCAGTTCGAGAACGACATCCGCCTGTCCTTGGTGTCCGATGCCGCAACCGTCAATACCCGTTTCGCTCCGGCAGGTCCGTATCCATCCAGTTGCTGGCCCTCGTTTCCTGCTCCTGCAATGATCAGGACATCGCGCGCGGCGGCATAGTCAATCGCCATTTGTTCGGTGCGCGTCAGTTTGCCGCCGCCGACACTCAGGTTGATGATCCTGGCACCATTATTTGCCGCATAAATAATGGCCTCTGCCAAATACGATGCCCTGCTGCGCCCGAAGTTGTCGACAGCTTTCAGCGGCATAATACGAACGCCCGAATTAATTCCGGCTATGCCTGTTTCGTTGTTTGTATTCGCTGCAATGATGCTCGCCACGAACGTGCCGTGCCCGTCGAAGTCCCACGGCGCCGGCTTGTGATCGAGAAAGTTCCAGCCGACGATGTCGTCGACATAGCCATTCATGTCGTCATCAACGTAATTGGCTGGAATCTCGCTGCCGTTAATCCATAGGCTGTCCGGGTCGAAGTCCGGGTGACTCCATGCAAGGCCCGTATCGATCACGGCGATGATGATGCCGTCTCCCGGGTTTTCGCTAACGGGCCAGTCCTCGTTCTCCGCCGTCAGCCCGATATTCTTGAGCGCCCACTGGTCGGCGTGCGGTTGCGCGCCGTTCGATTCGTACAGTGGATCGTTAACTTCCGCCAGGCTGGTACGGCTCGAGTTCGGTTCTGCAAAAGCGACTCGTGGATCGCCGGCGATGGCGGCCGCAACTTCGTCCTCCTGCCCGGCGGGAACGCGAAGTACGCCGATGGGCGTATCGTTCTCGCACTCGGGTAGCCACTCATCGTTGCATGCCCCGACGGTGAATGCCCGAAATAGAAAATTGCGCCACGCCGAGCCGTTGCCGCTCGACATCTCCCACCAGCGCGGCCTCAGGTGGATAATCGTGCTGCCCTCGTCGAGCACGGTGCCCGCGCCGACAGGCGCGCCTTGCGGCTGGCGGAGCAAACGGTTAACCAGGCTGTTGTAACCGGGCTGCCCGCCAAGATACCTTCCCGCGATATTGGCGCCGAGCCCCGGTGTCTGCGGCATGTCGACCCAAAATGGCTGGTTGCCGAGAATTTCATCCATGTTCATGGAGGGTTGTGGTTGTGGCTGCACACGAAGTGGGGCATTCCAGCCGGGAATTCCCTGGTCGATCGGTGCATTCTCCATGCCGCGCGGCACTCCGCCTAGTGTGGAATCACCGTCGTCGAGACCTCCTGCGGCGCTTCTGACCGTGGAATCACCGTCATCCATAGCCCTGCCGCCGAGTCCCCACGAGTCGTCGGCAGCCGCGGCCGGTTTTGGTGTGGGAGGCTTGATGTACTCTGGTGCATCTCCCCACTCTGGTCTCCAGCCAGCTCGCCTGAGTTCGTCATTGGTGAGCGCGTCTTTGAGTTTGTTTTGCGAGTTGATGATGTGTGTCTCGACCATGCCGCGGTACGCGTCCTCACTCATGGAACTGGGCCGCATGCCCTGACGAATGGCGTCGGATCGTTGCAGATTGACGGCATTCGTTTCAGCTCTCGTCAATCCGCTGACATCGATGTTGAACAAGTCATCGATTTGTTGCTGGCTGCTGTCGGCCGCAAACCAGTAGCCCGGGGCCGGCACATCAAAGCCGAGCTCACTCGCGGCTTCATCCGCCCCCCGAACGGCGCTGAACGGGCCTAAAAGATCATCACCTGGTCCAGCAAGAAGTGTCGCCAACGAATCTTCGCTTATCTTGATTCCGTCAGTTTTTATCGCCCAGACGATTTCCTGATCGGTCATCTCTGCGATGCGCGCCGCGCCAGCCTCCGCGGACAGCGGGATTCTTGTGTTGCCCTGCATAACGATCACTGTGCCGGGGCTTTCGCGAATTCCCTGAACAATTGCATGATTAACGCGCGCAATGGCCAGTGCTTTCTGGTCCGCGTGCGACAGCTGGTTGGCCAAACTTACCTGTACAGATTCGGGCAGGTCATCAAGGGCTGCCGCCCGTTGCGCCGTCGTCATTTCCTGAAATGTGTCGGCGTCAATGATATTTCCCGGTGGTGCGGGATCGAACGTTCCGGGTCGGAAGATCTGCGTATCGTCCAGGCCTGCCGCCGCCGAGTCGCTGCCTCGTGCGGCGTCATCCACTGCGCCACCGGCGCTTGCGACAGCCGATGCCGCATCGTCGGCCGTTTTCAATGCCTTGACCGCGTCATCCAATGCCGCTACGGAGCCGCCAGCACCAACAATGTTCAGGCCGGTCGTCAAAATAAACGTGCTCGTTTGTGCGTCCAACACATCGCCGTAACGGGTAAGCGCCGTGCGGTCGCCGGAACCTGCTTGGACAAGGGTTTCCGCGGCCGAATAATCCTGGTAAGCACCGACAAGCCGACCCCCCTCGACTGCGATCTGCGTACCCATGAGCGTCAGCTCGACCGGGACAAGTACGACTGCTGTTGGCGGGAACAAGAATATCGTACCCGCTATGACAATAGCGACCATGCCTGTGCCGACATCCCACGCCACGCGAGAAAACTCAGTGTCGGCCCATTCCGCCTGGAACACCGTCTCAAGCTCACCCATCCAAATTCCGGTGTGAGGGATCATCGGCCCGAGTTCTACAACGATCTGGTCACGAAGAGCATTGAACGACGGGCCACCGAAGGTCCGGATCATGATCTCGCCGTTGACGATCGTCCCGTACTCGAACGCCACCTCCATCGTCACCCCGTCGAGAAAATTTATGGCCTGGTCCAGCGCCTGTTCGTCTTTCTCGGGGCTCCGGTGACTAATATCGTTGGTCGGGTGGTAGCCGTGAATCGGTCCCGCCAGGTATTGGTAATAGGGTCCGCTGAATCCGTCGACTTCAATCGGCGCCGAGAGGAACGGTGACTGGTTCAGGGACGTCATGAAGTCCAGCTCCGTTTGCTCCTGGTTCAGTGCGGCAAGCTGGTTCTCGAGGCCCTCGATCTCGTGATCCCTGGCGGCGAGTTCCGCGAGAAACGGACCCCGCTCCTCACCATATCTCGGCATGTTGCCGGTCTGGAAGAACTGGCGACTGACCTTCTTAACCCTGATCATGTTGTCGATGCGGTAGTAGAGCGAGTACTTGGATACCGCATCCTGCGAGTACCCGGTAAGGAGGTCGGTGAACTCGATACGGCGCGTGAGATGTTCCTCCGTTCCCTCCATGCCCGTTAGAGAAAGAAAATTTGTCAGTTCGCCTTTCTTCGCGTCGATCAGGTCATCATCCGCATCGTCGGCCTCGAGCTGGCCAATCTCTCGCAACGATCCTTTTACCGTGTCGTAAACCTCGTAGCCCGGTTGCGTGACGAAGTTGCCTTCGGGAATATCGCCTTCCGCCGTTTTCAGCGTATTGAGCTGATAACGAAGCTGCATGTTGTTGCCGACAAACGCATCCTGCACCATAACTGCGGAACGATTGACGGCCGTAGACGTTGCGTAATCGCCGAAACCGCTGCCAATGACGAACTTGTCCGTAGCCTGGTCGTATCCTTCGAGGACTACGTCACCAATTCCTTCCAGGTGCTCTTGCTGTGCGGCCGCAACTGCGTCGAGACGAGCTTGTTCAGCGTCTGCCACAGCCTGTCTTTCCGCGCGTACTTGCTCATTCATGTTGTCGACGAGTTCGTCTACGGTCTCGCCGGTCTGATTGCCAAGCGCCTGCAGGTTCTCACCGAATGCCTGCTCAAAGGGTTTATCAACCTCGAAGAGCGTCGCTGACAGAAACGCCGCTGTGTAGGCGGCCCACTCATCCCCGTGCAGCCCTTTGAGATCCCGGTCGAACTGTCGGTCTGCCGCGAACTGTGCCTCCAGGCGCTCCTTGCGAATGTCATCGACTTCGCGCTGTGTTTCCGGGTCCAGCGAGTCCCAGATTTCGTGGAATTCGTTAGTGGCGGCATTGCTTCTCTGGCCGGAGAGCTCGTCCAGTCGATCGGCGATTTCTTCAGGCGTTCCCGCGACTTCGATGTGATTGTCGGCGTATGCGTTGGCTGCCATCGCGAAGACGGCAATGCAGGTAAGAAATGTGATTGAGAGCTTGGCCACCATTATCGAGACCGGCACGATTTATCGTTATTGTTTGACTAGATCGTAGCAGATTCAGGCGCGGTGTTTGGCCTATAATACCGGTCATAAGAACTAACGGATTCAGGGCGCGAGTGTCGTTGACTCGCGGGGCCCGGGAAATTCAGGGGGCAGGCCGCATGCAAGCCGTTTTGAGATCGGGTGTCGTCATGCTCACCGCAGCCTTGTTGTGTGTCGCATTCGTGGCGCATGCCGTCGTGCGCGGGCATTACGAGCCGCCAGCGGATTCCGCTCAGCCTCAGCACCATCCGGTCTGTCTCTCGGGCGATTGCAGTGAAAACCGTCAGTACCTGATGGCGGCGCAAAGCAACGACTGCAACCTGGCGGGACCTGGCACGCCCTCGCTCGTCCAGGACGATGGCAGCGCCTTCTTTGACAACGATTCATTGTTTTCGGGCGCGGCAACGGTTGGTGCCGGTCACGAAAGTCTGTATGTGAAGGACACTCTTAAGTTGGGGGATCTCTCCCTCAACTTTGGCTACCGGATCGATAGGTCTGTAATGTCTTTTCCTGACCCGGCGGGCATCGGCATGTCCAGCTGGCCGGGCGCAGATTCGAACTTTTCGGATTTCGGCTCGAGCAAGGGCCCGAACAAGGCATTCTTTGGTGGTTCGAATGGTGTCGGCGAGCCCATAGGAGCGTTCGGCTTTCCGGTTCCGTTTCCGATCTACGGCAGCCTCAATTTCCCGACGCCTGCTGGCGGTGTTCCCGCCAATGTCGCTCCGTTTGTGAATCAGCAGGTTGATTTCAACGGCTTCCAGTACACGAGCCTCGGTTTCGACGCATTCGATGGCGGATATGTAGAAAACCTGCTCGAGGTTGTCGGCATCATTGCATTCGAGATCAACGGATGCCGCGTTGTTCTTACCCCTACGGATCCGAACTTCAGATCCAGTCGTCGCGGATTCTGGGGCGATATTCAGGATGATCAGTGGGCGATCAAGCGCGTCGGATTTACAGCTGACGAGAATTCTGCCTGGAACCACGTACCCGAAAATGCATCTGAAGTTATCGTTGCGGTAATCGATACCGGGCTGGACTGGCATCACCTGGATTTCAGTCACGAAAATATCTGGCGCAACGAAAAAGAGATTCCTGACAATGGCCGCGATGACGACCGAAACGGATACGTCGATGACGTTATCGGGTGGGACTTCTACGCCGAGAGCAACAAGCCATGGGATTTTGACGGCCATGGAACAATTGTCGCGGGAATAATCGCCGCAGCCCAGGACAACGATGCCGGAATTGCTGGCATTAATCCGCATGCGAAAGTCATGGTGTTAAAGGCCGTCAACAACTTTGGCACCAGCCGTGCCTCGTATCTTGCGGAGGCGATCGTTTACGCGGTAGACAACGGTGCACGGGTCATCAACATAAGTGTTGGCGGACCATTCAAAAGCCAGATGGAACAGGCGGCCATCGATTACGCAAATGAACGTGGTGTGCTGGTCGTCGCCGCGTCCGGAAACGATGGTGCTGAGCTGGATAACTTCGGCCCCGGCGGATATGACAAAGTCCTGACGGTCGGTGCAACGCATGTTGATGATCGAGCGGCAGCGTTTTCGAATTACGGAGATCAGGTCGACCTCGTAGCCCCGGGCGTGGACGTTCTCAGCCTGAGGGCGCGTTACACGGATGCCAACTACCGTCCTGGCAGTGGACAGGACTATGAGGTTGGCGCCAATTTTGTCGGGGATGACAAGCGCTATATAAGTGTCAGTGGAACATCGTTTTCCACGCCGATCGTTGCCGCAACTGCGTCATTGCTCCTTTCCAAGAATCCGGAGCTGACAGCATCCGAGGTCGAAGCTCGCTTGTTTCAGACGGCTACCGACGTCGAAGCGCCAGGCAAGGACAAGTACACCGGTTATGGAATGGTGAATGCGACGGCTGCGCTTGCCGTGGACACGGATTTTTCAGTAACGGCTGAAATCACAGCGTTGCAGTTCGTACAGACTGAAGGCGCCGAATTCATTCGCGTCGTCGGCACAATCGATGCAAGCGATTTCAAGCGCGCATGGATGCAGATAGGGCCAGGCATGAACCCGGGCGCGTGGAAGTATGTCGGGCAAAAGCGCAAGTTCCCGATTGTCAACGGTACGCTGGGCACGATCCCGGTTAACCAGTTCGCCGGCGCCGACGTCTGGCAGGTTGTCATTAATGTCGAACACGGTAACGGTGTCGTCAAACGCGCCGTGTATCCGATTCGAATCAAGTAAGTGAGGCGCAAGTTGTGAAGTGGTTAATCGCAATAGCAGCTGTGGGAGCTCTCCTGTTTTCAATGCCTGCCGCGGCTGCGAAGGTCCAGACGATGGACAAGATCACCAAGCTTCCCGAAAAGCAGGATGAATCGAATCTGTGGGAGCGCGCGAGCAGCCACGAAAACCGCCTGCGAAATGTCGGAACACTGGTCAGCCATCCGCAGATCGAGCAGTACCTGGAGTCACTTGCCGACCGGATGCTTGGCGACTATATCGATCATTTGGGCATTGATGTCGATTTTGTCGTGGTCGAGGAAGCGAACCTGAGCGCGTGGGCGTATCCGTACGGCACGATCGGGATTCAAACCGGGCTGATTGTGCGCATGGATAACGAGGCACAACTTGCGGCGATCGTTGCGCATGAAATTTCGCACTTCCTGCAACGTCACACGTACCGGGAAATGCTCGACAAGGGTAAGCAATCTTTCCTCGGGAAGGGCCTGGGCTTTCTGGCGGCCGCCGCGCTCACGAAAGAAACAGGCACGTTCGATCCCAACGTCATGGACTTCGCTGGCGACCTATGGATGAATCTCGCGACGAGCGGTTATTCGAAGAAGAATGAATACGTCGCAGACGAAGAAGGGCTGATGCTGATGGCCAATGCCGGGCTGTCGCGGGACGAGGCGATACCTGCGTTCCATGCGTTGGCCGAGAACAAGGAATATGGCGCCGGGGACCCACGCAAGATGTGGAGCAGCCACCCCCGACTTGAGGACCGAATCAAGAACCTGCAGAAAGAGATTAAGCGCGAGAAGCGGCGAAAGACTTATGTTGCAGGCGAGATTCCGGATCCGCTCATCTACTACCGTGCTATTGCGTCGGCGTTGATCGTCAATGCGAAACTGGATATTGAAGAGGGGCAGTTCGGTCGTGCACGCGACGCGCTTGAGAAGTACCTGATGGTCCATCCTGTTGACCCGCAAGCGCACTTCCTGATGGCCGAGGCGTACCGGCGCGAGAGCCCGCTCGGGCCTGACTTCGCCGAATGTACCAACTCGTATTACGAGGCGTTGGAACATGATTCAGATTACGCGGATGCCCACAAGGAACTTGGGATGACTTACCGGCAGCAGCATAAAAACGTCGAGGCACGCGCTGCTTTCGAGCGTTACCTTGCACTGGCTGCGGACGCGCCCGATTCGGGCATCATCCGTGGCTACTTGGAAACTCTGTAATGAAAATTCTTCCGGCAGCACTCATCGCTTTTTGCCTCGCCATCGCACCGGCGGCCATCGCTGCCGATAAGGACAGCCCGTATTACATCGATAAGCGTACGTTCAAGAAGCAATACAAAGTGATTGCCCTGGCGCCGATCGACGCGGACGCTGCGCTGCAAATGCCCGACACAGTGGCACGCATGATCGAGGAAGAGATTACGGCGCGCCTGCAAAAGCGCGGTTACACCGTACTGCCAAGCTCGGTGCTCGCCGACATAAGGGCCAACATGGAGAAACAGGTTGGTGGATTCATCGATTCGGAAACCGGGCAGACTGATGTCGAGAAAGTTCGCGCAGTACGCAGGCACGCGTTCCGCGAGCTCTGGTTCAGGCACAAGATGGATGCCGTTTCGACAATGCGCGTGCAAATTACGCAAGCGGATGTGGAAAGCGATCGTGGCGAGTGGGACGGTGTGAAGCAAAGCCTCGAGCGTGAAGGCCGGCGTTTGAATTACACGGCAAAGGTCGCAGCATCAACGGTGTCATTCGCGATCTACGATCAAACCGATAAGCCCTTGTACATCGCCTACGGCGGCCTCGAAATGCTGATGAAGCGCGTTGGCGACGGGTTTGAGCAGATCGATCCGTCCCTGTATTTCGTAGATGAGAAGCGCATTCGCAAGGCTGCCCAGCTCACGGTAAAGGAAATCTAGCGGTTCCCGATGTTACTGAGGTGTGGGGAGTATAAAACGGTCGATCAGGTTGTATACCTGATTCCCCTGATCGGGGAGCTCTTCGTAGGCTCTGGAATTTACAGCGATCACCAGTTCCAGGTCCGATATCACCATTACAAGCTGTTGGCCATAGCCAAGTGCAGCAAAGGAACTGAGCAGCTGGCCACCATGCTCAAAGTGCCCGATCCACCATTGATAACCGTATCCATCGATTTGCCAGTCCCTTGTTTCCGGCTCACTCCAACCTAATTTGGCGTGTGCCTGAATCGATGCCGCGACCCACTCACTACTGACGATCTGCTGTCCATTCCAGCGGCCATCGTCCATGTACATCTGGCCGAACTTCACCATGTCTCTTGAGAACAGATACAGTCCGCCGCCAAGATCCGGCAGTCCGGTTGGGGTTTCAGTCCATTTGATCTGTGTGATACGCAACCGGTCCAGCAGGTAGGTACTCAAGAAGTCGGCATACGTCAGCGGCCCTCGATTCTGCACGGCCTGGCCCAATGACAAACTAGCTATAGTGTTGTATGCGTACTTCGTCCCGGGGTCCGCATCCATCGGCAGATCCAGCAAACCCTTGCTGTAATCATGATTTTGGTTGTAAAAGGAGATCAGCGGGTTGTTCGGGTCGCTGTATGAAAGGCTCCATTCATCCCACTGCAATCCCAGGCGCATGGTCAGGACATGTTCCAAAGTGATCTGATTCTTGCGTTCGTCCCAGTTATCGTAGTTTGGATAATCGAAGAAGCTCAAGTAGGGTGCGTCCACTCCGCTTATTTCACCCTGATCGATTGCTATTCCAACAAGGATGGACGCGATGCTCTTCGATGCAGAAAACTGTGCATGCATGGAAAGGTCGCCGTTGTCGACCCAGCTGTCCTTGTCATCCAGATGTGTCCTGACAGTTTCGTCGAAAACCAGCGTCCCCTGACTGGCGATGGCAATTGAATCAATTATCGGAAACTCCCCACGGCCGATAGCATCCATCATGTCTTCGAGCCGCTGCACGGACATGCCATGACTGCCGGCGTCACCGACCGTCCAGCCATCGCTGATGTTTACCGGTGGTTCGTATGTATAGCCAGTGGCAGACCCACCGCCGCTTCCATTACCCGGATTCGTTGCACTATTGCTTCCGCCACCACCGCATGCGTACAGCAACATAAAGGACAAACTTAAGGAAAGCAGGCGGGGTCGGTTTTTTTGTTCAGAGATCGCAGAAAACATCACTGTCTCATCACTCTGCAGCCCATCGAGTCTGACCGAAGTAGGGAGGAATCGTTCCCGACTGGTCGTTGACAATATGAAGGACGCCGATCACTCCAACCCCTGCATCGAATGACTGCCCCTGGCCACCAAACAAATTTATGTGGTGCACGACGTGCCGGCCGAGGCCGGGACAATCAGCCATACCCGACTTGTTTAGACGGCCACAGCGCGAGCGGCGACCTGACCAGTAATACAGGCACCGTGGACGCTGGCGTAGAAGTCACTGGAAGTCGCCTCTCCGGCAAAGAAAATTCGATCATCGACGGGCTGGGCAAGCACCGGTCGCTGATTGGCGGCCCCCGGCCGTGCGCAGCTGTACGATCCCTTGACCCAGGGGTCGCCGTTCCAGGCGGACACGATATGACGCACGGGATTCGGCACTGCCTGGTTGCCCGCAACGTGGCGAAGTTTTTCAAGAATATAATCGATCGTTGCCCGTTCTCCGGACTTCTCCATCCACTCGGCCTTGCGTCCGCCGGCGGAGATTTCGACGTAGTCGTATCCGAAGGGTCGGTTTCTGAAATCCAGAGGATCGTCGCCGTCAGTTCGAACCGTGAATGCGGCCGGTAGCTCGTGGAGCAGTGGTGTATCGAACATGAGCGCAATGCGCGTGGAGCTGCCAAGTGGAAGTCCCTGGATGGCGTCCAGTTTCCAGTCGGGCAGGGCCGGCGAGAATTCGATCTCTTGTGTCGCCAAGACGCCGGTGGATACTGTCAGGATGATTTTTTGGGCGCGAACAATGCCTTTTGTAGTGTGTAGCTTGATGTCGCGACCCGACCAATCGACCTTGCGCACGGCGGTGTTCAGAGAAACCGACACATCGATTCCGTAGCGCGCCACGAGATTGCCGAACCCGGTCGCTACAGCGAGGTCGTTTTCCTGGCGGACGTAAGCGAGCGTGTCTTCAACCGACGCCCGATCGACGTCGCGCGTGAAATCCTGGGCGAAAAACATATGAAAATAGGGTGCCCAGCGGTCGTCGTTGTCGATGACGTCGAAAACGGATAACAGGTCACGTCCGTCAACGGCGTCTTGCAGCGCGGCGAACTGTTTATCCCAATAATTTGCGAAGTCATCGTATGCATTGCGTGGCAGCCACGCGTCGTCTTCGAAGTAGCGGGCGACCGTGTAGTGCTCGGCTGACTCGTCGAGTTCCAGATCTTCGGTTTCTGCGAGCGGCATCAGCGGATTCTCTGACGGCGCCATGATCCAGTGTGCCCCGAGATCGAAATGCATACCAGGAGCTACGTTTTCGGTGTAAGCGCGGCCCCCGATTCGGTGCGATGCTTCGAGGAGCAGAAAATCCTGCTTGAGTGTGCCTAATTCCTTAGCCGCGGCGATTCCCGCTGCACCGGCGCCGATAATAACCACGTCGGCATGAGTCATCGTGGACTACCCGTCATTTGTTCATAGAATAGTTCCGCATTATCGCGGAAGCGGCTATGAATTTGGAAGTCGTGTTGCCGATGCGGCGCCACTTGAAAGAAAATGCTAGGTATATATCACTACCTTCATTCTAAGTGAGTCCCCGTATGATGGCGTCTTGCCTGTGACATTGTGAGGCTACAATCAAAAAGAGAAAGTTATGCGCCGCAGAGTTGGTAGAAAAGAGAGAACCCGAATAAACCGGGCGAGGCTTGCGGACAAGCTTTCCGCTCGACATGTAGGCAAGACCGAGCCGTATGACATTTTGGCTGCCGATGGAGCACAACGCATCATCGATGCCTCACTGGAACTATTGGAGAGTTCCGGCGTGGTTTTTGAGCCGGGTTCGGAAGCTTTGGAGATTTTTGCCGATAATGGTTGTGATGCGTCCTCGGAAGGGATTGTGCGCATTGGCCCGGATCTGGTGCATGAAGCACTGGCTTCAGTTTCTAAGTCGGCGAAGCTGTGGGGTCGAGATGGCTCCAATTTTATCCAGATTGACAAGGATCACACCTGCTTTTTCCCCGGTATGACCTGTATCAAAGTCTACGATCTTGAAACCGGTGATGCGCGCCAAAGCAACCGCGAAGATCTCGAAACGATTACCCGAGTCGCCGATGCATTGCCAAACATCGATGGTGTTTGCATCGCGTGTAAGAATATAGATCAATCGGATATTTTCGGCGAAATCGATGAGTTTGCAGCGATGGCGGAAAACACCACCAAGCCGCTGGAGTATCTTTGCGAACACAGCCAATCGCTGGATGTTGTCATCGAGATGGCGGCCGCCATTCGAGGTGGTTACGACGCGCTGCGTGATAAACCCTATTTCCTTCATATTGTTACACCGCTACCACTCAACTACGCTAAAACACATAGTGATCAGATCATTGCGGCAGTGCGAGCTGGTGTTCCGGTCACCTCGGGAACGCTGCCGATCGGCGGTGCATCCTCGCCGGTCACTGTTGCCGGATGTTTGACCCAAAGCCTGGTCACCGATTTGGCGGCTATGGTGCTGGGGCAACTTGTTGAAAAGGGTTCCTTCTGTATGGGTGGCTCGGACGTATCGTTCATGGAGCCCGCGACGGGCGGTATCGGTAGCTTTGTGCAGGCCTCGCTAGCGGACATGGCGATCATTCAGGTCATGCGCCAGCTTGATCTGCCTTCGTTAACGGGCATCGCAGGCGACTCGGTGGCACGGCGTTTCAATCAAGACGCGGTATGGGGAATTTCCTCGACCATGATGCAGACGTTCTATAGCCGGCCAGCGACCTGCGACTATCTGGGCTCCCTCGACGAGGGGATCACCTATTCACTCCATGCTCTATTGTTATGCGACGATCTTGCTGGTCTGTTACGTCACATGTGGAAAGGGTTTGCAGTCGACGAGGATAACCTGGCACTCGATCTTGCCCGAAAAGTCGGACCTCTGGGCAATTATCTGGCCGAACAGCACACAGCTGAACATAGCCGATCACAGGCGTGGGACTCACGATATTTCGGCGCAAAAATTCCCCTGAGCGAGGACGGCCAACCCGATCGAGATCTGTTCGAACGAATTGAAAATGATCTGCGACAGATATTGAAGAAACATCGACCCAACGCCCTGGACGACGACGTGTTGCAAGAAATACGGGCAATTCAGGAGCGATTCGCTATGTCAGTTCGCTAAAATGTTTTCGAAATCGACTGATGCTAAGGGGCTGATCGAAGGATGAAAACATGAAAATACCGGGTTGGAGGAAAACCGGGCGAGAAGAACCGCAACAACCGCTCGAACACGAGCGGCTGGACGAGCTCTTTGTCTCCCGCCGCGTGAAGGGCATCGGCTGCGGTGTCATAGTCCTGATGGTGCTGATCGGCTCGCAGTTCATTTGGTCAACGGCAAGGCGCGACTATTCGATTCGCGCAGAGGTCACTCAAGGAATGCTAATGGCTTTCCGCGTGAGATCGGCAGTGGAGGAATACCTCAGAGATCACGGTGAGCTTCCGGCAAACAACGAGGAAGCCGGCCTGCCACCCCCGAACGAGATCAGTGACAACTATGTTAGCCAGGTCGGTATCGAGGATGGTGAGATTGTCGTCGTCTATGGCAACACGGCGCACGAGAAGATAACCGGCAAAAAGCTTATGCTGGTGCCTGACACGTCGAATGGCCTGGAATTATCGTGGACTTGCAATGGCTACGAATTACAGGACAAGTGGCTAAGTCCGACGTGTCGGACGCCCCGATAGGCGGACTTGCGACAACACTAAGACTCTATATAAGGAGCGCATCGAATGACCGCAATCTCTGACTTCCTGATTCGGCTGCTCAAACGCGGCTGCCTTGGCGTATTTCTGCTGGGCCTGGCGAATGGCGGGCTGGCCCAGGCACCCATTATTCAGCCGGGTGTGCCGGGCGACTCTGCGCGCGAGCTGAGCGCCGAAGAGGCGATCGAGATTGCTGTCTCTAGCCACTCGCCGGCTGATGTGTTGTTCATGCAGGACATGATCCCGCACCATCATCAGGCCATCGAAATGGCCGAACTCGTGGCCGATCGCACCAACCGGCCGGAACTGGTCGACCTGGCCGGGCGCATCGACGGCTCGCAAAAAGACGAGATCGCGTTCATGCAGCAGTGGTTAGGTGACCGCAGCGAGCGTGTGCCGAACCCGACTGCGCATGATGAGATGCACACCGACCACAAAATGGCCGGCATGGCCACGCCGGAACAAATGACCGACCTCGGGAAATCGGAAAGCACGGACTTCGACCGACTGTTCCTTACTTTGATGATCACACACCACGAGGGTGCGGTGACCATGGTCGAAGAGCTCCTGGAACAGCCGGGATCGGCGTATGACCCGGCATTGTTCGAGTTTACGACGGACGTCACCAATGACCAGAACGCTGAGATCGAGCGGATGAATGCGCTCCTCGTCGGACTGTCTTCCGACCCGCGCGCCAATCTTTCCGCAGGCTTCGATGACGCGGGCCAGGCGCTTATGAACCTGGAGATCGTGGCCACGCTGCCCAAACCGCCCGGGTTCTACGACCCACGCAACCCGGCCCAGCTGCCACCGGAAGCCGGCGTGGCGGTGGAGGAGGGTGACGGTGCCGGGGACGGCGATGATGCCGGGGAGGGTGATGACCAGGATGAGGATGAGGATGCCGCTGAGGAGGACAAACGCTCACCGTTCCTAAGCTTTGGCAACACCGACATGGCCTTCACCGGCGATGTAATGGTGGCCGGCAGCTACCACGGCTTCAACATCTACCGGCTGGAGGGAAACGGCGTGCCGAAGCAGCTTAGTTCGGTCGTTTGCCCGGGGGGCCAGGGTGATGTCTCCGTCGTCGGTGACCTTTTGATCATGTCGGTGGAACAGACCCGGGGGCGGCTCGACTGCGGGCTCGAAGGCGTCGACGAGGACGTAAGCAACGATCGCTTTCGCGGGATTCGCATCTTCGATATCAGCGACCTGACACGGCCGGTGCAGGTGGGCGCGGTTCAGACCTGCCGCGGCTCGCACACGCATTCGGTCGTCGCAGGTCCGACAGAAGACGGCAAAATTATCGTCTACAACTCCGGCACCTCTTCCGTGCGCGAGGAGGAGGAGATGGAAGGGTGCATCGACGAATCTCCCGGCGACTACCGCACCGCACTCTTTCGCATCGACGTCATCGAGATCCCGGTCGATGATCCGGGCAAGTCACGCATCGTCCATAGCCCCACCGTATTCGCCGATCCCGAGGAGGGCGTCCTGGCCGGTTTGTGGCGCGGTGGCGATCACGGCGATGATACGCAGGAGACTTATCAGACCGACCAATGCCACGACATCACCGTGTTTCCTGAACTCGGGATTGCCGCCGGCGCGTGCTCGGGCAACGGCATCATTTTCGACATCTCCGATCCGTTGAATCCGAAGCGCATGGACGAGGTCGTCGACGAGGGTTTTGCCTACTGGCACTCGGCGACGTTTAACAACAACGGTAGCAAAGTCCTTTTCACGGACGAATGGGGTGGCGGCAGCCGACCGCGCTGTCGAGCCTACGACCCGTTGACCTGGGGCGCGGATGCCATTTACGACATCGTAGACGGCCAGCTCGAGTTCCGCAGCCATTTCAAGATGCCGGCCCCGCAGGTCGAGCAGGAAAACTGTGTGGCACACAATGGATCCATCGTACCTGTCCCCGGCCGCGACATCTTCGTTCAGGCCTGGTACCAGGGCGGCATCTCGGTCATGGATTTCACCGACTCGGCTAACCCGGTCGAGATCGCCTACTTCGACCGTGGTCCCATCCATGCAGAACATCTGATCACGGGCGGATACTGGTCAGCCTACTGGTACAACGGACGGATCTATGCCACTGAAATCATTCGCGGGCTTGACGTGCTGGCACTGGTACCCAGTGAATACCTGTCCGAAAACGAGATCACGGCTGCCGTTGTGGCAAATCAGGGAGCGTCGTTCAACCCGCAGCAACAGTTTCCGGTTGACTGGCCAGCCGAGCCGGTCGTGGCCCGGGCGTACCTCGATCAGCTCGAGCGCAGCAAGGTGCTGCCACCATCCCTGGTAACTGACCTGAATGCGGCGTTGGACCGCTCGGCAATGCAACTCGTTGACGGTGCACGCGACGAAGATCTGGCCGACAAACTGGATTCGCTGGCAGCAACAATAAGTGTCGATGGCGGCGACGCCCTCACAATCAGACGGCGCGCCGGGCTGGCCGCAACGCTGAGCGGGATTTCAGCCAGGTTGCGCTGATCAGTCCCCTTAGCTGACTACTAATTACGACGCATTGATTTCCGGCGGCGTCTTCGTCTCGGATCCGTCAGCAGCCTCGTAAGTCCGCCCGAACCCGGTAATTGCGGCAATCAACATGACCGCGGCAAGAAACCAGCCATGCAGCACGTAGGGCCAGACGTCCGTCGGCGGCACCGCCTGCACAAAATCGTATTGCGACTCCAGGTTTCGAATCGTTGAATAGCCAATCAACACGCCGCCACCCCACGGGAAGATATAGCCGATCGCCGATGTCACGGCATCCAGCATGTTGGCACGCCGATACGGGTGCAGCTTGAAACGCTTGCCAAGTCGAGACACGACCGGCCCGGCGGCGATCTCGGCAGCCGTGTTGATCGTAATAAAGGCATTCAGCGAAAACACGATGGTCCAGATTGCCGTCTCGGCCCGCGCCACCGAATCCCGTGCGAACTTCTTCAGGCCGTCAATTAACGCATCGAGCGCACCGCCGAGCTGCATCAGGTGCCCGCCAGCGACGATCAGCAAAATCAGGATCGAAAGTCCCAGGTAACCCGCAATGCCATCAACCAGTGCCCCGCCGACCGTATCGGTCGAGGCATCGAAATAAAGAATGTCCGAGAACGGCGCAAGCCCCAGTACAAGTTCAAACACCACCGCCGTAATAATGCCCCAGGTCAGGGCAACGAGAATGTGATAACCGCGCAGGGTCAGATAGATCACGAGCGCGAAGGGCACCAGCAATGCCAGGCCATCGGGCGAGGCCGAAGAAGAGAGCATTTCTGCCGCACGGCCATGATCGGCCTCCACCCCGGCGCCGCCGAACACTGTAAACAGGACAATTGCCGGCACAGCCGCGGCCAGCGCGTATTTAACTCGAGAACGCACCACACCCGGGATATCCGTCTCCTGGGTCGTTGCCGACACGACCGTTGTATCGGACACCGGCGCCAGATTATCTCCGAAAGCCGCACCGGACAGGATCGCCGCGAACAGCCATACCGGATCGGCACCCAAAACTACCCCGGCGGGATACATCAACGTGCAAAACGCCACCGTCGTGCCATAACCGGTACCGACCGCCGTACCGAACGTCGCTGACAGCACAAATGTCGCCCCGACAAAAAAGCCACCCGTCGCATCCGATTCGCCCCCAAGCCACACCAGTCCATCGACCAGACCGCCAACTCTAAGAACCTGTGCAAACATCCCCGCCCAGAACCAGGCAATAATCGTCACCGTCGCAACAGGATTCGCCATCCCAGCGAATATGGCATTCGCATAGTCGGCCCAGCGACTGCGACACAACAGCATCCCAAGCGTGAGCCCAATCACCATCCCCAGGATCAGGCCATGCTCACTCGGCGCACCCGCAACAGATATTGAAATCGCCCAGACAACGAAGAACAGCAACGGCACCGCGGCACCAAGCCGCCCGCCAATAAATCTCAATGTTGGTTCCATGGTCCCGCCCATAGATCAGTAGCCAAGAAGTGTTCTACCCCAAGCTGGACCTATGTTCAAAGACTATTGGCGTGTCACAGCGGTTGCGCTCCGACAGTCGAACCCGCCTGACGGCCGGCGCTAAGGCAACTTTGGGATCTTGAAACGCAACTCCGTGCTTTGGGGGGGTAAAGAATACGGGCTGTAACGAGCGCGTACCTGTCGCTCCCACAGCCTAATAAAGTAAGCGCCCGACTGGCTCAGACGATAGGTCTTATAGCCTTCTGTCGAGTCGGTCGCGTGGTCGAGCATCTTGCTGTTGCTCAGCTTGTCGAGGCTGCGCTGAAGCTGGGTTGGCCGCAACGGGAACTCGCCAGCCAGTTCCGGTGCGGATGTCGTGAACGCGGGGCCGTGCGCCGCTGTAGATTGAAGCACGGCCAGGTCGAGGTCATCTAATTTTACTTCGGGAGCAGCACCAGCTCCGCTTGATTGACGTGGAAACAATCGCCGAAGTCTACACATCAACTCCATCTTGAGTTTTCGTGGAGCTAGTGAGATGCGGAAGGAAGCTGTTCTGATCATCGCACTGACGATTCTGACAATATTCTGCCAAAGGCTCACGACTTTCCTGGCGGCAACGGCCAGCAAGATCCAGATCAACAGCGAAACAACCACCGACGACATCGCCGACTGCTCATCGCCAACGAACCCTAGCTTCGTCGCGACTACCGGAGCATGTTCGGCGAACTGCGACATTACGAAATCACCCGGCAATACGAAGAAGTCGTATGTGTTGGCGCCGACTTGCCGCAGTGTTGTTGTTAAATCCGTCATCATGTGGTCCCGCTGACACTATGATTGGGCCAGGAACGCCGAGCCGTGACGTAAATCACATTCTGATCGACTGCGCTTCCGAACCGCCAATGCATACAATCCGCGAAAACGGACCGTCGTTCGGCCATGCCGGCGATCGGATCGGCCTAGGCCGATCCTCACCCTTCGGGCACACTCGCATCGCTCGTGTGTCCAAATCGGCTTACATGCCGATTTGTCGCTGTCCCATCGGTCCGCCCCCGGGCACCATTCATGTCACTCCCACGGGATCCCAATAAAAAATCGGGGCCAGGCACGTATCTATTTTGTTTGTTGCTGCCTTTTAATCGCTCGACTGGCGCACGACCAGCTCGCAGGACAACGTCGCGACGGTTACTTTTTGGCCATTAAGAATACTTTATAAACTTTCCACGAGCACCCGCTCGGCCCGACCTATGTTCTGGCGGACTGTGGTCAGCGCGGGGTTCCTGTGTTTCGCGAGACCAATCCGGTACTTCAATCTCGAAATTCGGGTAGACCTGGTAGCCAACCTCGTTCGGATCGATGAATCGGACGTTTTGCATGTACATCGTTTCCAACCAGGGCCTGGGATAGATTGCATCAACCTCCGCCGCGGGCATGTCGAACGAGGCGACTCTGCTGCGAGGATTGTAGTTTGCATCGGATGGCCGGTCACCGCAGTCGACGATCTGCATCATGCCGTTGTCTTCGTGCAACAAAATGTGGCAGTGATGAACCCACTTGCCGACGAAGTCGTCGAATCTTGTGCGGAATACAACGCGCCCTCCGTTTCGTGGAATTGCGACCGTGTCCATCCATCTCGGCTCGGGCAAGATATTGTGCAACTCACCGTTTTCGTCCGGAACATCGATCCGAAGGACCCAGGCCGGGTTGATGTGAATGTGAAACGGGTGATCGGCCGCCTTGGTGGAGACCATAAATTCCGGATCGTCTGCGTAACGCCCCTGGCCATCGGCACGTGAAATCGGATAGGTCACGTAACGCCTGTCATACGACCCGGGCTGCGGATACTTTTCGAGGTCCGTGTTGCTCCACATCGTCATTGAATTGTTATACAGCACCCATTCTTCGGCCGTGTTGACGAGTACCCGAGATCGTTGCTCGTCGTGGGGGCTAAATTTACGGGGAATGCCAGGTACGGGGTTCTTTTCTAGATCGAATTCCGTGTTGATGCCCATTGTCGTCGTCAGGTTTGACATCAATATTCTTACACCGTCGTGTTCGGCCCAGACACGGTTCTCCAGTTCGGGATGTGCGGCCGCAAATCCATCCGGCACTTTGATAATGGGAAAGTCGGTGCCACCGGTTCCTGAATAACTGATCGTCCGCGTGCGCTTGCTGCCAACCGGAACGTTGGTTTGGGCAGCCTCATTTGCGGGCACCTCGAGTTCATCGGCCTTCACCGGCATCAGTAGGGGTGGCACGGGCGGCAAGTGCGCATTGAGTGACTGAACATCAAAGTCTCCACCCTCGACTGGTTCGCCGTCGACGTGAATATACGCAGCGACGACATCGAACAATTCCCGACGTGGTCTGAATTTAGGGTCTCGTATACGATTCTGCAGCAGGCTTTGGAAGTTATCGGAATGGATATGCGCTTCTTTCGCAAAGATCGTAAACACCCGGCCGCCGGCGTCGATCGGCGCTTTGAAAAACACATCGGCACGATTGGCATTCGTCAGATAGACCTCGTTCGGGCGGACGTAGGCGTTGGCGAGCGATTCCCCGTCTCTGAAGACATTTTCGTAGCCCGCCAACTGTGCCAGGTAATCGTCCGGTCCCGACTCATCCGCTGCTGCGAACGGGTTTCGCGTACCTGCGTTTTGCTGCGAGAGATCGCGAATCACGTGACGGGCTTCGCCACTTTCCTCGCTAACGAGTGTGATGCCATCGAATGACAACTGCTGCAGATCCAGCTTGGCATCTTCAATTTCCTTTTGGGTGATGGGCTCCAGGCGCCGCGCGCGATCCTCCCCGTCACCCTCGACAATCACGCGCCATATGCGATTTTTGTTTTGCACGAACTGGCCGTTGAGCACCATGAAACGCTTGGTGCCGGCGCCGTCGACGCTTCCGTTCAGTATGCGCCAGCGTTCCACGGCACCCGGTCGCATGCGAATGATAGCGGGCTGCTGCACTCCGGACGCGGCGGGGAACGGCGGGAACCGAAGGTTATTGCGTCGTGGGCCGGCGTCAGGATCGGAGGAACCGAATAGCGCGCGTTGGATGAAGATCAGCCGTTCGCGGTAGTCGAAAGGCCCGCTGCGAGCCTCGGGATCCGGCCACGCCTCACCGGTCATGGCCGTGTTAACAGACTCATCAACGTCGCCTTCAACGATCAGGTAACCAGCCATGCCACTTGCGACCTGGTCGTGGGTCGCGCCATGCGAATGCGGGTGGTACCAGTGCGTCCCAGGCGGATGTGGCATCGGCTTGCCCTTTCGGTCGAACGCGAGTTGCAGTTTGTAGTCGAGCTGCCCGACATGCTCGTGCTCGCGCAAGGTGTGCAGATCCTCGTCATCCGATGCCCGCCGCGCTTCCCAATCGGCATTTGGCAGAATGCGCAGCAAAACGTTGTCGGAGTGGCTCCCGTCCGGATTCTTCTGCGGAAAAACATGCAAACCGTGGGTGTGCAGATTCGTCGTATGGGTTGCGTGAATGCCGTTGGCGTGCCCCTTGAAACTCCAGCCGGGCCGCAGTTCGGGTTTGGTCAATGCAATGACCTGTTCCGGATAGACAGGCGGAGCGCAGTCGAGCGGATCGTCCGGGTCCTCGGCGCCGATCTGCTTCTCGACCAATGTGCAAACCTTGTCCTTGAGCTCCGGGGGAAGCTCGAAAGGATCAGGGGCCGGCCCGACCTGAGTCTGGCTCGTGTTGAGGCCGAGCGTGTTGCGAACGCGAATGCGCAGTTCGCCATCACTTTTCACACGAATGGTCGGTCCCGGGCTGACCCCGTTGAAGCTGAACAAGGTGCCAGCCGGATTGCCGGGGGACGGCGATCGTCCCGGGCTCTGATTGCGAATGACATTGAGATCAAGGTTGGATTCCGGCCACAACTCTGGCCGCCAGAGCCAGGGGTCCTGCCAGGTTTCCGATTCCATCATCGCCGGATCGATGAGTTCACCGACCTCGGGTATTGCAATTTCCTGCGCGCCCTTCCTGCCAGTCGTTGTTATTTCTTCGCTCATCTCATCGACCAGTGAAGGGCCCGTGCCGCTGGGCGGCGCGCATCCGACGAGCGATACGGCGACTCCCGAGGCCCCAAGCTTGATAAATTCCCTGCGTTCGATTTTCTTGTTGTTGTTATCCGAATCTGAGCCCATGAGTGTCCTCTATACTGTTGGTATCGGCAGTAAAGATGCGAATGGTTCTTGATTATAGCCCAAAGAAAAAGCCAGTCCGATGTAACCTGGTGTGTCTCCGTAGCGGCTGCACTTCTGGGACTGTTACCTGTGGGCCCGGCATTGTCCGCTGACGATTCCGTCCTCAACGAGATCGTCGTCACGAGCCACCGCCGCGAGCAGCCGAGATTCCTGCATGCCGGGAATATCGACCTGATCGACCAGTCGTTGCTCAATCGCGTGCAGCACCAGCATATTCATGAACTGATGAGTCGGGCTGCCGGCGTCTGGATTGTGCGTGGCAGCGGTCAGGAGCACCAGACGGCGATTCGTTCGCCCGTATTAAGCGGCGCAGGTTCCTGTGGCGGCTTCCTGTACCTTGAAGATGGTATTCCGGTCCGACCGGCGGGCTTTTGTACCGTAAACCAACTCATCGAGGTCGGTTCGGAACTGGCGAGATCCATCGAGGTCATTCGAGGACCCGGCAACGCTCTGTTCGGCTCTAATGCGCTGCACGGCGTGGTCAATGTACTGATGCCCGTACCCGGCGCGTCGGCGGCGCCGCATATAGCGCTCGAAGCTGGCGCCAACGATTTTGTACGCGTGCGCGCGGCTGTGCCGTTTCAAGAACAAGCCTCTTGGCTCGCGACCGTCGTCTATGCGGATGATGGCGGTTTTCGCGACGACTCCGGGTACCGACAGGGAAAAGTACATGTCAAACGCGGCTGGTCTTTATCCGATGGCGACATCATATTCGGCGTGTCGGCGACAGATTTGCAGCAGGATTCGGCCGGGTTCATCTTTGGCAAGGACGCTTACAAAGACCCTCTGCTGAATCGCAGCAACCCGACCCCGAACGCATTCCGCGATGTACGAAGTCAACGACTCTACGCGATCTACACGCGTTCATTCCCCCGCTTCGATCTCGATGTGCGACCGTATTTGCGACATTCCGATATGCGATTCATGCATCACCAGGTTGCGGGGCAACCGGTCGAGGATAACGGTCATGCAAGTGCCGGTTTTATTTCGGCATTGACATTTTCCACAGCAAATCAGCGCACGACGGTGGGCTTCGATGTTGAGTGGGGTGTCGCGGATGTCAAGCAGTTTCAAGCCGCTCCGGCGCAAGGGCCGCCACGACAGCGTGAAACGCGGCCGGCGGGAATGCACTACGACTACGAAGTCGACAGTGTTGGTGGCGCGCTTTACTTACAAAGCGATTACAGCGTCGGAGAAAGATTGTCGCTAAGCGGCGGTATACGACTTGAATATCTTCAGTATGACTACCGCAATCGCATGTTGAGCGGCAACACGCGGGATGACGGTACGGCCTGCGGATTTGGCGGTTGCCTCTACTCGCGGCCCGCGGATCGAAAAGACGATTTCACCAACCTGGCGCCGAACATTGCGGTGAGCTTCAGTCTCAGCGCCGACACACAACTGTACGCCAGTATCGGGCGCGGGTTCCGAGCCCCGCAGACAACCGAATTGTATCGATTGCAAAACGGACAGCAGATTTCCGACCTCGATTCCGAACACATCGACAGTGTTGAAACGGGCTTGCGGACTAATCGGCCAGGCTGGTCAGCCGAGATCGCACTCTTTTACATGCATAAACGCGACAGTGTCTTTCGCGATACCGATGGATTTAATGTCAGCGGCGGACGCAGCCGCCATCGTGGCGTCGAGCTGTCTGCAGACTGGCAGATCAGTGACGCCTGGGATTTATCGGCAAACGCCAGTTATGCACGTCATACCTATGACTTCACTTTGGTGACAGGCCGGGGAGAGAATTTTTTTGCCGGTCGTGACATCGATACGGCGCCGCGAATCCTCGGCGGCATTGAGCTGCGATTCGCACCCTCAGAGCGTGTTCGCTTTGGCATGCAGTGGACGACGATTGGGAAATACTATATCGATGCGGAAAACCGCTTTCAATATCCGGGCCACGCGCTGGTGCATTTTCGTATTGGCATCGGACTGTTACCGGGATTTGACCTGAATCTTCGGCTGAACAATATCGCCGACGAGGCCGTCGCGGATCGCGCCGACTTCGGCGCAGGTGACTATCGATACCTGCCGGGACGTGGGCGCGAGATATTCGTGGAGTTTCGGTATTCACCGAGCGGCGGACGCTAGTTTGCGCTAGCACCCGGGATGGTTTAGCTATTGTCGACGACCATCGCGAGTCGGCGTGCCTGGTGGTGCCGCACATCAAGGAGGTTTTTCATCTTCAGCGTGTCGTGCGACTTCAGGAGCTGTTCCATCTCATCGCTGATGGCCGGCGCGTTCACCACCTTGATCCGGTGATC
>Ga0255049_10000405_pt1 | contig 26712 bp, 28 predicted proteins | sample JV7_2_3_MG_FD_183615 | JGI IMG/M metagenome (GOLD analysis project Ga0255049, IMG submission 183615) | Seawater microbial communities from Jervis Inlet, British Columbia, Canada - JV7_2_3 | ecosystem: Environmental > Aquatic > Marine > Inlet | place: Canada: British Columbia | collected 2016-10-06 | reverse complement strand
GACTTCATACAGGGTTACCATGTGGGTAGACCCGTGCCAATCGAGTCGTTGGAATTAAATACTGGCAAAACTAAGCAAAGCAAAGCAAAGAAAAGCAAAGCAAAGCGCTAAATCGCATCGGCTATTGCGAATTTTATTTATTATTATTGCTTTGCTGCCCAGAAAAATTTAAAGATTTTACCCTCGGCGACATATTGATTTCATCGTAAACGACATCCGGGTTGGTTTGCAAAAGGTGCAATATCATCTGGGCAATGTCGTCGACAGTGATCGCATTTTCCGAGTTTGCCGCCGGGGCAAACGATAGCTCATCAAAAAACGGACTTCGCACCATGCCAGGATTTATCAGGCTAACATTGATGCCGTCAGCACCACAGTCTTCACGAAGCGCCTGGCAAAAGCCGCGCAGACCAAATTTTGCGGCACTGTAAACGACGCCTTTTTTTCCGGCACTCAGAGCAGATTCCGATCCGATAAAAATCATACGCCCCTGGTTTCTACGCCTGAATACTGGAACGATCAATCGGCTAAGTACCAGTGCGCTGGTCAGGTTAACTCTGATAGCCTGATCGATTTGCTTTACTGAAAATTGCTCAATCGATCCAAATTTCCCATAGCCGGCGGCATGGATAAAACAATCGAATTGATACTGTTTTAACAACCCCCCGATTTGAGCATCTATTTTTTCCAGTTGGGAGAGATCAAGTGCGATGCCAGTAAATTGATCGTCTTCGAGGCCAGGGATCGATCCGCGTCGGCTGATACCAAATACCCGGTAGTTATTTTGCAGTAATAACTTGGTGGTGGCGTGGCCGATACCGGAACTGGCACCGGTCACCAGTGCAGTTTTAGTCACGACAGTTGCATAGATAATAAACACCGGGTGATAACCGGTTGCATTTCACAAAATACGATCACGTCCGGCTCCAAAGCCAGTGGAGAGCTAACCCGCATATTGCACGAAGGCGGCGGCGACTTATGATATATATCATTAATTTTAAATAATTAGACACGAAAACAGTAAAATGTGGAAAATATAGTTTATGCCTGAACGAAGTCAGGAAAAATCTGGCTGCCAATCTTGACCGATCGCCCTTGATGCGTAGCTATTGCTATGCATCAAGGGTGATCGATCAACCTTGTTTGCCGAATTTCCCCTGAGCTTGTTCCCTTCATGCAATATGCGGGCTAATGATATCATTGTTGAGGGTGGGGTTTCAGCTCAGAATCTTTAACAGCAACCTGTTGATTCAAATCTTCAAGCAATTTTGCGAAGCCCGCCAATTGAGCAATATGTCGATTGATCAATTCACTGATGCGGGCTTTATCGCGCCCGATTTGTTGCGAGGGGGTGTCGCTGATTACCTTTAAGCAATGGACCAGTTCTGCGCTGCTGAATCGAGTAGCTGTTTCGAAGAAAGCACTCGCCTCCATATCGTATATTTGCTGCGGATGATATTCAGTACTGGGGTAATTGAGGGTTTGGCAATGAGCTAGCTGCAGTCCGGAATTGAATAATGGCAGCGGACTGGAATGTCGATTAGACTCATTATCGGAAATTTTATCGATTAATAATGCAGTGCCTAAGGGGTGTTTGGCTGAGCCTGCTGTACCGATATTGATCCAGGCCATAGGGCCTTTGTGACGATTGAGTCCGGCAATCCAGGCGGTTCCCGCAGCCATTGCGGTTTTACCGATGCCGCTGATAATACATAGAATATTGCCTGCCTGGTATACGTCGAAGGCGTGGTGCGACGACGATTTTTTTAAGCGGTAATGGTCGATGATAGGTTTTGCTTCACAGTGAAGCGCAGCAACCCATATTAGCATGAGATGCCTCCCGGGTAAGATAGACACGGGGCTTGTTCCAGCATAGGTGCGAATTCATCGATGACTTTTTGATTACTGTGCTTGCGCGCACCTTTTAACAGAATTTCGAGTTTTTTAATCAGCGTTGAAGTCGCAGCTCGGCGGTACTGCTGGTTTAAAACATCCTGTTGCAACAGGCGATGCAGAGAACGAATTCGAAATCGATCCATACCCCAGTAACGGGCGGATAATTGATCCTGGTGACCACCGTTTTTGGTGATTAGTGGCTTATCGATATAACACACCGGAATTTGGTGGCAAATTCTAAGCCATAGATCGTAGTCCTCACAGGCGGGCAGGGTTTCGTCGAAGTAGCCGCTAGACTCCAACAGTGAGCGATGAAATACCACTGCCGATGGTGATATGACACACAGTGGTAAACAGTTTTCAAATATCCAGCCGCCCGATTTCATGTGTTTTTTCATCGCATTGACCCGCACGCCGCGCCGCATCCAGATTTCGTCAGAATGAAATAACAGGTATTCGGGTTGCCGATATTTTTCCAGTCGAATCGAGGAAATTTTTTTCGGTAGCCAGCTGTCGTCTGAATCGAGCAGGGCTATCCAGTCGAAACTAGCCTGCTTAATGCCTGCATTACGGGCGGCACTAACCCCGCGGTTAGATTGTCGTATTAGCTTGATTTGAGGATAGCGCCGGGAAATTTCGCTTGAGGTTGCGTCGCTTGATCCATCGTCTACTACAATGATTTCATCGACTGCGCTAGTTTGGGTGCGCACCGACTCGATTGCCGGGATTAGTGTTTGCAGTCGATTATAGCTAGGTATGACGACAGAAATCTGCATCATTATCAAATTGAAAGAGTACGGGGGTCGGCGCTCAATTCTTTTGCGGCATGGTGGTCGGCCCAGGGAAATTTGTCACCGTCGTACCCTCTGAGTCAAGAATCCTGTTTTTGCCACTTTTATCGACTTCGTCGATGCGAATTACCGAGTGATGCGGAATATAAATGTGCTTTACGTCACCGAATTCCTGCTTGAGTTTCTCTTCTGCCGGATCGATCAGAATTTTCGAATGTTCACCGAAAATAATTTCGCCTATTTCGATAAAACCAGCCATATGAGATTGGCTGACCTGATGTGCATAGAGTTCGTAAATGCGATTATGGTTGTGAAACTGAATGCGGAAGGTGCTTTTTTTTGATTTTGCCATTAGAGTTTATTTATTCTTGCTTCATGAGTTGGTCCAGTTCACCGTCCATATGCAACTCGGTTAACTCGGAAAAACCACCAATCAGTTTACCATCGATCAAAATTTGCGGCACCGTTCGAACTCCCTGCGTGGCATCGCGAAATGCCTTTAGCGCGTTGTCGTCGATATCGATGCGTATCTCGGAGTAATCAATATTCCACTTGCTGAGCATGCTTTTGGCTTTTACGCAAATCGGGCAATTCGCGGTACTGTATACGGTAACTCGAGACATGGGCGCAAGACTTCTATAAAAAGAGCGGTAATTTTACAACAGAAATTCGCTGCTGTACCAGAATAGCATTAACCCGCATATTGCATGAAGGGAATTCGTTCAGGTACAAACTGTATTTTTCAAATATCAGAAATTCCCCCCCTAAATATTTGAATTTATAAATAAAACTCATAAGTAGCCACCGCCTTCGTGCAATATGCGGGTTAATTTAGGAAGTTGACGGATTTTGCACCAGTACCCAGGGCTTTACCACTACGGTCCAGAGAATAATGTCCTGGCTTAACCAGTCCCGGGCTTGTGTGTCGCTCACCGGATAGACTAATTCCTGTTGCAGCCAACGCTTGACCTGTTTGGCATCATCTTGCTGAAATGTAAATGCGACGTCGATTAAATCGAGATCTGCAGCAACGAAAAGGGTCTGGCCAGCGGCGAAAAAGCGTTGTAATTCCTGCCAGGCGATTTTTGCGGTTTCGGAATTTAACATTGCCCGGACCAGTTCTTCGTCCGCATCTGACTCGAATTGGTTTGTCATTATTTCGGGCTAGTGAATGATTTTGACACCATTTAAGGAACAGGCTTGTATGGTGTCACGAATGGTTACGATGGCTTCCTTGCGTGGATAGTGCTTACGCCAGGCAATTGCCACTGTACGACTGGGAGAGGGCGGTTTGAATGGCTTGATATCGATCATACTTTCAATTTTCTGACTGTGCATGATGCTGGTGCGGGGTAATACAGTAATGCCGGTTCCCGCAGCTACCATGTGCCGGATTGTCTCCAGTGACCCGCCTTCGAGGGTGCGGGTTAATTCGCTATTACCCGACATACAATTAGGGCAGGCCTTGATTACCTGGTCCCTGAAGCAATGACCCGAGCCAAGTAACATCAAATCCTGCGATGCCAGGTCTTCTGGTGGAATTGCATCGCGATCTTCCCATTCATGATTTCTGGGTAAGGCAACGATAAAGGGTTCCTCGTAGAGCGGAGCTGTTTCGATTCCAGGCTCCTCGAACGGGTAAGAAATGATAATCGCATCGAGTGCTCCCTGTTTCAGCGACTGGAACAGATTTGCAGTAAAATTTTCTTCGATAATGAGTTTCAAATTCGGTACGTTTTTTGTCAACACTGGAATCAAGCTGGGTAAAAGATAGGGCCCGATGGTATAGATAACACCGAGTCTGAATGGCCCCGATAGGGGATCTTTGCCCTGTTGAGCGATTTCACTCAACATTTGTGCTTCCTGTAGTACGATATAAGCCTGATTAATTACTTGCTGGCCGATTTCAGTAATACGAATTTCGTTTTTAGAGCTACGTTCAAACAGGCGAACACCGAGTTCTTCCTCGAGTTTCTTGATCGCGATACTGAGTGTGGGTTGACTGACAAAGCAGGCCTGCGCGGCCTTGCCAAAATGATTTTTCTGAGAAACTGCAACGATGTAACGTAATTCGGTTAATGTCATAGTATTGAAAGTATTTATTAAGAATAATGATTCTGCATAAATATTTAGGAAATGGCAATTAAAAACTATTTAGTCATCAATAAAATCTATGATATAAATATGCATTTTCTGACTGAATACTGTCAAATACAAATTGAAAATCGAGGAGATGTTAATGAAATCTATTCTGAATAAATTATTTCCAAACAGTGAACAGCAATCGCCGGTTTTTGATCAGGAACATGCATTACGCATATCGACGGCAACCTTGCTGATCGAAGTCTGTCGGGCCGATTTTCAGGAGCAGGAATCTGAACTTGATCGAATGCGGCTTTTGATGGCGCAACAGTTTTCATTGAATGAGGCTGAAATCGATGAACTGATGCTTCAAGCTCGAGAAAGTGCGGATAAGCTAGTGTCGCTACAGCATATTACCCGCATGCTGAATGAGCAGTTTGATGCGTCGATGAAAATACGTGTGGTCGAAATGATGTGGCAGGTTGTCTATGCGGATGGTGAAAAGCATCACTATGAAGAACATTTGATCAGGCAGGTTTCAGAGCTGCTTTATGTGCCCCACTCTATGTTCATTCAGGCCCGGCATAAGGCCGAGGATTCGACGGATTATTGATTGGCAAGACTCATGATTGGGGGGATTAACAACATCTTCAGCACCACGATCGCCAGCATCGCGAATAGCGGTGATATATCCAGCCCGCCGATTGGTGGGATAAGTTTTCGTATCGGGCGTAAGGCGGGTGCCGCCAGACTGTTTACTAAACCGATGACCGGGTTGTAATTGCCCGGGCTAATCCAGCTGAGGACTACCTGGATCAAAATTGCGATTAGAAATATGCTGAGAAACAGCGAAATTAGATCAGCGATAGAATAAAACAATAAACCCAGGTAACTGACACCGCCAATAAATGCAACCGTGTTATTGATATTCACTGCTTCGATATCGAGCAGGCGCAGTAGTACGAATTTGAGGTAGGTAAGCACCAGGCATAACACAATTGCCGATGCATCCTGTCCGGATATGCTGGGAATGCCCCGACGCAGGTATTTTAGCGGTGGCGAGGTTACCTTGACGATGAACTGCGAGACGGGATTGTGAAAGTCAGCGCGGAACATTTGCAGCATGAATCTTAACAATATCAGCAGCACGTACAAATCAAATAATGTAGTGACGATTAGTGTTAACGGAGATGTAAAATAGCTTGAACCCATATCAGACCCGATTATTGTGCCAGTGATGATTAATTTTCAAGTTGCTGCGCCAGTTCGACAGAGCGGTCTCGTGCAGCTTGAGTTGCTTTGTCAACCAACGAAGCAAAACCATTTTCTTGAAACGAAAGTATTGCCTGTTCGGTGGTGCCGCCTTTAGAAGTCACCTGGGCACGTAATTGCACGACATCCTCGTTTTGTGCCATCGAGGCGGCTCCCAGGGCAGTTTGCCTTGCCAGCAATTGTGCAGTTTCCCTGGTCAGGCCGAGGTCTTCGCCGGCCTGTTGCAATAGCTCGATAAAATAAAAAAAATAAGCAGGACCGCTACCCGAAATAGCGGTTACTGCGTCTAATGCCGATTCCTGCTCTACCCAGACCGTGACGCCGACAGCGTCGAGTATCGCCTGAGCAGCCCTTTTTTGTTCGGCGTTGACTTCTTTATTGGCGTACATACCGGTGGCGCCTAGTTGCACAAGGGCCGGGGTATTAGGCATGCACCGAATTACAGACCGTTCACCGCCGAGCCATCGATTGATAGCCGTTTCGCGGATACCGGCAGCTATACTGATAAACAAACAATCGGCTTTGATGTTGGCAGGCGCCATCTGCTCGCAAGCCACTTGCATTACCTGGGGTTTAACCGCGATTATGACGATATCGGCGCACTCAACCGCCTTCAGGCTATTGCCCGTGGTGTTAATACCGAAATCTCTGGATAGTCCGGCAAGCTTTTCCTCATCGATATCACAGGCTGTTATATTTGACGCCAGGTAGCTGTTGGCGAGCATACCGCCGATCAGGCTGGTCGCCATATTGCCGCCGCCGATAAAAACAATCTGTTTATGATTCAAAGTCGTTCCCCGAAGATTGCAGTACCTATTCTAACCAGCGTAGAGCCTTCTGCAATTGCCGCCTGCATATCATGGCTCATACCCATGGAAAGCGTATCACATTCTAAACCGCGCTGTTGCAAGTCCTGCAGGGCCTGTTTCATTTTAGCGAAGGGTTCACGCTGGGATTCAAAATCGGATCGTTGCGCCGGAATTGCCATTAATCCGCGCAGCCTTATATTCGGCAAATCTCGAATTGCTTCAGCGAACGCAATGATGTCGTCAGGTGCCACGCCAGACTTGCTGTTTTCGAGATCAATATTAACCTGGATGCAAATATTGAGTGGCGGCATGGAATCAGGACGTTGATCACTAAGGCGTCGTGCTATCTTCAGACGGTCGACGCAATGCACCCAGTCGAATGATTCCGCGAGTACTCGGGTTTTGTTCGACTGCACAGGACCGATGAAATGCCATACGATATCAAGGTCGGTCAGATCTTGCATTTTAGCCTGCGCTTCTTGCAGGTAATTTTCGCCAAAATCTCGTTGACCGCAATTATATGCGTTTCGCAGATCACTAGAAGGCTTTTTTTTGCTCACCGCCAAAAGTGAAATATTGCTGACTTCACGGTCGTAGTCGGTTGCCGCCTGTTCAATCTGCTGGTGAACCAGGGCGAGATTTTTTTCGATGTTCTGCATAGGTTTTGCTATAGTTGATCTATCAGATTAACACTAGTCGTCAAGTAGCTTGCGACACTATTTGATCAAACGGATGCACGTAAAATCTGATTATAAGCCGTTTGGCAACTCGCCGTAAAAATAATAAATTTTCCCCTGTGCAGACGATTAACTGCTATACAGAGTTTAATAAAACTAACGAGATACAGGATCGTTCATGGATATAGCTCAATTGTTGGCCTTTGGTGTTAAGCAGGGTGCCTCCGATTTACACCTTTCCGCTGGGCTACCGCCGATGATTCGGGTGGACGGCGATATTCGCCGAATCAACGTGCCTGAGATGGATCATAAGCTGGTGCACGACATGGTTTATGACATCATGAGTGACAAGCAACGCAAGGATTACGAGGAATTTTGGGAGACCGACTTTTCATTCGAGATTCCTGGACTTGCCAGATTTCGAGTCAATGCGTTTAATCACAACCGCGGTTCCGGTGCGGTGTTCCGGACCATTCCTTCGAAGATATTGAGTCTCGAGGATCTGGGTGCGCCGAAAATATTCCAGGAGATTTCTGAATACCCGCGTGGCATTGTATTAGTCACTGGCCCGACCGGTTCGGGTAAATCGACCACGCTGGCGGGCATGGTCGATTACAAAAATGATACCGAATATGGGCATATTTTAACGGTCGAAGACCCGATCGAATTTGTCCACGAAAGTAAAAAATGCCTGGTCAACCAGCGTGAGGTACATCGCGATACATTGGGCTTTAACGAAGCGTTACGCTCAGCCCTGCGTGAAGACCCGGATACCATACTGGTCGGCGAAATGCGCGATCTGGAAACCATTCGACTTGCATTGTCTGCGGCGGAAACCGGTCACCTGGTATTTGGTACCCTGCATACCAGTTCGGCGGCAAAGACTATCGACCGCATCGTCGATGTTTTTCCTGCGGCCGAGAAATCGATGGTGAGGTCGATGTTATCCGAGTCCTTGAAAGCGGTAATTTCGCAGACACTGATGAAAAAAATTGGTGGCGGTCGAGTCGCAGCACACGAAATTATGATTGGTACGCCAGCAATTCGAAACCTGATTCGCGAAGACAAGGTAGCGCAAATGTATTCGGCTATTCAAACGGGTCAAAGCGTTGGTATGCAAACACTCGATCAAAATCTCAAAGGATTACTGGCACAGGGAGTAGTAGCTAAAGATGAGGCAATGAAGAAAGCCGCGCATCCTGACCAATTATAAATGCTGTGAAATATGTTAAGAGTACCTCTATATAATTGTCTTTTTCCGCAATTACGGTGTCAGCACCGTGCCGAAGCGTCGGCCCGGTCAATCCTCAGGCATTTTATATACGCTGCAGTTCTCCGCGCGATGCTGCCTGGCACTTATTGCCAGGATGGCATGTATGCAGGTTTTGCAGGAGCAAAAACCTGCCACGAAAAAAATCGAATTAATAGAGATACTCTAATGGGAATAATCAATGGATCGTAGCAAGGCGATAAGTTTCATGCACGATTTACTGCGCATGATGGTCAGTAAAGACGGCTCGGATTTGTTCATCACTTCGGGTTCGCCGCCAGCGATGAAAGTCGACGGCAGGGTAATGACAGTTTCAAAGCAGAGATTGTCACCCAGCCATACGCAAATGCTTGCGCGTTCGATTATGAACGATAAGCAGGTTTCTGAGTTCGAGGAAAAGCAGGAATGTAATTTTTCTATTGCGTTGACCGGAGTGGCACGTTTTCGTGTTAATGCCTTTGTGCAACGCGGTAGTACCGGGTTGGTGCTGCGTATTATCAATTCCGAAATTCCGAGTTTTGCGGAGTTAAACCTGCCCGATACATTGGAGGATATCGCGATGACCAAGCGCGGGCTTGTGATATTTGTCGGTGGTACCGGTTCAGGTAAGTCGACTTCGTTGGCATCGATGGTTGATTACCGAAACCAGCATAGCTACGGGCATATTATTACGATTGAAGACCCGGTCGAATTCGTACATGATCACGGCAACTGCCTTGTAACCCAGCGTGAAGTCGGGGTGGATACCGAGTCCTACGAGATCGCGCTGAAAAACACCCTGCGCCAGGCACCGGATGTAATCCTGATTGGTGAAATTCGTGATCGCGAGACCATGGAACACGCGATAGCTTTTGCCGAGACTGGTCACCTTTGCCTGTCTACGCTACACGCCAATAGCACCAACCAGGCACTCGACCGAATAATCAACTTTTTCCCGGACGAACGACGCTCACAATTGTTGATGGATTTATCGCTGAATTTAAAAGGCTTAATTTCGCAACGCCTGATTCCAAAATTAGGTGAGACGGGTCGAATTCCGGCAATCGAAGTGATGCTCAATACGCCGTTGATGACCGATATGATTTTCAAGGGAGAAGTGCACGAAATGAAAACCCTGATCGCGAAGTCTAACGAGGCAGGCATGCAAACCTTTGACCAGGCCCTGTTCAATCTGTATGAAGAGAAGAAAATCACTTTCGAGGATGCGCTTCGCAACGCAGATTCGGTGAATGATATTCGCTTACGAATCAAGCTCGAAAGTGAAACTGCCCGAAATTCGGGGATAGTGGAAGACCATCGTGATTTTGAACTCGAAGAATCCGGTGAGGATGATCGTGGTGGATTGATATGAGTGGAGGTAATTCTACCAAGTTACTCGAACCCTACCTGAAAATAATGGTTGAAAAACAGGCGTCTGACCTGTTTTTCGTGACTGGTGCGCCGCCTAATATGAAGGTACAGGGCAAACCACGGCGATTGCCAAAAATGCCTTTAATTCAGGCCAGGTGCAAAAGCTTGCCTATAGTTTATTGAATGATGAGCAGATACGTGATTTCGAAATCAATCGTGAGCAGAATCTGGGATTTACTCTTGAGAGTGTCGGTCGCTTCCGCGTTAACATTTTTATCCAGCGCTCCGAAGTATCGATGGTGATTCGATATATCAAATGGGATATCCCGAGTATCGATGAGCTTGGTTTACCACAGATTTTGAAAGAAATTGTGATGAATAATACTGGACTGGTACTGGTGGTAGGGTCTACCGGGTCTGGCAAGTCGACAACCCTGGCATCGATGATTGATCATCGCAACAAAATTGAGGGCGGTCATATCCTCACCATTGAAGATCCTATTGAATTTGTTTTTCGGCATGACAAGTCGATTATTTCGCAACGTGAAGTTGGTATCGATACGCTCAGCTACGAAAATGCATTAAGAGAGGCACTTCGCGAAGCACCGGAAGTAATTATGATAGGTGAGGCGCGCGACTCCGAAACCATGAAAGCGGCCATCAACTTCGCCGATACCGGACATCTGTGCCTGACCACATTGCACGCGGTAAACTCAAATCAGGCAATGGACCGAATGATGAATATGTTTCCGACCGATATGCATAAACAACTGTTGATGGACCTGTCGTTAAACCTGAAGGCGGTTATCTCACAACGCCTGGTGCCCGGTATGAAGGGCAAACTCGCTTGCGCGGTGGAGACAATGGTAAATACGCCTTACATCAAAGAGCTACTGCGTGATGGTAATTTTTACGAGATTAAGGAAATTATGGAAAAAGGCGATACCGCCGGCATGCAAACCTTTGACCAGTCTTTGTACAACCTGTACAAAGACGACAAGATTACAATCAAAAATGCGCTGGCCTATGCGGATTCGAGTACCAACCTTGAATGGAAAATCAATTTTGGCGGTGAGCAAAAACAGCAGAATACGCGCCACAATTTGAATCAACAGGGAGGCCTGGAAGAATTGATCTTGCCGTCAGAGGAAGTTTAATCCAACAATCCGGTTGTTAATTAGAATTTTTACCCAGGCTGCGCAGAATAGACCACCTGCCCAGCCACCAGTGTATGTAACACCTGAGCATTAAAATCCCAGCCTTCAAAGGCTGTATTTTTACCCCTTGAAGAAAAATTTCTGCCGCTGCAAAGCCAGTGAACATCTGGATCGATAATGACAATATCTGCCAGCTCGCCGAGCGCAATTTGACCGGCAGGAAGCCCAAGAATGCGAGCGGGTGCAATGCTGAGTTTGGCAATCACCTCGGGCATTGATAGAACATTTTCCTCGACCAGGCGGATTGCCAAGGGTAGTAGCGTATCAAATGTACTGATGCCGGGCTCAGCCGAAGGGAAGGGGCGTAATTTTGCATCGGCTTCATGCGGTTGATGATCGGAGCAAATGCTATCGATTGTGCCATCGGCGAGACCTTCACGCAGGGCACGTTTGTCGCTCTGGCTGCGAAGCGGCGGAATGGTCAGTTTGTTGGTGTCGAATTCACCAATGTCATGATCGGTAAGAAAAAGCTGATGCATCGCACAATCTGCTGACACTGGCAGTCCATTGGCCTTGGCCTGTCGAATCATATCGACCGAACGGGCGCAGGATAACTGACCAAAATGAGTTCTGGCTCCGGTCTGGCCAACGAGCTCAATATCTTTTGCCAGGGCAGCGGTTTCCGCGGCCTCGGGGATCGCCGGTAAACCGAGGCGGGTGGAAACGGCACTTTCGTGGGCACAGCCATCGGCATACAAATCATCGTCTCTGGGTTGAATGATGACTAACATGCCTTCTCCTGCGGCATACTCCATCGCCCGTCGTTGCACTAGATTATTGATAAAAGGGCGTCCCGCGTTACTGAATGCAATGCAGCCATTTGCCTTTAAGCTTGCCATATTGGCGAGATGTTCGCCCTCTAATGCACGTGAAAATGCGCCGATGGTATAGATATGGCATCGATTACCAGCCTTGGCATTTCGATGGTGTATCAAATCGACAACGGCTGAATTATCTATCTCTGGCTGCGTATCGGGTGGGATGCACAGGCTGGTGATTCCGTTTTTGATTGCGGCCCTGGTTTCCGAAGCAATATCTGCTTTCAGAGTTTGACCCGGTTCCCTGAGCCGTGCCTGGCCGTCTACCAGGCCCGGGATTACCCAATGTCCCTTCGCATCGATGGTTTGCTCGGGCTTGAATCCAGGCGGTGGTTTACCGATTCCGACCACCAGATTGCCCTCGGTAAAGACGTCGGTTTTAGACTCGCAGGATCCAGTTGGGTCGATCAGAAGCCCATTTTTAATGTGAATCGTCATTCGCTGGCCTGTAACCCTGAGCGACCGACGATCATTGACATGACGGCCATTCGTACTGAAATTCCAAACCCCACTTGCTGCAGAATTACCGATTGATTGCCATCCATGACACTGGATTCGATTTCAACACCACGATTGGCGGGCCCGGGATGCATGACGATGGCATCTGGTTTGGCGCGGTTGAGCCGTTCCTGGGTTAGTCCAAACTGGTTGAAATACTCTTTTTCGCTGGGTAGCAACGCACCACGCATACGTTCTTTTTGCAGGCGTAACATGATTACAACATCGACATCTAATAGACCCTGTTCGAGATCATCGTACAACTGTACGCCCAGTGACTCTGTATCAACCGGCAATAATGTCCTTGGGGCGATCACGCGTATCTCGGCGGTATTGAGCAGGTTGAGGGCATGAATTTGCGAACGAGCGACGCGTGAATGCATAATATCACCGACTATCGCAACTCTCAGGCGCGTGAAGTCCTGCTTGTGATGACGGATCGTATACATGTCAAGCATTGCCTGTGTCGGGTGTTCATGCTGCCCGTCACCGGCATTCAGTACGCTGACACCTGGCCGCACATGTTGCGCAAAAAAATGCGCGCTGCCACTGTCCTTATGACGAATCACAAACATATCGATTTGCATCGCCTCAAGGTTATGGATTGTATCGAGCAGTGATTCCCCCTTGACCGTCGCCGAAGTATCGACATTCAGGGTTAAAATATCGGCTGACAGCCGTTGCTCGGCGAGTTCAAAAGTCGAACGGGTGCGAGTGCTGGCCTCAAAGAACAGGTTGGCAACTGTTTTGCCTCGTAATATCGGTACCTTTTTGATTACCCGGTCAGTCACCGAGGTGAAGGTTCCTGCAGTATCGAGTATCTCGGTGAGAATTTTTTGATTTAAACCTTCAATACTGAGGAAATGCTGAAGCTTGCCATTTTCGTCGAGTTGGAGGTTGTTAGCTGGCATGTTCGACTTTTGATTTAATCGTCAGTTGAAGTGGGTCCGGGCCTTCGAGCTTAACGTGATTGCCGGATTCAAGCTGAATAGTTTCAGCGACGACGTCTGCCTGAATCGGAATCTCGCGTTCGCCCCGATCAATCAGGATAGCAAGGATTATTCGCTGGGGGCGACCATAATCGAATATTTCGTTCATTGCCGCACGAATAGTCCGGCCCGAATGCAATACGTCGTCTATGAGGATAATTGTTTTGCCATCGATATCGGTGGGAAGACTCGAAGGTTTCACGGTAGGGTGTAAACCAATTTTGGTAAAGTCATCCCGATAAAAAGTGATATTCAGGCGACCCAGATCGTTACCCGGTGCAATGGCCTGATGTATCGCTTTGGCTATCCAGTATCCGCCGGTTTCGATACCAATGATGATGGGCTGGTCAGCGGGGGAGAGATTCGATGGGAAATAGGGTTTCAGTGCCTGGGTCAGCTTTTCAATCAGAGTTTCGACTGAGGGTAGGGCCACGTAATTTCCATGCATTGAACTCGGGGGGCTTTATAGCATAGTTTTTATCTACTTACAGTAGTTGGTTTGATTTATTCCTCACCAGGATAGGTATCTGTGGAATTATTCTTAATAATATCTCTAATCGAACAGTGTTTCACACACAAATACTCTCTAAGGCTTCGCACTTACTCGGTAGTAACTACAAAGAATTGAAAGCCTTAGTGTGCGAAACCATGTTAATTCAAATAAATTCACGATGATAAAAAAATTAGTCTCGGCCTAACTGCCGCTGATATTCACGCAACCAGGTCTCCGTAATCAGCACCGCGGACAGACTATCGATTTCGGGTTTGCTTTTGCGCTTTCCGCTGGAGATCGCAATAGTATAAGCCCCGCGTGTGGTCAGTCTTTCGTCGATTAGCCGCGTATCTATGTGGAATCTGCCGTGTAGCTGGCGGCTAAAACGGTTGGCCTTGTCGGTCATGTATTTCGTTTCGGGATGTTCTGAAGTTGGTAACCCGACGATCAATTTTTGTGGTTTCCATTCATCGAGTAAATTTGATATGGCTTCCCAGTCGGGCGACTGTTTAAAGGATTTTATCGCGGGCAGGGGTCTGGCCTGAGCGGTTAGCGTTTGGCCGACTGCAATACCGATCCAGCTGGTACCATAATCAAAGCCGATAACGGTTTCAATTTTGTCCTCAGGCATTCCCGCTCACGGGCGACAGCATGCTGATATCGAAACCCAGGGTGTCGAACGCCATTTGCCATTTATGATCGGAATTTTTGTGAAACAACAGTTCCGCACCGGAAGCAGATGTCAGCCAGGAGTTTTGCTGTAGTTCCGATTCCAATTGTCCAGGGGCCCAACCGGAAAAACCAAGTATTACCAGGTAATCATCTGGTCCCTTGTTATCCGCAATCGCTTGCAGGACGTCCATTGAACTTGTCAGGTAAATCCCAGTCGATACTTCGATTGTTTTTTGCCAGTTTTTCGCGCTGGTATGTAACACGAATCCCTGCTCGAGTTGTACTGGTCCACCGATAAACACAGGTTGCTGCTTGATTGCCTCATCATGACATTCGATATCGAGTTGGGTAAAAATATCTTCGAGTGTTTGGCTGGTTTGATGATTGACGACTAATCCCATGCTGCCGTCCTTGCTGTGCTCACAAATGTAAACCAGGCTGGAAGCAAACAACGGGTCTTTGATCGTCGGTGTTGCGATCAGGCACTTATCGACTAAATTTGCTTTATCCTCTGTCATAAAATCACCTTGAAGTAAACCTGAATCCATAGGTTCATGACGGAACGTAGCGCAATATATTGATTCCACAGTGGTTCAAAAAATACCCCTTAACCTATGGGTGAAACTAAGATTTTTTGATTCCACTGTGAAACCAATATCTTACACTCTATAACCGCCCTGAACCTAGGGATTCAGGTTGCAATTATACCCTACCTTTTGTGCTCAGGCGGTTGCTTTTAAAATCCCAGGTCCTGATGATGACTAACTGATCGGCACGTTGTTTCAATTCTTCAGAAAAAGGGGCAAATGGCTCTGCCAGACGAAGGATACGTTTTGCTGCTTCGTCGAGCACGCTACTACCCGATGAGCGTGTAATTTTAACATCGAGTATTTCGCCGATCGAATTGATTCTCACACTTAATCGTAATTGGCCATCTATTTTTTTGATCCTGGCTTCCTGTGGATAGTTCAAATTTCCGGTGCGTTCAATTTTCTTTACCCAGCTGGCCAGATAACTGGCTTCAACGGCCTTTTTAGTCGATGCGGTTAAGGTGATTGTCTTTGGCCGACTGGCATAATCGATGGTCATTTGCCTGATTTCTGCCTGCAAACGCGCTATCTGGCTTTGTCGTTTTTCAGCTTCGCTCGCTTGTTGCGAGCGGTTTTGCTTTTTACGAATCTGATCCTGCTTGACAACCGCGTGTTGAGCTTCGGCCTGGGTGATAAAATAAAGCTTGTTGATTGCGAGCTGGTTCTTGTGTAGTTCGGATCGCGCCTGATCGGCCATGCCCTGTTGATCGATAGGAGTATTTGCTGAAGCAGGAGCGCTGGGGCGTGCTTTCTCATCGGCATTTCCACCACCTGCCTGATCTACCTGCGCGAGGAAGTCTGGATTTTCCACCTTGTCCAGGCTGCGCGAATTGGCCAGAATGATTTCCAGACTGGGTAAGGCGTCAGATTTCGGTTTTTTGCTGGTGGTGAAACCAACTCCCAGCACTACAATTGCATGGACTGTCAGCGCAAGAAACAGCGTGAATCCCAGGCGGTCGCTGGCGCCTATTCGCGGTGATTTTGTTTGTGAGCCATGTTGAGTCATTCAGGCTGTATTTTGCCAACATTGGCGGCGCTTAACCAGCCATTTGAGAGCTCAAACTAGATTCCCCCAATATCTGGTCTGACTTTTAATCGATGATGGTAGCCGTTAGATCTGGAGCCAGTTGAATTTTTTCCGCCAATGAACGGGAGATGATGATTTTCTGATCTTCGTCAATAATCATGTAGTCTTCGATACCGAGCGAATGTGCGAGTGAACGATGATTATCTATACCGTCTATCATCAGTGTTGTCGCAGCAACATCAGCGAGTACCGGATCGGAGGTCAATACCGAAGCAGAGCCGATGTATTTTGATGGCGCACCAGTGCGTGGGTCGATAATATGGTGGACGAATTTATCACCCTTGCGATAAAAGCGCACATAATTACCCGAGGTAAACAGGGCCTGCTTACCTGCCAGGTTGATACTGGCGATCGCGCCTGGTTCGAACGGGTTTTGCACACCGATATGCCAGGGTTTCCCAAGTTTATTGCCTGATGTGACGAGATCGCCCCCGGCATTGATCAAGTAGTGCTCAAATCCCTGCTGTTCGAGGTAACGGGCAATCAGACCCGCCGCATATCCTTTTGCGATACCGCCGAAATCCAGCTGCAGATGTGAATTATGATTGGTTGCCAGCTGGTCCTGTATTTCCAGGTCGAGCATTGTCGGCAAGTCTTGTTGGATAATTTTTATCAACACTTTGTCAGGGTCCGATTGTCCATGAAACCCGTAGGCGCCAATCAGTTTCCCCAGTGCCGGATTGAATAGCCGATTTGACCGCAGATAATACTGTTGGCTTAAGATTATCAATTCAAGCAGCGAAGCCGGTATCGCAACCGGTTGAGCACTGGACAGGGCCTGATTGAAGCGGCTTAAATCGCTGTCTTCCCAGGCATGCCAGCTTTGACGATATGCTGACAGCTGTTGCTCGATTTCAATCAGTGCCTGTTCGGATTTGGCAAGGTCGTGATGTATCAGGGTAATGTCGATAACGGTGCCGAACTGTAAAATTCGTTGCTCGACTAGATATGGTTGCTGTTCGCAGCCTGCGAGCAGCAAGGTAATACCGAGCAGTACCAGGGTTAACGGGCGATGAGTTGATCGATGCAATTGAACAGGTCTGCGCTGATATTCAAACCGAACTCCTGGTCGAGCTCGCGTATGCAGGTGGGGCTTGTGACATTGATTTCGGTAATATAATCACCGATCACGTCGATACCGACAAAAATCAGCCCCTTGTCCCGTAGGGACGGACCAATTTGCTCGCACAACCAGTGATCGCGGTCACTCAATTTTTGTCCCTGTGTAGTGGCACCGGCGGCAATATTCCCGCGATTTTCACCAACCGCGGGTAAACGCGCGAGCGCAAAAGGGACCGCCACACCATTGATTAACAGGATACGTTTGTCGCCTTTACTGATCTCAGGGATATAGCGCTGTGCCATTGTCTGTGAGGTTCCGAACCGGGTTACGGTTTCGAGGATGACATTGGTGTTCTTATCGCCGCTCTGAACCCGAAATATGGATTGTCCGCCCATGCCATCCAGCGGTTTGATGATGACGTCCTGGTGTTGATGAATAAATTCAACCAGGCGCTGAGGATTTCTGCTGACGCGGGATTCGACACAGCATTGTGGAAAATATCGAGTGTAAAGCTTTTCGTTACAGTCTCGAAGACTGGCGGCTTTATTAATCACCAGTGTGCCTTTTTCCTCGGCCTGCTCGAGTAAATAAGTACAATAGATATACTCGAGGTCAAACGGTGGGTCTTTACGCATCAGAATCACATCGAGTTCATCGAGGCGGCAAATGCCCGAATCACCCTTGCTATACCAGTCCTGATTATCGTCTTTCAGTTGCAACAGCTGGTAGCTGGCGTAACTGACACTATTGTCCATATACAGGTCGTTAATCGTCATGTAATAAATTTGCCAGCCGCGATGCTGTGCTTCCAACAGCATCGCAAAACTCGAATCCTTCCAGGGTTTGATGGACTCGATTGAATCCATGACAATGCCGAGTTTATACTTATTAGACATTAGGCAATCCTGCTAAGCCAAAACTAAGGAACCTCTGAACAAATCCTACAGGGATCTTGATTTCCTCTGCCGGCGTGATGTCGGCGCCCAATAGCTTCAGGCCGGTGGTGAGAATCTGTGCGCTCATGATTTTGACAACAGGGTTGAACTACCGCCAATTTTACTGATTTTCGAGAGATTCGCACATCTAATTCGAAAAATTAACCTATAATTATCCTGACGCAGGTTACGACCATCTGAAATTAAATATTTTTAATTGCCCGGCGCGGTCAATTTGGGCAGAAACCCCCTGTGTGAACGGGTAAAATTGACTTTGCATGATAGTAGAAATTACATCATATAGTTGAATTAAATCACTGGTTTTAAATGAAAAAACCACTATAATCTGTTGAATATTTGGGTGGCAAAGACCACCTATGAACCCCTGGGGGAGTTGTGAACGACGAGTCTCAGCAATCAGACAGTGTACAGGACCAAGAAGCCTTGAATGTCAAGGTGATGGTGATTGACGATAGTAAGACAATTCGCAGAAGTGCAGAAACTTTACTAAAAAAAGCGGGTTGTGAAGTGGTCACAGCGATCGATGGCTTCGAAGCCCTTGCGAAGATTACGGTACACAAACCGGATATCATATTTGTCGATATCATGATGCCGCGGTTAGATGGTTATCAGACCTGTGCATTGATCAAAAACAACCAATCGTTCAAGGCAACACCGGTGATCATGTTATCCAGTAAAGACAGCATATTTGACCGTGCGCGCGGCCGTATAGTCGGATCCGAGAAATATTTGACCAAGCCATTTTCCCGGGAAGATTTAATCAATGCGATTACGACCCACGTGAATCGGACATAGTCAGTTTTTTAATGGACTGCTAATTTAAAGAGGTAATACTGGAATGACGCATATCTTGATAATTGACGACTCGCCTACTGAGCTTCATGTTATCAGAACTATTCTGGAAAAAAACAATTTTCAGGTATCGGTTGCAGTCAACGGTGACGAGGGTATTGAAAAGGCGATCGAAACAAAGCCGGATTGCATCCTTATGGATGTTGTAATGCCGGGGAAAAATGGTTTTCAGGCAACCCGTGATCTAAGTCGTAATCCAGATACCTCATCCATACCCGTAATTATTATTACCACCAAAGACCAGGAAACCGACAAAATTTGGGCGATGCGCCAGGGTGCCAGGGATTACATAGTAAAGCCGGCCAACGAAAAGGAATTGATGGAAAGAATAAACAAAGTACTGGATAACTAAGTATGGCAATAACCGCCCCTTTCGATCTGCTGCATACGCTAGATTCGCGTTGTGGTGAAAATTCTAGTGGCATGCCTACCAGTAAGGCTGTTGTCGACGACTGGGTTGGTATCGGCTTCAGAATCAACAATATACCGTTACTGGCGAAAATGGACGAGGTTAATGAAATTTCTCCGCTACCCGAAACGATTCGGGTACCCGGGGTTAAATCCTGGGTTAAAGGTCTTGCGAATATCCGTGGCTCGCTGATGCCTGTGCTCGATATGCGTGCCTTTTTGTTTGGTAAAAAAACTGAATTACATAAAAATAGTCGAGTTTTGATTATTAATCAGAATGGCCTAAGCGCAGGTTTACTGGTTGATGAAGTATACGGCATGAGGCGATTTAAACCCCAGGAGCGCGGTGATGAAATTGACCCGGATCTGGGTTCAATCCAGGATTATCTGATTGGCAGTTTTGTTGATCGGGTGCAACGATGGAATGTGTTCAGCGTTGATAAACTGGTAAAAACTGAACAGTTTGTGCGAGTGGTATAAATAAATGCTGATAAGTTTAAATCAATGGAGGCCTAATGGCGCTGCTAGATAAACTTAAACAATTGCTGCCCGGAGGCGGGGAAGGGATTGAGCCGGGTTCGGGCCAGACCGATAAAGTACTTGAAAGCAGAATTGCTATTACTGGTGGTATGACGGTCGTCTCAATCATGGTTGTGGCGATATTGGTGTTTCTGAATACAAAACACGATAATCAGAACAAAACCTATGGGGTTCTTGCCCTCGAGCAACAGGTTATTTCGCAGCAGATAGCGATTAACGCGCTCGCTGCTGTTTCAGGAGATTTGAGCGCATTCAGCCAACTAGCGAATAGTCAAAAACGGTACAAGCAAACGATTTTAATCATGGATAACGGCGATAGTCAGAATGATCTGCCGCCATTACCTGAAGAGTTTTCGGCCGAGTATTCAACTGTCAAGAGTATCTGGCAAAGCTATGACAAAAATCTCAGTAGTATAGTTGCGGCAAAACCCGCAATCGAAACAGTCAATGCATATGTAACACAGATAAACGAATCCTTGCCCGAGCTGATATCTTTATCGAACAGTATAGTAAGCGATTTAATTAAAGCCGGTGCCTCCGGCAAAGACATAGCACTGGCAACCAGCCAACTGGCTCTGATTCGAGGGATGCAGAACAGCCTGAACCAGATATCTAACGATGGTGAGGTCGTATTGTCAGCAACAGAAGGTTTTTCCAGGGACGCCAATCAAATCGAAAAGCAACTTCTCGCCATGTTGAAAGGTAGTAAGTCGCTCGGTATAAAAAAGTTCAAGGGAACCCCTGTTGTCACTAAACTGGTTCAATTTGCCGATCTCTACTCGGTGGTAAAAAAGAATGTCACCGAGATACTGAAAAATTCAAACGAGCTATTTAAGGTGCATGAAGCGGCATCGAAAATTCTGTCTCAAAGTTCAATTTTGCTGAAGGCTTCGGGCAATTTTGTTTCGATTATAAGACCTCACAATGAACACGTGGAGACATCAACGATTGTCGCCGTTGGGTTCATGGCATTATCCCTGATTTTGATGATCACTCTTTCTTTTTCTCTGGTACGTAGTTCACGATCACGTCTGATCGATTCACAGGACCAGAATGACAAAAATCAACGAGCTATTTTACGCTTGCTGGACGAAATGACCAACCTGGCGGATGGAGACCTGACAACCCATACAACAGTGACCGAGGATATTACTGGTGCTATAGCGGACTCAGTTAACTATTCTATCGATGCCTTACGTGACCTGGTAGGTACGATTAACAAAACTGCTGTGCAGGTAGGCAGCGCAGTGCGTAAAACCCAGAACACCACCGGGCAGCTGGAACAGGCGAGTATCGCCCAGGCCAAAGAGATAACTTCTGCGAGTTCGGCAATTACCAAGATTTCGCGATCGATGTCGAATATATCAGAGAAAGCCGGTGATTCGGCAGAGGTTGCGCGAAAATCGGTGGGTATTGCACATAATGGTGGAGAAACTGTACGCCAGACTATCTCCGGTATGGAAATTATCCGAGAGCAGATTCAGGAAACATCTAAACGCATCAAACGACTCGGCGAAAGTTCGCAAGAAATCGGCGATATCGTTAATCTAATCACCGAGATATCGGATCAGACCAATATCCTCGCATTGAATGCTGCTATTCAGGCCTCAATGGCGGGTGAAGCCGGACGCGGGTTTGCGGTTGTTGCCGACGAAGTGCAGCGCCTCGCGGAACGTACCGGTGATGCTACCAAGCAGATAGAAGCGCTGGTTAAAACCATTCAGGCGGATACTAACGAAGCGAGTGTGTCGATGGAGCAAAGTACCTCTAACGTGGTTAAGGGCGCCAAACTTACCGAAAATGCGGGCAGCGCACTGGATCGAATCGAGCAGGTTTCGATGAATTTAGCGCAACGTATCCTGGAAATTTCCGATTCCACCAAATTGCAGGCATCCGAGAGTGTTAAAATTACAAAATCAATGGGCGTAATTCAGCAGATTACCCGTAAGACTTCAGAGGGTTCCGGGCATGCCTCGAATTCTATCGGTGAACTCTCAAGCATGGTTGATGTGATGCGCAAGTCGGTAGCTGGTTTCAAATTGCCAGGTGCTGAAGCTAGCAAGAACACGTTCATTAAAGAACGTGACAAAACTGACACGCCAGGGCAGTAAAGCTAGTAGAAATGAGTATTCAGCAGACATCGATTAGACATGGCGCTCTGGGTTGGGTTAAAAAATCCATAGACGACAATCTATCCGAGATAAAAACCGACCTGAAATTATTCATTGAAGAAGGTGATGAAGGATTGCTAGTTCCGATCAAGGAGCGACTCGGGCTGATTCAGGGTGTATTGATGATGGTCGAGCAATATGGCGCAGCCATGTTGACCGAAGAGATGCTGTCGTTAGCCGATTTTATTACTGAACACAAAAAACAGCGCAGTGACCCGACGATCGAAATTTTACTGCGTGCGGTATTACAACTGCCCGATTATCTGGAGCATATACAGTCGGGACACCGCGATATCCCAATTGCGATATTACCGCTGCTAAACGATATTCGTGCAGTAAAAAATCAGGATTTATTTTCTGAAAAACTGCTATTTCTGCCCGATCTGTCGATGCATTCGGGAAGCGTCGAGGTCGAATCAATTGATGAGCGTAGTAATGCGGCGTCAAAACTTCTGGCTAAGAAGTTACGCCCTATTTATCAGTTTGCGCTCCTCAAGATCATCAAGGAAGACTCGGTCGAAGAAAATCTAAGACGACTGGAAAAGGTTTGCGAAACTCTCGAGGAAAGATCATTTTCAGAACAGGTGGCACGGATCTGGTGGATCATCGGCGCCCTGGTCGAATCGGTTTCTCGCCAGAACCTGGAGCCTGGCGTATCTATAAAAAATTTACTCGGTAAAGTGGATGCTTTGTTCCGTGTCATCCTGATAATTGGTGAACGCGGCTTATTGAAGCGACAACCCATCGATCTGATTAAAAACTTCCTTTATTACATAGCGCAGCCGGAATGTGACGGGCCCAAGAGCCAGGCGATCAAGACCGCCTATCGGCTGGAGCAATTCCTGCCCAGCGAGTCGAGCCGAAGCATACTGCTTGATAATATCGCCGGACCTAATCAGGCCCTGTTAAAGACGGTTGCAGAGGCGATGAAGACTGATATTGAGTCGGTCAAATCAACCCTCGAAGTTTATGTCAACAGCGATCCGGCTAATATCGATTTGCTAAAGGATATTCCCCAGGAATTGCACGTCATATCAGATACCCTGGCGATGATCGGGCTTGGTCCACAACGGCAGTTAATCGAATCGCAAATTACCTCGGTGAAAGAAATTATAGCGGGTGATCTAAAGGACAAAGAGGAGTATTTGTTGACGATGGCGGCCGAATTGATCCAGGTCGAACATGCGTTAGATCTGATGCAAAAGCGGCAGCTGGTGGATAATGAGCAGGCTGGCGCCGAAGCGGATGTATCAAAAGACTATGAGCTGGATAACGTGCTAACTGCGGTAGTGACAGCTGCGCTCGATGATATTCAGAAAACTAAAGGTGCGATTCTCGATTTCATAAACGACCCCACACGAAGCGAAAATATAGATTTATGTATTACCCTGATGGAGGAGTCAAGGGGTGCGATGCTGTTACTCGACAAGCAGCGGGCAGTCGCGGTGATCAATGGTCTGATCCAGTATTTGAAGTCCCATGATATTGTCGCATTTATGGATACTGCGCGACTCGATGCATTATCACAGGTAGTAGTTAGCCTCGAATATTATCTGGAGGCGCTGGGTGAACGAATAAGTGATGCCAACAGCATTCTGGATTTCGCCGATGCCCAGCTTCAGGATTTACTCACAAATACCACTCCACCTAGCGATGCAGAGGATGGCGATGAGCTGGTGATTTTAGATGAAGAGGGTACTTCCGAGAGTGAATCAGTCATTGGTGCCGAACTCCCGCAGGCATCAGAGTTTGACGAAAATATCGAAATCGAGGGTGACGTACAGACCACGATATCGGCAGAATTAGAGGAATCTACGCAACCCCCCGTCGAACAAGACACACCTGTTATCGCCGCGCAAATTTCTATTGATTCTGATGACCTAGTCAGTGATGCAACAACCGTATCATCCGAGCCGATAGAAATAGAAGCCCCGGACGATATTCAATTTATTGATGAATCCAGTGCGGAACTGGAAGATTTAGGGCCAGTACCGGACGAGTCGATCGAGCCCGAGGCGGAAACGCCACTGGATGAAAATATCGAAGAAGACAAACCTTTAAATGTAGTGCCTGTTAACGAAGAGGCTGAGGTATTAGTTCCGGGCTGCGATCCCGAAATACTGGAGATTTATCTGGAAGAGGCCGAAGAGGAAACAGTCAATGTCGGTCGGTTACAACAGGATTGGCTCTTACATACTGAGGATGAAAATGCGATCAGGAATATCCGGCGCGCATTTCACACCATCAAGGGTAGTGGTCGTCTTGTAGGCGCCCTCAAGATCGCCGAGTTTGCCTGGGATTATGAGCAACTACTCAATCGGGTAATTGATAAAACGATTCTACCCAGAGATAATATTATAGATGCAGTTGGACAGGCAGCTGTTGCATTATCCGAGCTGGTTGGCGAACTGAAAAGCGATCAGAAACCCACGGTAGATATTCCCTATCTTCGCGGGTTGGCCAGGGCGCTCGCGGAATTCAAGGCCGAGCAGGTGTTGATAGAGCGTACCGGTATACTCGAAGCGATCACTGAGTCTTCTTACGATCGGATCACCGATGGCGAGGAAGCTGAAATCGAAGCGGCAGAAGAATCTACCGACGCCGATGCTGCCATTAGCGATGAGTCGACAAATCAGAGTGGCGACGAGGTAATGCTATCAGAGGAGACCCCCCCTGACCCTTTAGTGCTAACGACAGAGGATCCCATACCTGGAGAAGAGGTAGAGGGGAGCGTGCCCAGCAATCAAGAAGTGGGCGCACCAACCGGCCTGTCGTTCGATCCGGAACTTCTGACGATCTACCAACAAGAGGTCGAATCGCACCTAAGCACAATAAATTCCGCCCTTGAATATTCTGAAAAGTTAAAAGAGCTGATTCCAAACGAAGATTTTTATCGGGCATTGCATACCATCCATGGTGCATCCCGAACGGCCGATATCAGTAGTATTGGTGAGTTGGCCGGCCTCATGGAAAAACCGCTAAAGGCTGCCCTGTCGAAATCTATGGCGCTCGATCATGATATCGTCACACTGTATCGCCTGGGGTATCAGGCACTGCAATCCATGACCAGAGAGCTGGTCGAAACCCGCCAACTGCCAGTGATACCCGAGGATCTGAAATCTGGCCTGGTCGCATTGGCCGAAGATCTGGAGGAGCATACTGTAGAAATCCCCGACGATGCCGATCATCCCTCCGGTGAATTTATCGATACACTGACGATGATGGGTGAATCATTTGACGATGAACAGGACAATGAACTATTGACGATATTCGTCGACGAAGCGAAGGAATTGCTTGAAATGAGCGATCACACCCTGCACGAATGGGCCGAGCAAAAAGTGGATGAAAACGGCCAGTATGATTTTACCGCGGTGATGGAATTGCAACGCTACCTGCATACCCTGAAAGGTGGCGCAAAAATGGCCGAACTGAGTGAGATCGGAGATTTAAGCCATGAACTCGAATCCATATTCATCGAGGTAATCGATAGTCGAGTAGAGAAAAATGACGATTTAATCGAACTTTTACGGGATAGTTTTGACCTGTTAAACAAACAGGTTGAGCAAGCCCAGGAAAAGCAGCCGCTGAGTAATTCGGCAGAGCAAATTCTGTTGCTTAAGGCCATGCGCCATCGTGGCAAGGCGAGCCAGTCTGAGCAACCGGAAACTGGCGACAATCAAGTAGCGCATAGCGAAGATATCGGTATTGTCAGCGCAGACTTTACTGGCGAAGCCGACATCAGTGCCGGACATGAACGGCAAGCCCAGGAAGTAATTAGAGTCCGTTCTGATTTGCTCGACAATCTGGTCAATTCTGCCGGCGAGGTCAGTATTTATCGGGCACGCATGGAACAACAGGTGACGGGACTGGGCTCTTATCTCGGGGAACTAGGCCAGACTATAAGCCGGCTTAAAAATCAGCTACGCAGCCTGGAAGCTGAAACTGATGCACAAATCCATTTTAGTCATCGCGTCAATACCGAGACGGCGGGAGACTTTGACCCGTTGGAGATGGATCGATATACATTGATTCAGGAACTTTCCAGGTCTCTGAGCGAGAGTGTTAATGACCTTTCGAGTTTACAGGGCATGTTAGGGGAACAGGTCAAGGATTCTGAAACCCTGTTGCTACAGCAGTCGCGTGTCAATACCGATTTGCAGGATGGATTGATAAAAAGTCGAATGGTGCGGTTTTCGGGTCTATTGACACGC
>Ga0255049_10000404_pt1 | contig 26789 bp, 27 predicted proteins | sample JV7_2_3_MG_FD_183615 | JGI IMG/M metagenome (GOLD analysis project Ga0255049, IMG submission 183615) | Seawater microbial communities from Jervis Inlet, British Columbia, Canada - JV7_2_3 | ecosystem: Environmental > Aquatic > Marine > Inlet | place: Canada: British Columbia | collected 2016-10-06 | reverse complement strand
GGGCGTGGTAAAACCAATCGCAACCAGGATAATAGTGGCAATAGGCACTTCGAACGCGATTCCGAAGCCGAAAAAAAGCGCCAGCACAAAATCAAGATAACGCCCTATGTCGGTCGATATAGTGACCATTTCCGGCCCGACTGAGGTGAAGAACCCAAATACCAGCGGGAAAACGACGTAATAGGCAAACGCCATACCGGCATAGAACAATAATATACTAGACACCAGCAGGGGGCCGGCGAGGCGCTTTTCATTTTTATAAAGACCAGGCGCTATGAATGCCCAGAATTGAAAAAGAATAACCGGCATTGCCAGAAATACCGATAGCATCAAGACAAGTTTGAACGGGGTCAGGAAAGGCGAGGCGACGTCGATCGCGATCATTTGCGAGCCTTCGGGCAGATGGCGGGTCAAAGGTGCGGCAAGATAGGAATATATATCGTTGGCCCAGTAGAACAGGCCGAGAAATATCACCAGAATCGCCAATACCATTCTCACAACCCTGTCGCGCAATTCGAACAGGTGTGACATTAGGCTGCCGCTTTTGGCTTCTTCCGTTGTCTCGGATTCGCTCATGCCGGTAGGCCTACTTCGCTTGAACTTTGGCTGGCTTAGCCGTTTTTGCCCTGGTCTTAGGAACTTTGACCGTCCTGGCAACTTTTGCCTTGTCAGTTCCTGTAGCAGGAGGCACTATTGCACCGGTCCAGTTAGATTCGATTTTAGCCTTGCCCGCAGAACCAACTTTTGATTTTGGCCTGGTTTTAACCCCGTTTTTAGTTTTCGGCTTTGCCTTAGGTTTCAGTTTTGTAGCAGCCTTGGGTCTGGCTCCAGGTTTAGCCCTGGTTTGTGATTTTGCTGCAACCTTGACTGCCGACTTAGCCTTTGTCGCAGGTTTAGCTTTAGGTTCCGGATCGGATGTCGGCTTTGCATCGTCGATTGAACTCGCGATATCTGACATTTCATTTTGGATGTCCTCCAGACCGATGTCCTTACCAGCATCGCTGACCACTTCCTTTAAAGACTGCAATTCCTTTTGCTGCGCTTCAAACATTTCACGAAGCTCATCGGCCTTTAATTCACTCTCGACATCGGCTCGCACGTTCATCATGAAATTACGCAGCCTGGAAAAATATTTTCCAGCCGTGCGCGCAACCCCCGGAAGCCTCTCGGGCCCAATCACCACCAATGCGACAATGCCTATCAGCATCATCTCGGTAAAACCCATATCAAACATTAGATGACTCTAGCTGTGAAGATGTCACGGATAAATTTTTAGAAACACTTAAGTTAAGGGTGCTTCTAAAAATAGTGATTTTTTCGCTAGAGCAAAGAGCCGGAGCGAAGCGGAGACAACAGCCGAAGGCTGGCCCGAAGGGCGAGGGCAAAGCCCGAGTAACCTCCGCGCGCAGGACCGGAGTGTATGATAAATACATGAGGATCGACCGGGCTGGCGCACCAGCACGGAGCAGACGCAGCTATCGCGGAAAAAGTGCATTTTTAGAGGCACCTTTTAAGATACTTTGTCTTTTTCTTCTGTGGCCTTGCCTTCGATAATCGGTGGGTCAGCATCCTCAGATTTCTTGGCTGCTTCTTCATCCTTCACCGATTTCTTAAAATTCTTGATTGCGCCGCCTAAATCGGCACCAACATTACGTAATTTTTTCGTACCAAATAGCAGGATTACAATCGCCAGGATTAATAATAACGACCAGATACTAATTCCACCAAAACCCATTTCTCACCTCAATTTACTTTTGTCGCGCGGCTTTTTCGTCGATTCCGGATAATCCGAATCGACGATCCAGTTCATCCAGCACCTGCTGCGCATTTAAATTCTGTTGAGCCAGCATAACCAGACAATGAAACCAAAGATCAGCTGTTTCATAAACAATTTGCTCTTTGTCGCCTGTTTTTGCGGCTATGATTAACTCGGTCGATTCCTCACCGATTTTTTTTAGTATTGAATCAAGCCCTTTGTGATACAGACTTGCGACGTATGACTTCTCAGGCTCGGCATCTTTTCTCCATTCTAATACCATCATCAAGCGTTTGATTATATCATTACTCATTGATAAATCTCCTCAGGATTTTTGATTATTTCTTCATCTATTTGCCATTCACCATCATTTAGCACCCTGAAAAAGCATCGCCGCCTGCCTGTATGACAGGCGATACCACCGATTTGTCGAATTTGTAACAGTATGACATCAGCGTCACAATCGATTCGAATTTCCTCAACTTCCTGTTTATGGCCTGATTCTTCACCCTTAAACCACAATTTGCGGCGTGATCGTGACCAGTAAACTGCCTGCCCTTTTTCTTTTGTCAAAGCCAGTGCCTCTCGATTCATCCATGCCATCATCATAATATCACCGCTTTCGATGTCCTGCGCAATCGCCGGCAGCAGTCCATTATCATTCCACTGGAGTTCGTCAAGCCAGCTATCCATCAGGTTCTAACCTCGATACCGAGCGCCTGCATATATGCTTTCGCTTCACTGATTCGATATTCGCCAAAATGAAAAATGCTCGCGGCCAGCACTGCATCGGCCTTACCCTCCAATATACCATCCGCCAGGTGTTGCAGATTACCGACTCCTCCCGAGGCAATCACCGGCACCCGAACTGCTTCGGAAACACTTCGTGTTAGTACATTATCAAAACCCGTTTTGGTGCCATCCCGATCCATACTGGTGAGCAGAATTTCTCCGGCACCGAACTGGTCCATTTTTTGCACCCATTCGATTGCGTCTATTCCGGTTGCTTTGCGACCACCGTGGGTGAAAATTTCCCAGCGATCGGATTCACCAATTACGCTCACTTTTTTTGCATCCACGGCAACCACAATACACTGTGATCCAAATTTATCCGCAGCCGCTCTGACAAATTCCGGATTTAATATGGCCGCCGTATTGATACAGACTTTATCCGCACCCGCATTCAGCATGCTGCGAATATCGGCCACTTCACGAATACCACCCCCGACTGTTAACGGGATAAACACTTCACTGGCAACCGCCTCGACGACATGTACCATGGTTTCACGATCATCCGAACTCGCGGTGATATCGAGAAATGTCAATTCGTCTGCGCCTTCCTGATTATAGCGCCGAGCATTCTCAACCGGATCGCCGGCATCACGTATTTCAACAAATTTCACGCCTTTAACTACGCGACCATTATCGACATCCAGACAGGGAATAATTCGTTTTGCCAGTGGCATAAATTAGTGCTCTATCCATGTGATAATTGCGAGTTCAGTTAGCTTGTCAACGTTCACGGCAAGGCGCGCCTCGCAGGCAATGGCCGCTCCCTTGTCAAGAGGTGCAACACAGTTCCGTGGGCGTTAACAAGCTAACCCGAAGGGCGCCCCTGTGGTGTCCCGCAGCTGCGTTGCAGTACTCGACAAGGGAATGGCCATTGCCTTCGCACTGCGCCTGACTGCAAAACACCACAGGGACGCTGAATCCGTAATTATCACATGGATAGAGCACTAGTGTTCGTCAATGTAGCGCTGCGCTTCTGGCAGGCTGATGGTACGTTCGTACAATGCCCGGCCGATGATCACGGCTTCGATGCCTGCATGTTTAACACTGTTTAAATTTTTAATGTCCTGCATATCGGTAACACCCCCGGAAGCAATTACCGGAATACTGACCGATTCGGCGAGTAGCCTCGTGGCTTCCAGATTAACGCCTTGCATCATGCCATCACGGCTGATGTCGGTATATACAATCGCAGACACGCCCTGATCTTCAAAACGCTGCGCCAGGTGTTCGGCAGACTGGTCCGAATTCTCGGACCATCCCTGCACCGCAACCATGCCATCTTTCGCATCGATACCAATGATTACATTGCCCGGAAACTCGGCGCATAACTCGGTGACAAACTCCGGTTTTTTGACCGCCTGTGTGCCGATAATGACATAGCTGACCCCAGCCGCCAAATAAGCCTCCACGGTTTCCACGGTGCGGATGCCACCACCAATTTGGATCGGCATATCCGGGTAGGCGGATGAAATCTCTTCGATGACATCTGCATTCACCGGATTACCTTCAAAGGCGCCATCGAGGTCCACCAGGTGGAGTCGCTTGCAACCCTGCGAAACCCACTTACCCGCCATCGCCACCGGGTCATCGGAAAAAACTGTAGTTTCTTCCATTCGTCCCTGTCGTAAACGCACACACTGCCCCTGTTTTAAGTCTATTGCAGGAATCAATATCACGACTGGCCATCCCATTTAACAAAATTTGATAACATCTGAAGCCCGGCTTCAGCGCTTTTTTCCGGATGGCATTGCAGTGCAAAAACATTGTCCCTGGCTATAGCGCTGGTAAACCGATACCCGTATTCACATTCACCCGCTTGCAGATTATTGTCGGCCGATTCGAGGTAATAACTGTGTACGAAATAAAATCTTTCGCCATCGTCGATCTTGTTCCACAAGGGATGCTGGCCGGTCTGATACAACTGATTCCAGCCCATATGCGGCACTTTCAGTTTTTCGCCATCGCTATCATGGTGATGGTCACCGAAATAGCGAACCTGCCCGGAATAAAATCCGAGGCAATCGGTGCCCTGATTTTCCTCACTGTGTTCAACAAGGACCTGCATGCCCATGCAAATACCTAAAAATGGGCGACTGCTGGCCGCTTCGATAATAGTTGCGCGCAACTGGTACTCGTCGATTGCACGCATGCAATCACCAGCGGCCCCCTGGCCGGGAAATACGACGCGATCTGCCTGCATCACCCGCTTCGGAATCGAGGTTAATTCCACCTTATGATTTTTGCCAACCACATGTTCCAGGGCTTTGACCACCGATCGCAGATTACCCATACCGTAATCAATGACCGCGATACTTTGCATGACCTATAACGAACCCTTAGTAGACGGAATTACCCCGGCCATTCGTTCATCCCTGGATACTGCAAAGCGTAAGGCACGCCCAAAAGCCTTAAACATGGTCTCTGCTATGTGGTGGGCATTTGTGCCATGCAAGTTATCGATATGCAGGGTCGCCGAAGCGTGATTGACGAAGCCCTGAAAAAATTCATGAATCAGGTCGACATCGAATTGACCGATTCGTGGGCGTGGAAATTTTACCCGATATTCAATCCCGGGCCTGCCGGAAAAATCAATCACTACACGAGACAAGGCTTCATCCAACGGAACGTAGGCATGTCCATAACGCATGATGCCTTTTTTGTCGCCCAATGCCTGGCTAAACGCCTGGCCCAGCGAGATACCGATATCTTCGACCGTGTGATGGTCATCTATGTGCAAGTCCCCACTGGCTTTAATTTCGAGATCGACGAGCCCGTGGCGGGCTATTTGATCGAGCATATGGTCCAGGAATGGAATCCCGGTCTCGAAACTGGACTGGCCAGTGCCATCCAGGTTAATTGAAACACTGATTTGAGTTTCAAGCGTATCTCTGGCGACAGTAGCAATGCGATCTGACATGGGATTAAGATTCTGACGTAAATCTAAAATGATAGGTGATAATAATCGACCTGCCGATGAAATTCGACCTTTTATAATTCTAATGTAGAGCTCAGTTCGATTCGTCTGTCATCTTGATATCCAGACCATCCAGCCACCCGCCGACTGCTTCTACCAGGGCATCACCCCGATCGGTGAAGTAATGATCCGCATCGGCTACCACGATTTGCCGGGATAGCGGATTACCCGCTTTTTGAATTTGTTGCCAGCGCCCGGGGGCAAGACGATGTACCGCGGGATAGTCATCAGCCCCGTAAATATCGAAAACAGGCATGCTAAGCGAGCCTAAAGGAAAGGGTTCGGGCATCGGCTGCCGATAATCGGTTGCACCCATGCCTATGCCGACGTAAGCCGATAATCCTGCATCGCCTAATTTCTTCAGATAATGCATCGACATGTGTACGCCACAGCTGTGTGCAACGATGGTTACAGCAGTGTTCCCGCGACTTTTCAAAAATGCCAATCCGGCTTCGATTCGAGGGATAGCTTCGTCGAAAATAGGCAGATAATCGTAGTATTTGGCTGTCTTAGCCAATACCGGCATCTGGATCGATAGCGTATTCCATCCATAATCAACCAGGCCCACGCGCAGGGGCTGTACCGTATCAATCCAGTCAGGATGAAACCCTCGACCATGAATGATTAATACACCGCGTATGGCTTTTTCGGCCTCGGTATAAATGCTGAGAAAATTATAATCGCCATCGCCGAGCATTTCGACTTCACCATCAAGAATCGAATCGGCTATTTCCAGCGCCATGCGTTTTTCACGCTCTAAATCAGCGCTGTTAACAATAGCACTAAAAATAATCAAGACTGTGGTGAAGATCAGTGTGGCAGTATTGGAATGCAAATTTTGAATAAATCGAGCCAGTTTAATCAAGAATGAATGTCACGGGACCGTCATTGATCAGATGCACAGCCATATCGGCACCGAAAACACCCGACTCCACCCGTGCGTAACTGTTTCGAGCGAAGTCCAGCATCGACTGGAACACTGATTCGCCAATCGCAGGGGGTGCCGCCGAAGTAAAACTCGGCCTGCGGCCTTTGCGGGTATTTGCGGCCAGGGTAAATTGCGGTACAAGCAGTAAACCGCCTTTAATATCAAGCAAAGAGAGATTCATCTTGCCTTGATCATCGGCGAACAACCGGTAATTTATGATACGTGAAGTAAATTGTTCAGCCGTGTCTTCATTATCACCAGCTTGTACACCGATCAGTGCAAGAATTCCCTGACCAATGCTGGCAATACACCGACCTGAAACATCAACCCTTGCCTCGCACACGCGTTGCAGCAATGCAATCACGACAAAATTTCAAGCATTTGTTTGCAGCAATCGACCAGGGCATCGCTGATGCCTCGTTCGGTGACCGCGTGACCGGCATTGTCGATCACCACGAGTTTAGACTCTGGCCAGTGTTGATCGAGCAGGACAGCCTGGTCAATCGGGCAGATCACGTCATAGCGACCATGCACGATAAATCCGGGTATATCTTTCAGTTTATCTATTTTATCGAGTATCTGACCAGGCGTTAAAAAACCCTGATTGATAAAATAGTGACATTCGATACGCGCAATACTCAAGGCTATATGCGGATTGCTAAAATGATCTATAACAGATTTATCGGGCAACAGGGTCGCGGTAGACCCCTCCCAGATCGACCAGGCTTTAGCGGCTCCCATGCGCGTAATTTCGTTTTCACTGGTCAGTCGTTGGTAATAAGCACCAATCATATCATCGCGCTCATTTTCCGGAATTGGTTCCAGATAATGCTGCCACGCTTCCGGAAATAAGCGTGCGGCCCCACCCTGAAATAACCAACGAACATCTTCATCGCGAGCCAGGAATATCCCCCGCAGAATCAGACCCAACACCCTTTGTGGATGTGTTTCAGCATAAACCAGGGCCAGTGTCGAACCCCACGACCCACCAAATACAACCCATTTATCTATCCCTAGGTGTTGACGAATTTTCTCCAGATCCGCTACTAAGTCCCAGGTGGTGTTTTCTTCCAATGACGCGTGTGGTTTCGATTTGCCGCATCCACGCTGGTCAAACAAAATAATCCGATATTCCTCCGGATTAAAAAACCGCCGATGTCCGGGCTCACAGTTACCACCCGGCCCACCGTGTAGAAATACAACCGGCACTCCGTCGGGTTCGCCACACTCCTCAATATACAGCGTATGGATATCGGATACCGGAAATCGCGAGGTTTTATAGGGCTGTATGGCAGGAAAGAGCATAATTAGTCGTTAGTTTTTATTTTCAACATCGCCAATTTAGCACAGCCGAGTTGCGAGAAAGTTCAAACATGTAAGATTTCACCTACATTTTAAAATAGGTTCAACTGACATAAAATCAGCCTTGATACGATATCAAATACATCTACCGCATGTCACTATACTATCACGAGCTAAGGACAGGTCGTTAGGAAGGGAAAACAATTAAATCCGCAGGTAAGCAGACTCAAGGATGAACTTAAAGGGATGAAGGTTCAGGGATGTGGATTCAAGGACGAATTTAAAAGGATTTATGCTCAGGGATGAAATCACAGGGATGTGTGTTCAAGGATGAACTGGAAATTTATTTCTCCACCAGTAGCCCCCAGGCAGCCCTGATCAAGGATTGATCGGGGCTTTTTTTTCAGCGCTACTTTTCAGAGCCTTATCCTCGAATAGCCACCTCCGCATCGAATAAGATGTCCAGATCCTCTATATTATCCGAATCGCCTGTAGTCAGATTTTCAAAATCGAACAAACCCCGATCAAGTAGGTGCGAGGGCGTCACCCGGCCTAGCGCATTGAAAATATTTTGCACCCTGCCAGGATGGTGTTGATCCCATTGCCGAAACAGGGCTTTTACTGATTGACGCTGCAAGTTTTGCTGCGAACCGCAAAGATTGCAGGGGATGATCGGAAAAGCCCGGATCTCTGCATATTCCTTGATCAGCTGCTCCCGGGCATAGGCCAGCGGGCGAATCACAATATTGTTTTTATCATCGCTGACCAGTTTTGCCGGCATCGACTTAAGTCTACCGTTATAAAACATATTTAGAAACGCGGTTTCTACGATATCGTCCGCATGATGGCCCAACGCTATTTTGCTGGCACCAATTTTCTGAGCGGTTTTATAAAGCACACCGCGCCGCAGGCGCGAGCAAAGTGAACAAGTAGTTTTACCCACGGGAATGCGTTGCTTAACGATACTATAAGTATCTTCCTCGACGACAAGGTAGTTGATGCCAATAGATTTCAGATAATTCGGCAGGATTTCCTCAGGAAATCCCGGTTGCTTCTGATCCAGATTTACCGCGATTAATTCAAAATGAATCGGCGCAGCCTGCTGCAAGCCGATCAGCATGTCGAGCATCGTGTAACTATCAGCCCCTCCCGACAGGCAAACCATAATAAGATCACCGTCCTCAATCATATTAAAATCGGATACTGCGCGACCCACGAGCGAACGAATTTTCCTGTATAGCTTGTCAATTTCCGGGTCCGGAGAAACTTGTCTAGATTTCATGGCCTGTTTATTTTCTCCAGAAAGCAGGGGTAAAAAGCACCAGCAAGGTGAATATTTCAAGCCTGCCCAGCAACATAGCCAGCACTAATATCCACTTCGCGACATCGTTGATCGAGGCAAAGTTTTGACCGACATCTCCCAGTCCCGGGCCGAGGTTATTGAGGCAGGCCGCAACAGCCGAAAAAGCGGTATCCTGATCAAGACCAGTGGCCATTAGTGACAAAATCATCAACGCCGATATGGCGAGGTAAGCCGCAAAAAACCCCCAAACCGCCTGAATTACATTTTCTGGCAAGGCCTTGTGTCCTATCTTCACCACAATCTGTGCGTTGGGGTGGACCAGACGTTTTAATTCTCTCGCACCCTGCTTTACAAGCAACAGAATACGGATAACCTTGATGCCACCACCGGTAGACCCGGAGCAACCACCAATATAACTGACATATAACAGTAGTACCGGTAAAAACCCGGGCCAGGTATAATATTCGGCGGTGGTAAACCCGGTTGTAGTGCCGATCGAAACCACCTGAAACAAGCCCTCGATGATGGATTCAGTGGTGGACGAAAATGTCTTGGTCAGTTGCAAATAACCGATGGTGACAATGCTGACTACAAACAATACCAGGATATAGGTTTTGAATTCAGAATCACGCGCGTAAGGACTCAGTGACCGCCGCCGTATCGCGGTGAAGTGAATTGCAAAATTAACCCCGGAAAGTAACATGAAAATTACCGCAATTAATTCAATCCCGGTGTTATTAAAATAACCAATGCTGGCGTCGTGAGTCGAGAACCCACCTATCGCGACTGTGGAAAAAGCGTGCGAGATTGCATCAAACAATGACATTCCGGCAAGCCAGTAAGCCAGGCCACAACTAATAGTCAAACCCAGATAAATGTACCACAGCGCCTTCGCGGTTTCAGTGATGCGGGGTGTCAGCTTGTTATCCTTGACCGGTCCCGGTGTTTCGGCACGAAATAATTGCATGCCGCCAATGCCTAACATCGGCAATACGGCCACCGCGAGAACGATGATGCCCATGCCTCCGAGCCATTGCAGTTCCTGCCGATAAAACAGTATTGAATGTGGCATCGAATCAATACCGACAATCACCGTAGCACCAGTAGTGGTGAGTCCAGAAATCGATTCAAATACCGCATCGGTAACCGAGATATCGTAAATACCCGACAAATATAACGGCAGGCCACCGACAATACCGAGTACACTCCAAAACAATACAACAACCAGAAATCCATCGCGTAAACGCAATTCTTTTATCTGATTATAAACCGGCAAATAAAGCAAAACCCCGAACGCCAGGGTCAACGCAAATGCCTCAATAAATGGCATTACCGCGCCATCATCATAATACATGCCGATAAATACAGGTGGCAGGAATGAACTGCTAAAAATCATCAGCAATAAGCCGAGAATGCGTTGTATTACCAACAATTGCATAGCAGATTAGCGTCCTGAAAAGCGGTGCGCACTTTAAAAATAAGTAAGGCCGACCTGAAATAATCGTTCAACGTCGGAAATTTTCTTTTTGTCGGTCAAAAACAGGATTACATGGTCTTCCGACTCGATCACGGTGTCATGGTGCGCGATAATTACCTTTTCACCTCGCACGATTGCACTGATCGTAGTACCAGCCGGTAATTTGATCTGCTCAATCGAGCGCCCGACAACCTTCGACGTATTCCTGTCGCCGTGCGCTATGGCTTCGATTGCCTCTGCAGAACCACGGCGCAATGCATGCACTGCCACCACATCACCGCGGCGAATGTGGGCAAGTAAAGCCCCCATCGTCACCTGATGCGGAGAAATTGCAATGTCGATCAAACCACTTTCTACCAGATCAACGTAAGCTGAACGGTTGATTAGCGACATTACTTTCTTCGCTCCCATACGTTTGGCCAGCATTGACGACAATATGTTGGCCTCGTCATCATTGGTCAATGCACAAAATATGTCCATGCATTCGATATTCTCTTCGATCAACAAATCCGGGTCTGCCGCGTCACCAAGCAACACGATTGTAGAATCGAGTAACCCGGACAATTGCCTGGCTCTTGCCGGATTAGATTCGATAACCTTAACCTGATAATCTTTTTCCAGCAGCGATGCTAATTCACCACCAATATTACCGCCGCCAGCCAACATCACTCGTTTGATCGGTTTGTCTAGTTTTCTCAGTTCAGAAATTACTGTTGGAATATGCTTTCTGGCAGCGATAAAAAATACTTCATCTTCAGCTTCGACGACGTATTCTGCAGAAGGCGATATCGATTTCCCATCGCGGAAGATCGCCGCAACTCGCATATCAACACCGGGTACATGTTGCCGCATAGTTTTCAGCGCATGGCCAACCAGGGGACCATCGTGGTAAGCCTTCACTGCCACTAACTGGACCTTACCGCCAGCAAAATCATGAACTTGTAAAGCGCTAGGGTGCTCAATTAAATGATAGAGGTATCCAGTGACAAGCGATTCGGGGCTGATCATTACATCAACCGGGATCGATTCCGGTGAGAACAGACCAGGGTTACGCAAATATTCAACCGAACGAATACGCGCAATTTTGGTGGGCGTATGGAATAACGACGATGCAATCTGGCAGGCTATCATGTTTATTTCATCGCTATTCGTCAGTGCAATCAACATATCCGCATCATCGGCACCGGCTGCTTCGAGCATATTCGGATATGATCCGTTACCGCATATGGTGCGCAGATCGAGGCGTTCCTGAAGATCCGACAAAATTTCCTGATCAATATCGATAACGGTAATTTCGTTGCTTTCCTCCCTGGCGAGTTCAGTCGCAACGCTTGAGCCGACCTGGCCGGCGCCCAAAATAATAATATTCATAAACTCAAGATTGTTTTTTGTTATGCAGACCGAGTGCTTTCAATTTGCGATACAAATTAGTTCGTTCCTGCCCGACACGTTTTGCCAGTTCGGTTATATTGTTACCGCTTAAAGCAAGTTGTTTCGACAGAAATTCCCGCTCAAATGTTTCTCTCGCTTCACGTAAATCCATATCGAGATCAATCGTTAGCTGGATTGTATTTTTACTAGTTGACAGATAGGCGCGATCACTTTTTGGCAATAACTGCTGAATCTCCTCGAGTTCGATTGTTTCATTATCGCTATGGATTAACGTGGTTTTTACGAAATGCTTCAATTGTGATATCTCACCACCCCAGTGATGATTTCGTAACAGATTTTGCGCTGCAACACCAAAATGCCGGTAAGGCAGCTGCTCGTGTTGACTATACCAGTTGACATAGTACTCGAGTAATTCTGGAATATCCTCAATGTGCTCATCTAAGGATGGTATGCGAATCGCTTCCTGCCAATAGTCAGCAAGCGCCGGTAACACCTTCTTATTATCGATTAGATGGGAATAGTCAAATCGGCTGGATATGATAAAACGATAAGGCAAATCGTTTTTATCATTCTGAATGGTATCGTATAAGCGTAATTGTTGATCTATGTCCAGGTCAGCAATTTCTTCGATATACAGGTTGGCTTTTAATGGTATTGAATGTGAGATTCCTGCAACCGTATCCAGAAGTTGCATTGCAACATTTGGTTGCGAAAGCTCGCTTAGATAGGTTGCCCAAATATTACGGCCGCTGCCGTTGGCACCGGTAAAGAACAGGGCAGAATTCGAGTATTGCAAGGCCTGAATTCGCTGTTTTAACTGGCGAACAATTTGGCTGGTTCCCACAGGCTCTTCACTTTTTCTGCGTAACTCCTGCTGCGACGACTGTCCTGTGCTGGATAGAGCCGCTTTAACCGTACTCAACAGCTTGGCCATGGAGAGTGGCTTTTCGACAAAGTCGTAGGCGCCAAATCGAGTCGCTTCAACAGCTGTTTCTACAGTTCCATGTCCAGACATCATCACTACCGGACAATGGTCACTAGCCGATGACTTCCATTGTTTCAGCAGCGTGACACCATCAATTTCCGGCATCCAGATATCAAGCAGCACCAGATCAGGATTGGTTGAGCGCCTTATTTCATTAGCGGCCTTGGCGTGTTCGGCAACATCGACGACATAACCTTCATCTTCGAGTATGTCTTTGAGCAGGAACCTGATATCCGGTTCGTCATCAACCACTAGTATCCTTGCACTCACGGCATTATCTCGACGCTGTTTTTAGTGTTTTCGGTGCTGGCCATATTGTCGTTCACCTGTAAATTTGCCGGTAAGCGTAAAATGAAACGCGCTCCTCCCTGCTCACTCTTCTCGACCCATACTAAACCATTATGTTCGTCGACGATTTTCTTTACAATTGCTAATCCAAGTCCACTTCCCGTGGTTTTGGTGGTCACATATGGATCGAACAGGTTATCGGCGACTTCAGCCGCGATACCATCGCCACTATCTTCGACAACTAGCTCAATGTACTGAATACCTAAATCCTGCATACGGCGCGTACTCAATTTTATCCAGCCACCCGTTTCGATATTTTCAAGGCTATTTTTAACTAGATTATGCACCAGCTGACGCAGTCGCACACCATCGGCAATGATCAGGGGCACTGAAGGATCAAGCTCAAGTTCGATAGTCACGTCGGTATTATTTTCGTCATAAAGCGTAGTCACGTCTTCGAGCATTTCGTTAAAACTCAACGACTCGGGCTTTTGCGAAGGTGATCGGGCATATTCTGTGAACGCATTTACCATTGATTTCATGGCCTCGACCTGCTGCACGATAGTGTGCGTATAACGATCCAGCATCAACTGTTTATCGCTTGTTACCTCACCGCTCAGTTTACGCTGCAATCGCTCGGCGGATAACTGGATCGGCGTCAACGGGTTTTTTATTTCGTGCGCCATGCGCCGCGCCATTTCGCTCCAGGCTGAATCTTTCTGTGCCTGAATCAATTCGGTTAAATCGTCGACTACTATCACCTGCTCTTTTCGATTCCCGGACTGGGATTCGAGACTAGCACCACGAACACGCAGGTTTTTTCTCCCACTTTGGCCGAAAACCACGACCTGCTCCTGCCAGTCACTGTCACTTTGCATATGATTCTGTACCGCTTTATAGAACGGTTTCATCATCGGATATTCACGTACCACGTCGTCGATATAAAGCTCGGTGAAAAAATAGGGTTCGATGCCAAAAATCGAACAGGCCGCTGGGTTCCCACTTTTGATAAAACCGGTTTCATCGATAGTCAACACGCCCGAAGTGATATGCTCCATCACCGATTCCAGATAATTTTTTTGCATTGCCTCCATCATCTGGCTCTGCTCCGCAATTGCCCGTGTGCGTGATATCTTGCGCGTCATGGTATTGAAAGAACGCAGCAAAAATCCTAATTCGTCATCACCCGATACGGGCAGTTGCTTTTCATAATCGCCAGCAGCTACCGATTTTGTGCCTTCCACCAGGTCGTTAATCGGTGCAACCAGCTTGCGCGCTGCAACAAAGGCGATCCAGATTGCAGATAACACGCTGAGTAACCAGATGAGCGACAGCGCCAGTGTAAAGCTGGTTTTTAGCGGGTTTCGCAATACCGCCAATTCCTTATATTGATCGAACGCGGCCTGCACGCCCACGGTTAATTCGTTTAATCGATCGGTAAACGGGAACAAAGCCTGAAGAGTTTTAGATTTTTCTGTCGCATCTGAACTTTGCACCAATACTGCTATGCGAACCGCAAGCCCGAAGGCCGGGTCCTCCTCCAATCTCAGGTAGTGATTTTCAGCGTTGAGTTCACCGACGTCGGTCAGTGACAGCGTGGTAGGCAAGGTTGTAGAATCGATATCACTGGAGGCAATAATCGACTGGTCGTGATCGACCAGTGTCAACTCGAGCGCATTATGCTGATTGCGCGCATCATCGAGATATACGAACAAAATATCATCGTCTAGCTCTGAAATTTCAAATGCTATCTGGCGGGTTTTATTCAAAGCTTCGCGTTTGCGTAAATCGAGCGCGCTGCGCCCCAGTTGCAGCGAGTCCTCAAGTGCTGTCTCGATGCCAACGTCAAACCAGCTATCGATGCTCCGGTGCAGGAAGCTAAGCGAAAAATAGTAAACAATACTAACCGGGATAATGGTCAATAAAACGAATACACCGATCATGCGCGCGGTCAGGCGCGAACCGATAGCCTTCAGGCGATACTGAACTATCAGTTTGTATACATTATAAATGATCAGCCCCAACAGGCTAATCAGGCCAATCACGTTAAAAAAGATCAACCAGTTGTAATACTTTCCAAAGCTAGCCGAATTAGAGGTTGCGTCGCTAATCGCATAGAGCGAAACCATCAGCAAAATTACCAGCGCTAAAATCGAGACTGAATTGCGAATCGTGCTATTCATAACCCAATTTCTCGATGTCCCATTCGTACCAGTCACTTCTCAAACCCCAGTCATTGTCCCATAACGAGCTCGACTTCAGGGGTACGGGTAATTCATCGCCATCGATACCAAAGCGTATACGCGCGTAAAAACTGCGGCCGTCACTAATATTATTGATATCCAGCATAGGGTAACTGTAAACCACCTGTAAATTATGTACCGCTTCGCTGAGACTGTCGAAGTAGTATCGCTGCCCCGAATTCAAATCAAAAATCACATAAGAGTCGAGCATCGGTAAAAAATGGAGCTGGTACTGCTGTTTGAGGGTGACAATCTTCTTATCTAGCCAGTATTTCTTCGGTGTAAGAATTTCAACTTCAAACATTAATGGCACCGCAAAGCCATGTTCGATGGCGCTACTAATGTACGAGGGTAGTTTTATCTCAATCTCGAAATTGAGTTCCAAAAGAGTTTCATCCAGAGAAAAACCGGCAGTTTGTATTCGAAATGCAACGCCATCTTCGTCGGCGAATAACGGCGTCATTAATAACAATATAGCCAGCCCACATACTGCACCAAGCTGGCGCCGGCGATGATGAAACCGCAACACTATCATTTGCATTGAATTTTGGCAGCCTTCATTTTTGCAAACAGGCGTAGAAAAATCCGTCCATATTATGATCTCCAGGCAGAATTTGCCGTCCGAACGAGCATGCTTCGCCCCATTGTACTGATTTCAGTGACTTTTCCGTACAATTATCATGGTTTTCGACAAACCATTCTATTTGCCGTTCATTCTCATCTTTAAATATCGAACAAGTGCTATAAAGCATGAAACCACCCGGCTTGAGCAGTGTCCACAAGGCACCCAGAATTTTTTTTTGTTGCATTACCAGCTGCGAGACATCGCTGGCGCGGCGTAATAATTTGATGTCAGGATGGCGCCGCATCACACCACTGCCGGAACAGGGAACATCGGCCAGTATTCGATCAAACTTTTCGCCATCGTGCCAGATCGCCGGGTTTGCGGCATCACCGCAAAGGAGCTTTGCATCTCGCCCGATACGCGCTAAATTCTGCCCAACCCGTTTCAGTCTTGAAGCGTCCGCGTCCAGCGCTACCATATCCAGGTCATCGCTAAATTGTAACAAGTGGGCTGTTTTACCCCCCGGCGCAGCGCAGGCATCCAGCACCCGCATCCCAGGCTTCGTTTCCAGTATACCAGCAGCCAACTGCGCAGCGGCATCCTGCACACTGACCAGTCCGGCGTCGAATACATCGAGTTTGGTAACGTCGCAGGGATTGTCGAGTGTAATCGCCGAATTGACTAGTTGGTGTTGAGTCGCATGTATACCCTGTTCGCACAAAATTTCGACAATCGCTTTAGCTGAATTTTTACGCAAGTCCACGCGCAAGGTTAAAGGTGGTCGATTATTTCCCGCCTGTGCAATGTCAGAATAATATTGCGGCCAGTCGTGGGTAATTTTTTCCTGAATCCACTCGGGATATGAAAGCATATGATGCCTGGGACCAATCTCGATACCATCCCTGATTACTTGACGTAACACTGCATTCACAAGACCTCGGGCCCAATCCTTTTTTAGTCGCTGGACAAGTTTTACCGATTCATTGACCGCTGCATGATCATCAATACGCATCAATAGAATTTGATATAAACCCATAACAAGAATAATCTCGAGGTCGAGGTCTTTTGCTTTGAATGGTTTACGCAGATAGGGGTTAATTATTAGTCGGAGAGCTATATACCAGCGACAGCTACCCCTGATTAACTCCTGATACAGGGATAAATCACGAGCCTCCCACTTCGGAGTATCGGATAATATGGTCTGACTCGCCGCATCCAACGACCGGCCGTCGCGTAAAACCAATAACAGCGTTTTAAGCGCCAGCCACCGGGGATTGGGAAATTTATCTCTGGCCAAAACGCATTCCGGTCAGATTTTTTGCATTAAAAGCCTCGGCCGCGGTTAAACGATTCTTACCCTCAAACTGAAGCTCGGTAACCTGCAATACCGAGTCTTCGCAACTGACAAACAGCCCGTTTCGATTATGCTCGATAATTTGCCCGGGGATACCATGTTTGTGCAAGCTGTCTATTTCAGCGCGCCACACTCTTAGAATTTTGCCATCCAGGTAACTAAAACTAACCGGCCAGGGAACAAAGGCCCTGGTTTCCCGCAGAATCGTCCCGGCGTCCTTATTCCAGTCTATTCGGGCTTCTGCCTTTTCCAGTCGGTGGGCGTAAGAAGCCCTGCTGTCATCCTGAGGTTGCCCGCTAACTCCGCTCGATTCGATCTGAGTCAGTGTCTGCATCAACAGATCAGCACCGAGTAACTTCAAATGATCGTGCAATTCGGCTGATGTCCACTCGGGTAAAATCGGCAAAGAACTAGTCGCCAGCATGTCCCCGGTATCGAGTCCAGCATCCATTTGCATTATGGTAATGCCAGACTCCTCGTCAGCAGCCAGAATCGCCCGCTGTATCGGTGCCGCACCGCGCCATCTTGGCAGCAATGAGGCATGAATATTGATACATCCCAGGCGTGGGGTATCGAGTACCGGCAAGGGCAGTATCAGCCCGTATGCCGCGACCACGATTAAATCGGGATTAAAACCAGCAAGGCGTATTAATTCCGAAGAATCTTTAAAAGATTGAGGCTGAAAAACTAGAATGTTATGCGCGAGCGCACAAACTTTAACCGGGCTTTGTAATAGCTTTCGGCCGCGGCCAGCTGGCCGGTCGGGTTGGGTATAAACCGCAACAACATCGTGCTCGGATTGCAACAACGATTCAAGGGCTGGAATTGCAAATTCAGGAGTACCAGCGTAAATAATTTTTAACATTTCGGTTGCAGCTACCTTAACTCAAAGTTCCCTGTTTTTTTTGCTTGAGCAGCTTTTTCCGTATCCTGTCGCGCTTCAACGTAGACAGATAATCAACAAACAGCTTACCCTCCAAATGATCCATTTCATGCTGAATACACACTGCCTCCATGCCATCCGATTCGAATTCAATGATTTCACCATCTTCATTTTTCGCCCTGACACGAATATGTTCTGCGCGGGTCACCGATTCGTAAAATCCAGGCACCGAAAGACAACCTTCATCGGATTCCTCTTCACCGTACGCCTGTAGTATCTCTGGATTGATCAGACATCTTGGCGCATTGCGCTCCACGGACACATCCATCACCAATAAACGCACCTGTCGGTCTACCTGGACCGCTGCCAGTCCGATACCCGGTGCTTCATACATAGTTTCAAACATGTCGCTAACCAGTTTCTTCAATTTGCTGTCGAATTCGGTAACCGAACTGGCAACAATACGAAGTTTTGGGTCTGGAAAATGTAAAATATTTAATAAAGCCATGTTTTATAACTTCAAGAAGTTTGTAAGTAGTTGCTCCAAGTTAATGATTATCATAGAATCTTAGCCATTAAAAAGTTGTAGTCGAACAGATTTGAGCTACAATCGACTTACTAATACCGTATATTTAGGGTTTTTTTATGCCTAACAAAGCCAATAGACAGCTAATCAAAGGAATTCTCCTGCTTTCAGGTTTGTTGCTATTAAGCGCCTGTGCTGCTCCAGATGCACCATTTGAAATCCTGGAAGAGCCCGCGTCAGCTTCAGAAGTTAAAACTGTTGAGGCAATAATCCCTGAACCCGAACCCTCGCAAACAATAACCTACGAACCAGAATACCCTGAAACCTATATTGTACAAAAAGGCGACACCTTATGGGATATTTCCTCGGTATTTTTGCGCGATCCGTGGCACTGGCCCGAAATCTGGTTCAAAAACCCGCATGTTGAAAATCCCCACCTGATTTATCCAGGCGACATACTGGCGATTATCTATGTTGGTGGACAAAAACGCGTGCAAATAGTGCGGCGCGGTGAAGATGGCAAAATTCTCTCGACTGGTGGCACTGGCACCTCGGGTTTGCAAGTTGTGAAACTGTCGCCCAGGGTACGGACGCGTTCTATCGATGCGAGCATACCTTCGATACCAATCGACTCTATTCGACACCTGTTGTCCCGGCCGTTGATTATTGACGAAGAGGAGCTCAACAAATCGGCCTATGTTCTATCCAGCGTAGATGCTCATTTGGTCAACAGCATAAACGATAAACTATACGTTCGGAAACTGGATACCTCGTCCGGCAATGGCCGTTACCAGATTTTTAGACCTAACAAGCCGCTTCATGACCCCGTTACCGATGAACTGCTCGGATACGAAGCCATTTATATCGGTGAAACCAAATTATTACTAGGCGGCGATCCTGCAACTGTGCTGGTGACTAATTCCGAGCGTGAGATTTTACGCGACGACCGAATATTGCCACTCGATAATACCAATTTTGAACGCGATTTCTTTCCCAAACCTCCGGCCACGCAGGTGCGAGGCGAAGTCGTCTCGCTGTTGGATGCGATATCCATGTTGGGCCAGTATCAAACCATTACGGTCAACCTCGGATCACGCGACGGTGTTGAAACCGGCAATCTGCTGTTAATTAAACGTGTGGGCGAAGTCATACCGGATAAAGCAGAAGAAGATCCTGCTTTCAGAGTAAAATTGCCCGACGAGCGAATTGGAATGGCGATGATTATTCGCTCTTTCGAAAAAATGAGCTATGCACTGGTAATGGAAGCTGACAGACCGGTGATCATTACGGACTATGTCGAATCTCCATAGTAGTCTGTGCGCCCGCTATATTTCCGTAAAGTTAAACGCAGGCGTATCTATAATGCTATGATGGCTCTGCACTACTAACAGCTTTAACGGATTTACCATGCTAAAGGATCAGCTTGCCAGTTTTATCACTCTTCATCACATCTTTGGCCTTGGTCGAGTTTCGCTTTTCAAATTGAGCGAGAAATTCGAAGGCAATTTCAATCAAGTGCTCAATGCCAGTCGTAGCGACCTGCAGGCCGCAGGGCTGAAACAAGGACAAATTGAGCAAGTACTGAACCCCAACCGGGATTTAGTCGATCAGGAACTCGAGTGGGCAGAGCAGTCAGGCAATCATCTTATTTGTTTTGATGACGATGCCTACCCTGCTTTATTGAAACAAACTGCCGACTTCCCACCGTTACTTTACGCCAGCGGTAATATTAAATTGCTCAAGCTTCCGCAAATTGCGATCGTGGGTAGCCGCAATTGCACGCCCGGAGGCGCTAAAACCGCAAGGGAATTCGCACGTTTTCTGGCCAAATCAGGATTAACCATCACCAGTGGCATGGCAACAGGGATAGATTCTCAGGCCCACAAGGGGGCGCTGTCATGCGGCGGCAACACCATTGCTGTGACTGGCACCGGACTCGACCGAATTTATCCATCGAGTAATCGCCAGATGGCTTACGATATACACGAACATGGATTACTGGTCACCGAGTTTCCGCTCGGCACCGAACCACAAAGCGCAAACTTTCCACGGCGCAACCGGATTATCAGCGGATTGTGCATCGCCACACTGGTAGTCGAAGCCACGCGCCGCAGTGGCTCATTGATTACCGCCCACCAGGCGGTGGAACAGGGGCGTGAAGTATTTGCCGTCCCCGGCTCTATTCACAATCCACAGGCCAAAGGTTGTCATCAGTTAATTCGAGAAGGTGCAAAACTGGTTGACCAGGCTTCAGATATTATTGAAGAACTCGGCAGTTTGCTGGGCTTTATCGTAGAGCAACATCAGGAAACAGACGATAACGCTGATTGCCAACTAGACCAGGCGACCATGCATTTACTCGACACTATCGGTTACGATCCGGTGTCTCCCGACACGCTGGTTGAACGCAGCGGCTTGACCATCGACAAGCTTTCATCCATGCTATTATTACTTGAGCTAAACAATCGAATTCAACCGGCGCCTGGCGGCTGCTTCGTCAGGATTTAAATGAGGCATACATGAAAGAAGGCGTAATAGACGTTTTGATGTACATATTTTCCAGCTATGCTGATCAAGAGGACAGCCTGCCCGAAGACCGGGATGGCATCGAGATAGATCTACGCGCCGCTGGTTTTGACAGTCTCGAAATCGATAAGGCATTCGAATGGCTGGACGGGCTTGCTCTCGACGAAGATATCCCGGCAATCAATCAATCATCACAAGCGACAAGAATTTTTGCACCACCGGAAACACAACGCCTGGCCAATAACGCTCAGGGGTTTCTACTATTTCTGGAACAGTCGGGAGTCTTGACCCCGAAATTACGTGAACTCGTGATCAACCGCGTTATGGCCCTGGAATCCGACTCTGAAGTCGATATCGAAGAACTCAAATGGGTAGTAATGATGGTATTGTTCAACAGCGCCGAGGAGCACGACGAAAACACGCTGATGCATTATGAAGATATTGTGTTTGCCAACCAGCCGGCGATATTTCATTGAAGACCTCTGTATCTTCAAACTCCCTTAACAACTTAAATCTCTAGACCGTAGTAATCAATGGCCAGTAACCTTGTCATCGTAGAATCGCCTGCTAAAGCAAAAACCATAGAAAAATACCTGGGTAAGGATTTCAAGGTTTTAGCTTCTTATGGTCACGTGCGTGATCTGGTGCCCAAGGAAGGTGCGGTCGAAACCGACAATAATTTTAAGATGAATTACAGCGTTGTCGAGCGTAACGAAAAACACATTAACAATATCAAGAAAGAATTGCGAAAAGCCGATTCACTGTATCTGGCAACTGACCCGGACCGTGAAGGTGAAGCGATAGCATGGCATCTGTACGAGTTGTTAAAAGAAAAAAATCTGATGAAAAACAAGCGCGCCTACCGTGTCGCGTTTCACGAAATAACCCGTCAGGCTGTTTCTGATGCGGTCAGTAATCCAGGTGAAATCATCATGGACCTGGTTAATGCCCAGCAGGCCCGCCGCGCACTAGACTATCTGGTAGGATTTAACCTGTCGCCATTATTATGGCGCAAGATTCGCCGCGGCTTGTCTGCCGGTCGTGTACAAAGCCCGGCACTGCGTATGATTGTCGAACGCGAACTCGAAATCGAAGCATTCCAGGCACGAGAATACTGGACTATCGAAGCAGATAACGAATTTGAAAATCAGAAGTTCGCCGCCAAACTCACCCGCTTACAGGGTGAAAAAGTTAAACAGTTCACTATTACCAATGACCGCGATGCCCAGGATGCACATCGTATCCTGAGTAACGCAGCACAAGGCATGCTTGTAGTCCAGCAGGTCGAGAAAAAACAACGCAAGCGCAACCCGTCACCACCCTTCACGACTTCAACACTGCAACAGGAAGCTTCGCGAAAGCTCGGATTTGGCGCGCAAAAAACCATGCGGACCGCTCAACGACTTTACGAAGGTATCGATATTGGCTCGGGTCAGGTGGGTTTGATTTCCTATATGCGTACCGATTCGGTAACCCTTTCAAATGATGCGCTAAGCGATATTCGATCACTGATTGCACAAAAATTTGGCGAAAGTTCGCTCCCCGAAGAACCCCGCTTTTATAAAACTAAAGCAAAAAATGCGCAGGAAGCACACGAAGCGATTCGACCCACAAGCACGTTGAACGAACCCGAACGGATCAAATCCTACCTTGGCGATGACGAATATCGATTATACAACCTGATCTGGAAGCGAACCGTCGCCTGTCAGATGATCCATGCAACCATCGATACTGTCAGTGTCGACCTGGCCGCTGGCAGCGATAATATTTTCCGCGCTACGGGATCAACAATTCGCGACCCGGGTTTCATGCGCGTATACACCGAGGGACTGGACGATAATAAGGTGGACGACAGCAAGGAAAATATCCTGCCACCGCTGAAACAGGGTGACCGGGTAGATTTAAAAGAAATCAGGCTTGAGCAGCATTTCACCGAGCCACCGCCACGCTATAGTGAGGCGACGCTAGTCAAGACCCTGGAAGAATATGGCATCGGCCGACCTTCAACCTATGCCTCGATTATTACCACCCTGCTTGATCGCGAATACGTTGAGCTGGAAAACAAACGTTTTCACCCAACCGATGTTGGACGCGTGGTCGCACGTTTTCTGATCCAGCATTTCGCTCAGTATGTCGATTACGATTTCACTGCACAACTCGAGGATACACTGGACGAGATATCGCGCGGTGAGAAAGAATGGCTGCCCCTGATGCAAGATTTCTGGAGCACCTTCAAAAGCCTGGTCGACGAAAAAATGGAAACCGTCAGTCGCGATGAAGCAATTCAATCGCGCCAACTGGGTACCGACGAAAAAAGTGGAAAACCGATTACCGTACGTATGGGCCGCTACGGTCCCTTCGTTCAAATTGGGACCCGTGAGGATGAAGATAAACCGCGCTTTGCCGGACTTAGACCAGGTCAGAAAATGGACACTATCACCCTGGAACAGGCACTGGAATTATTCAAATTACCCAGGGAGCTCGGTACATCACCCGAAGGCGAAACGATTTCAACCAATATAGGACGTTTCGGTCCTTACGTGAAATACGACAGCAAGTATGTTTCACTGAATGTCAAAGAGGGTGACGATCCCTTCACACTGACGCTGGAACGTGCACTCGAACTGGTGCGGGAAAAGAAAGAATTCGACGCCAACCGTGAGATAAAGGTTTTCCAGGGTACTGATATCAAAGTATTGCGAGGTAGATACGGTCCTTATATTACTGATGGCGTGAAAAACGCGCGAATTCCGAAGGAAGTAGAAGATCCAGAAACCCTGACACTTGAAGTTTGCCAGGAGCTAATCGAAAAAGCACCACTATCCAGGTCACGCCGCAAAAACGCTGTCAAAAAGAAGGCCTCTGCAAAGAAAAAAACGTCGAAAAAATCAGTGAAGAAATCGACAAAAAAGAAAGCTACAGCCAAGAAAACAGCCGATACATCATCCTGATTCGTAACTTATGCCATGTCTCCCTGGTCAATCAAACGATTGAGTAAAGCGGTCGAGAACGGTGCGGTCATTGCCTACCCCACTGATACGATATGGGGTTTCGGGTGCCACCCCATGATGGCCTCCAGTGTCGTTAAAATCCTCAACATTAAACAAAGACCAGTAGGTAAGGGTCTGATCTTGCTTTCGTCGCGGCTGGAATTTTGCGATCCCTATATTGACCCGGGTTTATCCCAGGAACAGATCGATTTAATCACACAGAAAACCCGGCATCCGGGCACCTGGCTCGTACCTGCCGCCAGGAACTGTCCGGTATGGCTAAGGGGTGGCTTCTCCACCGTGGCGGTGCGTATTACCAATCATCCATTTATTGAATCGATATGCAATGAAATGCATTCGCCGATTGTCTCGACCAGCGCAAACCGGCATCGTCGTCCGACAATTCGTAGCGCCCTGCAAGCACATCGTCAATTCGGCGCTGAGCTGGACTATATAGTTAGCGGTTTCAACACGGGCACAAATAGGGCGAGTGAGATAAAATCACTCACTACGGGAGAGACCATCAGGACACATTAACAATGAATAACCATATCGATCTGGTCAGGGAGTATCTTCTGCGTTTACAGGATGATTTGACCGATGGTCTAGAAAACGCCGAAGGCGCCGAGAAATTTGTTAGCGATGACTGGACTCGCGATACTGGCGGTGGCGGACGTACCATGGTTCTCACCGGAGGCCAGGTCTTCGAACAGGCCGGTGTTAATTTTTCTGAAGTCACAGGAGATAGTTTACCCGGGTCGGCAACTGCACACCGGCCAGAGTTGGCGGGGCGTAGATTTCATGCAATGGGGGTCTCGCTGGTAATCCATCCCGATAATCCGTACGTGCCTACCTCGCATGCGAATGTTCGATTTTTCATCGCTGCAAAACCCGGTGAACAACCGATCTGGTGGTTTGGTGGTGGATTTGATCTGACACCCTACTATGCCAATAAAGAAGACTGTATACACTGGCACAAGATCTCAAAACAAGCCTGCGAGGCATTCGGTGCCGATACCTATCCTAAATACAAAGCCTGGTGCGATGATTATTTTTTTCTCAAACACCGGCAGGAATCGCGGGGCATCGGTGGCTTGTTTTTTGACGACCTCAATCAACCGGATTTCGATTCCGCATTTGCGTTTATGCGCAGTGTCGGTGATCACTATTTGCCGGCATTCCTTCCTATCGTCGAAAAGCGCAAAGACATCGCTTTCGGGGAACATGAAAAACAATTCCAGTGGTATCGTCGCGGCCGCTATGTTGAATTCAATCTGGTTTATGATCGTGGCACGCTATTTGGTTTGCAATCGGGTGGGCGTACCGAATCGATCCTGATGTCGCTGCCACCCGTAGTAAACTGGCAATACAACTACCAGCCCGAGGCCGGTAGTGCAGAAGCCCAGCTTACCGATTACTACCTGAAACCGAGAGACTGGCTCAAACATTAAAAATGAATAATCTAGCTTTTCCGAAAATTGAAATTCAATCTGAGATAACAGGCACTAATAAATGTGATCGCTGTACTAATTCGACCTGTTGCACCTATGTCACCCAGCAGATTGACACACCCCGCTCGAAATATGATTTCGAAATCCTGCTCTGGCAGGTCTCGCACCGCGGGGTCGGCGTCTATAAAGACGAAGATGGCTGGTTTGTGATATTCGATGCGCCTTGCAACCACCTTGAAATGGACGGGCGATGCGGTATATACGAAGACCGTCCAACCATCTGCCGTACTCACGAGAATGATTTCTGCGAGTACGACGCGCCAGCCGAAGACGGCTTCGAACTATATTTTCCTGACTACCAGGGCCTGCTTGCGTATTGCAAAAATCGTTTCAAAAAATGGTCTACCGGAAATCCAGCGCCCGCGTAATGATACAGACGCATAAACAGGAAATTACGATTCCTCAGGCTATCACCATCGAATCATACCTGGAGCGTATCGCATATACAGGTAACCTGACACCGACCTTGTTCAACTTAAATCACCTGCATCTGGCGCACCTGCAAAGCGTACCATTTGAAAACCTCGATATAACACTGGGTCGCCACATCGTTCTCGAACTCCCGGAAATCCTCGACAAAATTGTTAATCAAAATCGGGGTGGATTTTGCTATGAACTCAATAGCGCGTTTGCATGGCTGTTGCGCGAAATTGGTTTCAAGGTAAAATTATTGTCGGCTCGAACTTACGATGGCAAAATACTAAGTCCTGAATTTGATCACATGCTTTTACTGGTTGGCACCGATCAGCCAGTAATTGCCGATGTTGGATTCGGCGACTCTTTTTTGTTGCCGATAACTGCTGGTGATCCAGCCTGCTTCCAGTTTGATCGTTATTATCGTTTGCTAAATAACGAGGAAAAATGGCTATTGCAACAGCGATTCGGGGCCGGCGACTGGACATCACAGTATATTTTCGACATGAAGCCACATTCACTGCATCACTTTAATTCCATGTGCGAGTTTCAGCAAACCAGTAAATTGTCGGTCTTTACA
>Ga0255049_10000402_pt1 | contig 26830 bp, 33 predicted proteins | sample JV7_2_3_MG_FD_183615 | JGI IMG/M metagenome (GOLD analysis project Ga0255049, IMG submission 183615) | Seawater microbial communities from Jervis Inlet, British Columbia, Canada - JV7_2_3 | ecosystem: Environmental > Aquatic > Marine > Inlet | place: Canada: British Columbia | collected 2016-10-06 | reverse complement strand
CGTGTTCTGTGCTGCGGTCAAAACTTGCCATCAATGACGATAATCGCCACGCAGTGGCGGAAAGCTTCGTGGTTCTGAACGGGGAGTATCGATGTGCGCCTGTATCCCGAGGCGAATCCGATCGAGATCCTGCCGCAGCCAGTCATATTGAAACCGAATGCGAGCATCCGGATTGGCTTGCGATACTGCCTCCTTGATCAGTGGCTCCATCACCTGGAGTTCATAAATGATCCTCGCCAGCACCGCCCGCTCACCGTCAGCGTCTGCAACAGCAAACTGAACCGGAAGCGCTGTGGCAAACAGGCCTAATAACAGTAACTGGGTAATTCGCATCGATATCCTCCCCGTTTTGCGCGTGGGGCGCAGGATGGGTGATCGGGAGAGGACTCGCTATGGAAAATCAAATCAAAGGGAGGTGGAGTTTTCTGTGGCGTTTAGATTAGTGATAAATAATCGTAGAGTAGAATTTCAACTATGAGTGTTATCAAGAATTTGGAACGGCACCTAAATAGCCGCGTATCGCCGTTCAACTTGATTTCACAAACCACCACTCTCAGTAAAGGTAGGTATGTTAGATTTTATTGCTCAAATGATTGGTTCTTTACCAGGTTAAAGGCCCATATAGCTGATTTAGAATTACCTTTTCAAGTTGTAGATGGTAAGGACTGGCTTACAAGGAAAAAATTAGCGAGAGCCATTGTAGACAAATATTTTAAAGGACGTAAATAGGATTTAGTTTCTGCTTTGACCGGATACAGAGGCATGAAGATGATTCCCAATTGATTTACGGGGACTATCTATCCAAAAGGAGTGAAGGACAACGGAAGAAATGGATGTATTTCGAATAGAGACAATAGTTACTAGAGCTTGCTTTTCGGCCTTTAATCCGGGTTACGAAAGGTTCCTCTGCGCCTATCAGAGACTAACTGACAGAGATACTCCGGGTATTTCGAATGACCGCTCAGGCTAATTAAGCTGCCGATCGGGCACTCGAACAGTAATAGACCGGTAGGTGCCCAATATAGCAGTCATTGTTGCACTTCAAACTTGATACTAGGCGATGATTTTACACTGCTCCAAAAAACCTTTATCCGAAAAATCAATTTTTACGCTATGTTGCCAGCGAATTAAAAATGTGGCTTGAGTCATTATATTTATTGCTGCATATTTACCTCCAAACTACTAGAGGGTGAGAAATGAACAACCTTGTTCAAGATAACGTATTGATCAACGGGAATAGGATTGCTTTGGGTGTGCATGGTCAAGGAGAGCCGATTGTTTTAATTCATGGCACGCCCTTCTTTTCTCATATCTGGCGTAATGTACTCCCGGTGTTGGTATCTGCGGGATACCAGGTTTTTACCTATGACTTGTTGGGCTTCGGGAATTCTGAGCGACCACAGGATAAATCGGTAGATACCTCGGTGAGTGGACAGCTTCCGATACTAGTGGAGCTCCTTGATCATTGGGAATTGCAATCTCCTCATGTTGTTGCCCACGATATTGGAGGCGCCGTTGCGCAGCAACTTGGGATTTTCCACCCGGCACGAATCAAAACACTTACTCTGATTGATTGTGTCAGCTTCGACAGTTGGCCTTCAAAACGAACGCGTGAGCAAATGGAGTCAGGACTAGAAAATCTCATGAGCGCCAGTGATGAAAAGCACCGTGAGCATTTTAGAGAATGGCTGTTAACCGCGACCCATAACAAGGAAAAGCTACGTTCAGGCCCGCTAGAAACCTACATTGAAATGATCTCGGGCCCGGTCGGACAGGGCAGTTTATTCCAGCATCAGATAATGCATTACGATTATATTCATACTTCTAAACTAACAGAACGTCTACATGAACTTGGAAAAATACCAGTCCAGCTAATATGGGGGGCAAATGATCAGTGGCAGGTACTCGATTGGGCTCATCAGTTAAATGAAGCAATCCCGGGGTCCAGGTTGAACATCCTCGATGAGTGTGGGCATCTTGCGCCGGAAGATCAACCTGAAAAGGTAGCTGAGTTAGTCATTGGTCATTTAGCATAGCAGCAGATTATGTGACTGGCGCGAATGCTGCAATCGAAAGACATTAATTCCAACGTCTGCCATGTGCCGTTTTGAGACTGCCGAGGAGGCATTATTTAGATTCCTTGAATGGCCGCTGCGGGTGAAAGCGGCCGATTGGCTTCGATCAAATCTGGCACTGTATGTAAGATCACATGCCGACTATTACATCTAAACCCATGACTGCCAGGACTACTTTCTGATCCAAGTGTTTAATCTCCTGATACTGTTTCTGGCCGGCGGCTTCCGGACATTCTCTGTTTTTAATTTCTGTTCCTGAAGAAAATAGTGCCGTTCATTTAAATGGCAGCAATTGATAAATGTAGGGCATTACCGACTAATCTCATCAGAAACACCTCGTTCTCTGGCAGGATAACGGGGTTTAGAGATATTTCTTAAATGTACTCGCCGTCACAGCCACGGTCAGCGCAAACAAGGTTGCAAAGGGTAACACGACAAAGGTCGGATGTAGGCTGAACGGTAAAGCAAGATAAGTAACCCAGCTCAATACAACCAGAGGAAGCGCTGCCTTTTTTGCATAGTGATAAACGAATGAGCTCTCCCTACCTCCACCCCATCGGCGTAGATCGCGCTGCACCAATCCATCGACGAGTGCTACCAGGCTGAACAGTAGGAAGATTGGCATCGCCAAGGTTAGGATCGCCAGACGTACCGAGAACACCTGGGTCACTTGCATCATTGCAATCACGAACTCGGCGATGGGACGGAAAATCTTGTGTAGTCTTGGTCTGAGCCCTTGCTCATTCATCGCCGGCGGCGGAGAGACCCAACGAATAAAATCGACGAACCGCGTCACCTCGAACAGGTAGTGGTAGGTGTTGTCGGCAAACCGTTTTGCAAATCGTGCCGGGTCTGATGTGACGACGCTGCGTCGAAAGTCGTTATCGAGATAGTTGATCTCGTTGGCGAGCATGGCGCGGCTGTGGTCAAGGCCTTCATCAGGCCACCAGAGCACCATGCCGGCCCATTCGATAATGATGGAGAACAACAGTGAAAGCAGCAGCCATTGTATAATTTTGGCAATCGCTGTCAGGCTTTTCGAGATCAACCCTTGCTGGACAACCCCGCGGCGTGGGTCGTCAACGACTTCAGCCATCTGTCACTTCTACCTCATCGGCAGGCTCGGCGACATCTGCGACGGCTCCCCACCAGGGTTCCTGAACCCGATACCAGTGATCGTTGGTGATATAGGTACGTTCCATCTCGTTGGCAATTTCGGTTAGCGTTTTCGGCATTTCCGAATCCGTTGCTGGTAAAGGCATACGGATCTTCCAAAGCTGTCCGCCCTCCAGCAGCGCGAAGGCCTGTCCCCTGGGCAGGGTGATCAGCTCGGCCGGTGTGAGCATCGGCACTTCCGAAACACTGATTCGATCCTCGTTGCGCGACTTGAAGTCGACACCCGATCCGGGGTCCGAAGAGTCATCCACGCCGGAGACACTCATCAGCGTAAATACCTCGACCCTCGGGAGCTGCTCCGTGAGCATCTCCGCGGTGGCCAGTTCCTTGACCCGGAGCATGATCAATGTATTGAAGTTACCGGCCACCTGCCCCGCCTTGGCCCGGTTGCCGATGCGTGCTTCCACGTCCGACCAGGTCTGCGTGTAGGCCGTCACCTGAAACCCGGCCCCGCCCGCCTTGTTTAATAAGGGTATGAACTCATCGCCGATCAGTTCGTTGAACTCGTCGGCATGCATGGAGATCGTCGGCGGTGTGCCTGTACCCTCACCGGACACGCCGTGCTTGTAAATGTGGCCCGCGACCGAAACCAGATCCGCAAACATGGAATTGCCAACCGCACTGGCGACTGTCGTATCGGTCAGTGCATCCAGCCCCACGTAGACGATGCCCTTGTGGCGAATCACATCCATCCATTCGAAGATGGGCCGCGTATCATTTTCATCCAGATAGTTTGGAGAAATGAGTTCTGCGATATTGCCGGTGGTGAGCTTCTCCATCAGTGGCCCGACCGAACTGACGATCTTGTCGAAGTAAGTCTTGTCGTATTTGAAGGCGGACACCAATCCATCGAGTACAGGATCATAATGATCCTGTGCCTGCAGGTGGCGCATCAGGGCGATAGCTTCGATGTTGCGCCCTCGCAGTGCGGCGGGCAGGTTACGTTCATTTATTTTGCCCGCAAGTTCTTCGACCTGCGCTTTCCAGTCCTCCACACCGTGCTGATCCAGGTGGGCGCGAGCGTATTCCATAAACAAGGGCTCGATATCGTTGATGTAGCGGCGGACTTGGTTGTAGTCCGGGCGGCGGCCCAAATCCACGAGTGCTCTCGCAATGATATTGACAAAACGCCAAGCGAATTCCTTGAAAGCGGCCGAGTTACCTTCACTGGGGAGCTGGTTGGCGATACGGGTGGCGACTTCGGTGATGCGGGAAAAGTTGCCGATAGCGTTATAACGGGCCGAAACCTCTGGAAACCCGAGATGGAACATATAGAAGTCTTTGGTACGACCGGACCGTTTGGCCTCGGCGTATACGCGCCGCAACAAGCCAGCGTCGCCCTTGGGATCGAACACGATCACGACATCCCCTCGCCGGATATCCTGGGTAATGAGGATCTCGGCCAATCGCGTCTTGCCAACCCGCGTAGTACCCAATACCAGGGTGTGCCCTACGCGCTCGCCGATATCCATCCAGACATCCTGTTCTTCCAGTTCAACGGCATGCAATGCCGGTTTGCCACCGAGTGCGGGTAATGGCGCCAATGGGTTCCACCAGGCGCGCGTTCGAAGCAAATGTGCCAACCAGCTCAGGACCGGCACGGTCTCCCAAGCAACTTCCTTGCGGCGTGCCCATTGATATAGGGTGCCCGGTTGCACGTAATGTTGGACTTCCGGCCGAATGGTATCGCGAAGTCGCTGGGTGTGCTTCTGGCTCCAGCGGAAGCCACGGCCCAGGAAGAGTTTACGACGGCTGAGCGGAATCTTGTTGGATCGTACTTTGTACGTGGGCAGCCGTCGCATGTTGCGTTGGTAGCGCAGTACCCGCAAGGCCTGCCGTCCTCGTATCAGCCCCATCGACAAGAGCAAAGCACCGGCACCGTAAGCCACCCCCGGTGGCATCATCAAGGACCAGGGCGCCAGAATGGCAATCGCCGCTGTAGCAAATGCCGTCAATGTCGACCACAGCTCGACCGGGGGTCGTAGTAGCGCCTCGATGGGATGCTTGCTCATTGCTCGATACCGTGCGCGGAAATCAATACGGGGTAATGCGTGATCCCCAAGGCTTTTGCGATATCGCTCGCCGATGCCGGCAGAATGGACAAGCCATTCGCCAATTCGGCGATCGTACGCAGATCATCCAGCGTCTCGGCCTGCACCAACATGCCGACCGCCCCGATTTCCTTGAGCCGGCCCCGGTGATCACGAAGCCACTGCCGGGACCGTGTATCCGAACCGATCAGAAAGAATGGACGCGCAAAGGGTCGATCATGCGACCTTGCCTGGACAGGCCCCGGTTTCAGACCGGGCGATTGAATGGGTAACCAGATTTTTGGATCAGCTGCACCAAGTTTCGGCTCGATGGGCACTGGGCTTTGCCACGGAATTTCATTGGCCGATTCGAAGGCCTCGAGAAAAGGTGCGATGGGCCGGGTATTACCATTGTCATAGATAACGGTAAGATCAGCCAGAGCAACGACGGGAACCAACAGGCAGGTCGTTGCCATCATCCTCCGCCTTTGACGATTGAATCGATCCATAGGGGCTATCCCGCACTCGCGATCCGCTGCCAGCGTGAGAAAACCCGGCGACGGTATTGCTCGGCCCGTTGTGGATTGGTCGGTGAGTGGTAGCACCCTACGCTGGCCCACCAGTCCTGCCGGGTGATGTAACAGTCCCGCAGAATCGCCGCACCGACACGCAGATTGAAAAACGGATCGAGTGCCTGCCACGGAGTTCCGAGTCGCGCCTGATGGTAGCGCCAATTGACTTGCATCAGTCCGACATCAATGGAGCGTTTACCCTTGTCGAGCCAGAGCATCAATGCCTGCCATGCCGCCTGCCGCGACTCGAAGAAGTAACCTTGCCCGGCAACATTCAATGTCCAGGGCCAGGGCCGGTAAACCTGCATCGATGCCATCTGATTACCACTCTCGGTTAGGGCTACCGCATATAATAAGGTATAGGGAATGCCACTTTCCGCCGCAACAGAGCGGTAATCTGCCGGTACTGCCTCATTGCTCCAACCCGGACTGGAAAAGACAAGTCCAATAAACACGATCAGCCAGATCTTCGGACAATTCAATCGGGTCATCTTCTAAAGATCCGATGCCCGAAGCCGTGACACATCAGTTCCCCGGCGACGCAAAATGTAAGGGGACTCTCCCTGCCCACCCGTCAGGCTGGCCAAGGCGCCCCCATCATGGTTGAGTGTGATCCTCCGGCTGCGCACCCATTCGGGATCAATCTGGTGATCCGATGCCCAATCTCGTACCGAGGTATCATCACCCGGCGCGAGGCCCATGAGGTAGATATCGATGCCACTGATTTCATCGATTCGGCGCAATAGTTTGCCCACCAGCATGTCACAGGCCGGACATTCAGGACGGGCGAAAAACAACAGGCGATCGGTGGATTGCAACGCACTCGTCTTTGCAGTCTTTCCAGGCAATCGATCGATATCGACTAACAGTTCGTTCGGGTACAGGCGTTTACCCGCCGCGTCGTAGGCATATTGAAAAGCGAGAATACGGCCTACATCCTCCCGCATAGCACGCGCCCATACTTCGGCATATCGATTTCGCTCCGCTTCGTCCCGTGCATGGATTCCAAGCACTTCGATGGGCGATATCGTCGAGGGGCTGATACTTCCGCGAATTCCTTGCATCAACTGTTTGTAACGTTGCCATTCCGTCTCCGACAAATCCCAGAGGCGAGCGCGTACCAGGTCCGTATCCGACAAGACGTTCGCTGCTGACGATGTTGCATCCTGCCCTATTTCTTTGACCTCGGTGTGGGATATCTCGGCAGCCGCTACGGAAAACGATGCTAGAAAAACAATAGATAAAATGACCGCTTTCACTCGGCTATTCATGCGGATATTTAACCTCCATGGCTGGAGCGAATGCAGTCGAATGGTTGGAACAAATCCTGTTTGCTGCACAATCCCTGTCCCCTGTTCCCGGCCGATCAATCTGACCGCGGAATGGAGCCGTCAGATCCCGGTAAATGACGGACTTGTCAAAATGACACCGTGTTGGATCGCTATCGTGCGTTATCTGTGTGACCGGATCTGGACCCGATATACTGACCACCTTGGGCAAGACCATTGTGGGTTCCGACTTTTCATCCCCCTTATCTGTGGTGATCGATCCCAGGGTGAATCCGCCGAAGAGCAACAATACAGCAACTACGATTTCCATCGGTTCTACCTCTTTACCGTAACGGAATAGATCTGCCCGGCAGGCCCTTTTAAGTCGACCTGGCCCGTGAGGTTGTCGATGTGGGTCACCGTCCAGCCGGATTGCTGTTCACCGGACGTCAGAAACGCTACTTGCCCGGCCTGGGAGATGGCCACATAGGTCAGGTCATCCCAGATATCGATGGCATCAACTTGAAAGGGCGGATGCTTGACGGGACGGGGTTTGTGCCTGGCCTCTGATTTGCGCTTGGTGTTCTTGAGTGTGCGGACATCTTTAACGAGTGTGTCCAGCCGTGAAGTGGTCCTGCTGATACGCCGACTCAGTGCCTGGCTACTTTCGCCCAGAGCGGCAATCGCCTCCCTGATGCTTTGGAGGCTTTCGGCCATGACCGTGAGATCACGCTTCACCTCTGAATTGTGTGTTTGTTGCGACTCGAATCCTCGGTCGATACGGCCCGTCAGAGACACCAGCTTAAGATCGATAATCTCATACTGCTCCTCTAACGGTTCAATCTTGGAACTTTTTGCCGCGCTATCCTCATGCACCTGATTATCAGGGTCCGTTACCACAGTGGCGTTTGCCGGATTATCTGCTTGTCGAATCACAAATACCCACAGCGAACTGATTGTGAGGATACCGATCACGACGGCGGCAAGCACCGTCTTATAGACCACGCGATGAGATACTGGCTGCGCTCCCACGATCTCAGGATTTGTCTCGTCGTCCGAAATGACGGGCTCTTCCGGTTGCGTCTCAGTCGCCATCCAGCACAACCTCCAATTTGATGTTGGGCCCAATATCCCGGGCAGCGATTTGCTGCCCCATGCAACGCTCGAATGTAACAAGACGGTGCGCAGGGTCCTGCACCAGCTGGAATGCCGGTCCAGCGAGGGTTTCCAGTGCATCGCGCAGCATCATCGGTCCCAGACTTCGATGGACGGCCGGGAGCGGTAACGCAAACAGCGCGGCCGTATCGGGGCCGATCGCTTCAATATTGGCCAGCCGATAGCCACTGCGTTGCAGCAGATATCGGACCGCTTCGCCTACCCTTTGAATCCGATTCGGAAACCGAACCGTCAAAGTCGTGGCCAACAGCTCAGCCTGCGCCTGTGTCGGCGTGGCGGCGAATAGCAAATAACGGCCGACCTGGAGATCCTTCGCCTGCAGGTTCATGCTGGCAACGGTACAGATGCCCACGGCACAGATCACGGCCACCACTTTCGGTTTTCTGGAATGAAAAAAGGGATGTTTCATGTTTGGCTGGACCTCCGAGTTTTATTCAACCAGGCCGACATCATTACGAAGCACCGTCGCACAGGGAATCGATAATCCCTCCAACCTGTTGCACCGTTTCCTGAATAACCTTCATCGACCCAGGTACACATTATGGAAAGCTTTACATAACACTTATTTAGGAAAGTAAGGAGTTATGGAAAGTTACGCCGATAACGGCCAATATGTTCAGGGACTTACCGCTCAAAGACTTTGCATAATATTCGCTCATATGTGGCGGCCCACGATTCAACATCCTCATACACGTGCCCTTTACAAACATTGCAGTCATTGCAACAACTACCTATTTTCCTTCCACGAAGGGATTTTAGGTACCGGCGCTGGACCGACTTTTTCGATCGTTGCTCGCTTCATCTCAAGATTTAAACGGAAATGTTATGTAAGGAACTGGGGAGGTAAGTGATTGATGTTACTGCTATCGATGTGACAGCTTTACATAACTCCTTACTTTCCTAAATAGACGGAAGTAATCTGCTCCCGCAGGTGACCCAGCTCCTGGCTGATCGTCCTGCGTGCTTGACGATCCATCACTTTCTGCCCGGGACTCAGCGCCCTGGCTATTGGCCCACCGGCAGCCGGTGCCTTCCAGCCGGTGAGTTCTTCATATCGTACCTGTGCATAGGCATGCCGCAGCCCGTGCAGTTTCGATAGCCCGGCATTGGCCGTCTGCCGTTCGTATAGGCGTAATTGCTGGACGTAGTTGCGTTCGCTCGGGATTAGCGAGCCGTTGCCCGCCAGATGGTGAGCCTGTTTCATCACTTCGCGTTGTTCATCGGTTCGTACTGGGACATCGCGCTCCTTTCCACCCTTGGTCCACGAAGACTTCAGAGTGATGTGATCCCCACGATCCGCGAAGACCGGGTTAAACTTGATGGACTCTTCCCGGCGCAGGCCGAAGACCTGTTGTAGTTCGAGACTCATTCGCACGTACGGATCACCGATTCTTTCCAGTTCCTGCCTACCCACCTCCTTCGCTTTCGATATATTCGTGACAAACTGCCGATCCGGAATCCCATAGTAGGCGTTCGATCGGGCCACGACGTTCCGCCTGTCCGCTTTCTCCGCCCACCAGCGCAGCACCGCCATCCGGTTCTTGATCGTTCCAACCGCCAGTTCCTGGTGCAACCAGCCCTTGACCAGCGCATCGACATGCTTTTGTTTCAACGAGCGTGGCTTCATTCCACGATATCCCAGGTCATATAACTGGTTCGCGATCAGCATCAGGTGATCCACCCGCTTGGCTTGTGTTGCATAACTGCCATCCCGATTGCGGTGGCAGAGTTGTTTGAGTTGGTAGTTCAGATCTCTCACGGTGTCATCTCCGATTGGTCAGTGTTAATGGTCACCTGGCAACAGAAGCTACCGAGGCCCGCTTGCGCGGTACGACCGTGGGACACCACTCCCATACGACCTGAATATGCCTGGTCTCAGGCAACACTGTTTTTCCCTGTCGGGTAATGGCCCAGTGCTGGCCAACTTGGCCCTCACGGGCCTTCTTTCAGGGTGGTTTCATAAAACACCTCCTTTCAAATGTGCGGAAGAAATCCGCGGTTTATGGAAAATAAACATTAACGGCACCGCCTGGGGCGGGAGTCTCTGCTCGTCGAGTAATGGCAGGCGGGAGCCTGCGAGAATGGGCCGATCCTGTGATCGGTTCAGTTTGGAAGATGGACCCACGGCTTACAGCCGCAGCGCGTCAAAGGATCCGAATGCGCTCAATCGCCACTGTACACGCAGTGGCCACGGTTAAATCTATTCGTTCCTGGCGATCGAGGGCGGCAGTATAAGAACACGAAATCCCGCCGTAACCTCGATATCCAATCGCAAGCCCGCGCCGTTAACGGTTTTGCCGCCCTCGTCACTACCCCGCTGCGCTCACTAGTGACGAGGGCGCCTTCGGATCAGGCAAGCCACGCGCCAGGCATTCGCCTGTCACAGGGCTTGCTGTTGTACGCAGATGGCCGTGACATTCGTGCACACATACCTGACCACCGGGGTCCACAGGCGCCGCTGGACGCGGCCCCGCCCTTGGCACGCGAGTTTGGGGCTCGCGTTGCCGTGACGGGCAAGACCTGGGGACTCGGTGGACAGCTAACTTTCTCGGAGTGGCCCTACCCAGCGTTTAATCTGGCCTGGAAATCACCCACCACGACCAGGATTTCGTCAAACGTTGGCACATCGCCATAAAACATTTCCTGTTGCATGGCTTCGTAATCGGCCTGCCAGGCGGGCCGATCCGCCTCTGCGGGTACCAACCGCAACCGGCCAGGATCAAGCGTCGAATAATCAAACCACGTATAGCGGAAAAAGACTTGGCGGTGTGCGGCAATCCGATGAAACAGATCGAGATCCCGGGCTGACTGATCACCTATACCCGTCTGGATCAGCCGGTAGAGATCATAGTAATGCCGGGCCATAGCCTCCCGTGGTCGTTTCTTGTCCGGTGGTCGAAAGGTCTCCTCGTGCAAGAGCATCGCCTTCTCCCAAAAAGTTCGTCTTGGCTTGACCGCCCGGACATCGGTTACCGGCTCTGACAAAAGATCGGAGAAGGCATCGCTGATATAAGGCCTTACTCCGATAGATTCAGCAGGATCTGTATCTGAACGGGCGCCCATTTCGATCTTTACGGCACGACGAAGATAGGCTGCCTGCTCTGGGAAGGCCGTCGGGTAGAACAACAGCAACGTCTGCTCATCGGAATCGTCGGGATCAGGCTCAAGCGTCCATTTGCTCGTCTCTGGCAAATCCGCTGAAATAACGTCGATGAGCGCTGGATAAATCCTGTCGCTGACACACTGCTGGCAGGCTACCTTCAGCGCCTTGAGGCGTTTTCCTCTCTGCTTCTTACTGGGTGCATTCTCCGGGCCATTGTCCCCGCCAAAACCCAAGGCACCCCGGTCTATGACGATATCGATATCTTCTGAAAAACGCTCTATGAGGTTCCAGCACTTGGATAATGATGTGCCACCCTTGAACGTCAGGCATTCACCCCATTCGGGTAACTCAAATAATTTACGCAGGGTCCAGCAAACCCAGAAATCTTTTTCTACGGCAATCTCAAACAGGTTGAGTTGTGCACCTGTCTCTGTACAGACCAGCCGACGACGCTCTTCCGACATCGTGATAAATTCTTTCATATCGTACTTTCCTGAGCGGCCAGCGAGCGAATAATATCGGCGATCCAGGCAGGGGCATATCGAATATCTTTCATCAATTGCTTGCGCGCAGCGTCATCAAGGCGGCGATCAAGCCGCGTGATGATCTGATGATCGACATTTTTCCGGCCCAGGTGACGCAAGGCCTGGATTACCAACCCACTGCTTTTCCCCGCTGTAGCCATATTGCGGGGGGTGGTGTGCTTCAGGATGATATGGCGCTTGCCAATCTGGACCGTCCGCGTGCGACCGTCCGTTAAATAAACGACCTTCATCGGTACTTGTGTGGAGAGCCCAAGGAGATTGGCCGCATAGGCTCCAGAGGGTTGCAAGCGAGTGGCATCACGGCCTGCTAGGGCACCGGCGATGTCATCTGTGGATGGCTGTAAAAGACCCAACTGAGGGTCGGTTCTTGGGTAATCGTACAGCCCCCGGGCCAACTGCCGGATGAGGCCACTGTCTCGATGTCTCATCAGAGCAAGATCAACCGCCTGGCGTGTACCCAGATCCTGGAAACTGTCGGGCGTAAAGACCCAGCCCCGCTTGCGGGAACGAATTCGCCGGAGGATCTTGCTATCAGTGCTGTCTGCGTGTTTACCCATATATTTATGAAAGAAAATTGTATATCTTTTTCTTTCAAATAAATAGCAGAATCTACGACCATGTCGAGCCCCCTGGGATGAGGGCCAGACTTTCATCGAATGTCGGCACATCACCCCAAAGCCATTCCTTATGCGTGCATTTGGCGCATGATTTTCGTGCGATCGACAGAAGAGTATTCTGCCTAATATATAACGCTTGACGTTATACGTATAACGTACTATTGTGCTTGGATGATCAAGACATTCGCCGACAAACACACACAAAGGCTGTTTGAAGGCGAGAGTCCTCGTCGATTCCGGGCGTTTCAGCGCCAGACCGAGCGTAAACTGCAAATGCTGGACGCAGCCGCAACGCTGGATTTTCTGCGCAGCCCGCCGGGCAACCGGCTGGAAGCACTGTCCGGCAACCGTAAGGGCCAGCACAGCATACGCATCAACCAGCAATGGCGCCTATGTTTTCGCTGGCACAATGGCGATGCCTTCGACGTGGAAATCACTGATTATCATTGAGGTAATAGAGATGACGACGAACAAAATACGACCCATCCACCCTGGTGAAATCCTGCGCGAGGAATACCTTGAGCCGCTGGGCCTCTCAGCCAACGCGCTGGCTTTGGCGCTGCGCGTTCCGGCCACCCGTGTTGGCGACATCTTGCATGAGCGCCGGGGTATTTCCCCAGATACCGCGCTCCGGCTGGCTCGCTATTTCGACACCGATGCACAGAGCTGGATGAATCTGCAAACCAGTTACGATCTAAAGATAGCTGTCAACGAACATGGGAAAGTCATCGAGCAAGAAGTATCCCGAGCGGCGAACACATGAGGTGGTTGGCAGGAAGTCTGCAAGGAAGGCGTATTGCACTGCCTGGCTCATTTTAGTATCTGTTCAGTTAGTCCATTGGAGAAACCACACCCACCAGGGAAAAAATCTCCCCAGTGGGTATGGCGATATACTCAAGTCAGCGACTTGATCAGTTGAAAGAACAACACGAGAACGATGCCTCAGTCCTCATGCGGCAGCAGGATAGTGATCACCGGTTCACCGGAATCACCGGGCCCGACGATCAGTCTCAGCGTGATCAGTTCCGCTTCCATCGACTGTCCATCACGCGGCACCCGATAAAGCTGAAACAAGATCCGGTCTCCCGAATTATTGCTGGTCCGAATGGCGTGGGACGCCATATAAAGCACGTCCCACAACCGGCCGGATTGATCCTGATGGACCTGTTGCTTACTGTCATCATCTGCCCAGACCACACATTCGGCCCAGGCATCGGTAGTTAAAGCGACCGGCCATTTAAAACCAGCCTCCCTGGCCATGGAACCCGGGTCGATCAATACACCGTCCTCAATCGCTTGAGCACGGGAATAGGTGGAAATGACATTGCCGTAAAACGATTCGGCTGTTTTTTCATATGAAATGTTACACATGGTGTTTCTCCTCTGATGGATAAGCACCGGGTTACACCTCCCACCCTGCCGGGGAGGAAGATGTTTCCCCGGCAGGGTTTGTAAAAAGTTGTGGATGTCAAAGCAATCCACGTTCCGCGAAAGAGACGCTCTCACCGGCCGAGACCACGAAGTGGTCCAGCACACGCACATCAATCAGTGCCAGTGCATCTTTCAACCGACGAGTAATCGCTTCATCGGCATGACTGGGTTCGGCGACTCCAGACGGATGATTATGGAAGAAAACCATAGCGGCGGCATTCACCTCCATGGCTTGCTGCACCACAACCCGCGGATAAATCGAAGCACCATCAATGGTGCCTTGAAACAGCTCACGCACCGCGATGATCCGGTGACGGTTATCGAGAAACAGACAACCGAAGACTTCATTCCGATAATCTGCCAGGCGAAGACGCAGGTAATTCCGCGTCTCTTCCGGTTTACTCAAAGACCTCCCGGCTCGATGTTTGATTGCCAGCACCTTCAACGCCAGTGTGATCACCGATTGCTTCTCCACATCGTTTAAGTTTGATGGTTTCAGATCGGACAACCGATCCTCTACCAACGTCTCTACGGATGAATCCGTTTTGTTCATGACTGATCTCCTTAAAGTAAAAGGGAGACCAGTCCCACGGGGAATGATCCCCCGTTGGGTTGGAAGGTGGCCGGGTAACTGAGTTACCCGGCCGGTTTGGATTTACGCCGCGTCTTTTTCTGCGGTGTAGAACGGTTGCCCGTCGACCTTGGCCCATGCAATACGCAGGAGTCGAGCCTTCAGGCTGATGCCAGTCTCGCCGGCCTTGTCCCCGTTCTTGAAGGTAAAGGTTTCGGCATAGAGATCACTGAGTGTGAACCCAACCAAAACCTTCGAATTGCCCTCGACGGCCGGCTGTAGCTGACGCACAATTTCCTGCGCCTTCTTACCGGATACGCGACACTCGAAATGAGTGTACTGGGCGTTGTCGACGCTACCCCGGAGGGCTGCGATGGTGACACTGAGGAAGGGAGTCCCCTCGTTCGGTGTCACTTCCCGGATCCGGTTGAGATAACCGATTCCCTGGGTGTGAAGATCGAAATACTTCGACGTTTCGTTTGAAGTCTCGTTTGTTGACATAGCGCTTTCTCCTTAAATGTTAAAAACCCGGAGCAAGCACGTCCCAAACGGGAAAGCTTGCCCGGTTGGGTGATTGGAATGGAAACTTGTTCCGTTCCGTTGAAGATGGACCGACAGCAATTTAATAAAACAATGCCGCTGTGCACCTGTTGCACGGCCCGAAGGTGCCTCATTTGCCACTGAACCGCAGTGACGACGGATAAAACCGGTATTTCCGATGCGTTCAGGCTGCATCGGATGCCTCGCAGACATAACGCAGGTACTTGAGCATGCCGCGGGCATTGGCAAAGGCCGGATGTTCGGCAACCGCCTGGTGCGGGAACCAGTTGGCGATGTTCTCCGCCAGGGCGACGGTGCCGCCGCCGACGAACAGGACACGATCCAGTTCCACCCCTAAACCAAGCTGACGGCGGGTCTCTGCATGGATACGTTCGACGACCTCGCGCTTGGCGGACTCGATCAGTTCCGCGACGTCATGATCCTTGCCTTGCAGGCGCACGATATTTTTCTCGACTGCCTGAGAAACCAACTGTTCACTCAGGGTCTCCAGATCGAAGCGCTCCTGGATGCCATCGGTCACGCTACGTTTCACATTCAACATTCCACATTGCAGGGAACCTGATGAGGCATGCAGGATGCCCTGGTCCTTCACCACCACGTAGTCGGTCGTGCGCCCACCGATGTCGACGATGGCTACCGGCACGGATACACGATCCGCATCCAGAGTGACACCATCATCCTGTTCGACGATTACATAGTCATACCATGCCGCTAACGCCTCCGGGATCACCTCATGGAAGGCAATACCGGCAGACAAATCATCCGATAGTGGTCGAACCGATTGCTTGAGACTATCGCGCTTTCTGGTAATGGTTTCCTGCCGATGCTGGCCGCTCTTGCGGTAAAACGTACTGACGGGCAAACCCGAAACGGCATGTACGGTCCGGCCCGTGAGCCCAGCCTGTTGCAAGGCGTGTTGTACGACCGCCCGGTTCAGACCGGACCACGGATAGCCTTCAAAATGAGTAGGCGTGCCATCGACGGCGCCGACCGAATAAATGGCATCCTCCGTCTCGTACTCGAAGATTCGTTGTTCGGCCCCATTGATCCAGGTCACGTCGGACCGCCCCACCTGGGCGCGTGATGGAATAGCGATCAGGTGCCCGTCCGGGAGTGCCAGCTTGGTGAACGCATAGCCGTCATCGAGGCCAACCGGGATGGGGATTATGGCAGGAGTATGGGTCATGTGTTTTGGGTCCTCTGGCTCGTTATTTATTGAACAAACGGATGTTCCGTCCTAACCAATCACTTTGCTCAATGCAGCGAAGGGTTTGATGGCCGTATCCACTGGCGAGGGGGTTACCTTCACAACAGTCGATTCCGGCTTTGTAAGGCAAACACCCTTTTGCATCTCACCCGCTTTCCGGCTTTTCAATCCCGTTGTCGGTCTGCGGGTTGCATCATCCGATGCACCGCGTAACGCCTGACACTCGGATCGAAATCCTTGAACCAGTAGCCCGCGTAGCCACTCTTGCCGGCGTGTTGCTGGAATTCGTTCGAGCCGGTTCAGGATGATCACCTCCAGTGCAATGCGTGGATCGAGTTGCATCACGATGCGTTGCCCCGGTTTTGCCTTAGCCACGACCTTGGAGCAACTTCATTACAAAATATGGGACAAGATTATTGGGGGGGATCGGGTTCATGCCAGTAAAAATCCAATACACTATCCGCCGTCGTTTTTATTTTCAGACGGATTTGTTTCGGATACAGGTGTTCCAGGGTGCAAATTTACTTGACCGGCAAACCCCGATGGAAACTCCATCTTGCGGGGTGCCAGCGGGGCATCGCGTTCACCGTTTAACACATCAACAGGCACCTCACCCATCAACTGGCGGGCTTCGTGACTACGGCCCAACGACTTTCGCACCAGTTCCCGGTTAATCTTCAGCAAACGGTAGCCTTGGGGAATCATGAATATGGCACGGACTTTGCGCGCGCTTGCCTTGAGGATGTCTTCACTCGCTTTACTATCCAACAACCCAATGTGTCGGGCAGTCAATGCCATGCATACCAACTTGTCGAATTCAGCCAGAAGCTTGGCGCCCCGGTACGCGTATGGATTGGCAAATTTCAGGGGAACCCTGTATGGGCGCCGGGACGCCGCGACATCGACTTCCATAGCATTCATCTGTTCCATTCGCTTAACGAGTTCCAATTGTCGATTACGAATATCGGCTCCGGCAATCTCGATACCCTCATGGATTTTGATCAACCACCAATCCGCATAGGGATCATCATTTCGTGCGCCCTGCCAGATTACACGCAACCGATTGGCAAAGCCGACCAGCCCGACGATTGCCGGTTTCTCTGTTGATGCAGCTCGCCCATGGAAGAGGCCTTGCGCATGGATTGTCTGAATCGTGAGCCAGACCTCGCCACGGAGGACACCGGGTTTTTCCGGCAGGCTCGAACGCTCGGCGGGCTGTGGTGCTTCCAATTCGGAAATGACGTTTTCTGTCTGCATGATGGTATTGAGCCCTTCCATCGACCGTACTGCCAACCAGTAATTCCTTCCCGGCAAGTCGTCGTTTCCCCGGGGACACTCACCAAATAATTTTCCGGCACTTGAAGCTCCAGACAGTGAGATGTCGATATTCGACGCCAACACTACTCGAACCGCCGATTTACCCGCTAAACCACTAAACTGCTTTAAGTATCTTCTCCAACATCCTGATTATTGGTTTCACCGCTCATTCCAAGCAACTTTCGCATCTCAGCAAGGTGTTTTAGGCCACTCGCGCTTCGTTGTCGCCGCTGCTCATCGGTTTCACTTGGTGGTTGAGGTGATTTACCTGAAGACGCTTCTACCCCGGCTTTTTCCCGCTCTCGCCGCCAATCGCGCACCTTGATACCCAGGTTAGCCCGAAATTTTCCCTGTCTCATCAGCTTACAGAGCGAGTGCAGAAAACTGATTTCATCATAGACCGGCTTCATCCCCTTTTCTTCTGCCTGAAAGCGGCCTTCCAACTCATCGAGGACGGGCTGGCGTTGTTCAGGCGCCAGTCCGCCGAGATAGCGCGCAGCTATCTCACGATGATTTTCGCCGAGACGCGTCGGGTAGACCAGTGGCTGGTTGTCTTCTCCAGTCAATACAATATTCGACGGCTTCCCGGTATCGGTAGTAGTAGTTTTATTTATATAACTACTACAACTACCCGAGTTCGATTTTTTTGCGTTCGAATTTCGAACCCGGTCTAAGCCCGTGTTCGAATTTTGGTCATGGTGAATCCCTTTTCTCTGGTGCTCGATTGAGTCACTGCGCAACCGTCTGACAGCATTCCTGGTGAATGAAAAGAAACGGCGCGGATCCCCGCTTTTGGTGGTCGCCGTGCTTTCAATTCGCTGTTCAATCGGATGGGCTTGAGCGCAGACATCCCGGCCGGCCTGGATATCCTCATCGATTGAATCGAGCACCGCTTGTGCAACCGTGCGGACACGTGCGTGACCATGGCCAAGAGAATTCTTTAGAAAGGACATATAGTCGGAATCGAGATGAAGCGCATCGGCGAGTGGCAGCGGTTCGTCATGTAACGCGTAGACATTACCGCGAAACCGTCCACTGGCTTTGCGCACCCGGGCGCACAGCGTCAACCAACGTGTTGCACGCAATATGGCAATGGCGCGGGCTATCGTGGATCGGGACGACACGTTGGCCATCCTGCCGATCGCTTCGTAACCCGGAAAGGCGGTAGTGCCACAGGTTTCTCGAACCGAGAGCATGATGACCATCCATATCAGTTTGTCGACCGGTTCAAGGACGGGATCTTTAACGACCGAGGTCGGAAACGACTGGTGTCGATTCCCAAGAAAGAGCATTCTGTCGGCTGGTCCGCGGGATGTTGAGGCCTCAGCCTGCGCGATGGTCTCCTGGATTAGCGCATCGAGCGCAAGCGTCTCCGATCGGATAGCGACTGGGTCTTCATTCATTGGCACCCACCTGAACAGCTTCCTTATCGGTCTGACCATTCAGGTTTCCGTACCGGGCCCAACGTTGCGTCTGATTCCAGATTGCGCGCATCGACAGGCTTGTTTCACGATGGATGTCCAGATACTGCGCCGGCGTCAATAATCCGGTTTCCTCACCGTCGACTCTGTCCGACCAGGCCTCCCATAACTGGTGTGATCCTGCCTCGTCCAGTTCAGGGGGACGGCCGACAGTGGGATCGACCAGAAGGGTCCGCCGCAGTCGTGTGTAATCGCGCTGATTCAGTCCAAACAAAATCAGCATCATCTCCTGCGGGGCGTCCGCGGAAATCAAGGTCTGAATCGTATCCTCCATCGCCCTTTGTGTACCCAGATGTTCGATCATGGGCCAGTACACTTTGCGGTTGAGCACAATCTCCAGGCAGTGCGCACGTAGCGATTCGATTCGATAAAGGTCCGCGACACGCATCTCGCGCAAGGCGTCAATTTCCTTGACACCGAAATTCATGTTACGCAGCGCCGCCTGGTCGCCTTCAGCCAGACAACGCATCGCATACATCAAAACGGCAATGATGAGATCCGCTTCCTTCGTGCCATCCATCACATCTAATCCCAGATCGCCGTGCCGGTATTGGCGGCCAGGTGACGAATACACCGGTAGTTGTCCATGAGATTGAGCAGGTCACGCCAGTCCCGGTCATGGAGGGATTGCCACAGGCGATAACCGGTATGACCGGGGTCAAGCGTCCAGATACTATTGAAGAGCAGTTCAGCGTCCTGTTCTTCAAGGGCGCGGCGAAGAACAGATTCACTCGGTAACGTGGGTACGATCGATTCAATCGGTGCGAAGGTCATTTCTGAACACGCAGCGAGCTGCCACCAAATAATGCAAACCTGAGCCAATGCGTCCTCATCGAGTTGATCGGCCAGCGCGGGGTCTGGCACATCGCGCAAAACAAAGCCAAGCCCCTTGCCCGACAAAGGCATGATCAGATCGCCGATGCCATTTCGCTGCGCAAGACGTGCCGCCAAAGTCCAGGCCCTACCCCGCAAGGACTTCAGGTCCGTCGGTTTGGAATGACTCGCGTCAATCAGAGTCTCGGATACATCAGCAGTTTCGTCGTCGAGATTAAACTGGGATGGAACTGGTGCAGCTTCTGGGTCCGGAGTCATTCCAACTATTGGTCTTAAACCGGCGTCGCTATCGTCACGTTCATATTGCCCATCAGCCGTAACCGGATTCCCGTCACCACTTTCACACCTTTCCGGCCTGGGTGGTTCTTTGATCGGTACGAAGTCCGGGATGTCCAATTCCCGACCATTAATTTCGGCGTCGAGGTCTACACGGATCGTATGGATACTGACCTCTGCTTCTTCGGTGATCTCGTTTTCGATGGCACTTTGTAAGTCGTTGGTATCCCACTCTGTTCCATCGTAGCGGCGACACAGGGCGGTAAAAACTTCATCGAAAGTGACATCGCTGTCGGCGCAGCGCTTTTCCCATAGAGTTTTTGCAGCACGTTCGAGTGCACGTATTCGTACCACTTGATGACTGCCCATGCCTGATGTCAGGGCCTTTGGCATCAGTGGCAGCAAGACTCGAACGGCGTATGACATCTGGCAAATCAGGCTCTCTCCAATGCTATAACCGGTCGAGCGTAATTTAAGTGCGAGATCTTTATTAGTGATGTCTTCGGCGCCCAACTCCTGTTCGATGAATCGCTTGGCTTCGAATACAGCCCGGGCCTTATCGATAAAAGTCAGATTCCCCCTGAGATCGTTCTCCCTGAGGTGTGCCACCAGGACCTCGGACTCGCAGCTCCAGGGTGTGTATACGCAGGGAACCCGCGCAAAGCTCGGATCGGCGGTTTCTGCATAAAGTTCTTTCAGTATTTTCAGCCGGCTATTCCCGCCCGCGCGGACGATATAGTCCGTGGCTTGTGGCCGCTGGGTAATCACCAACGGTTGATCCAGGCCATTGTTCCGGATACTGCTCTTGATCCGATCGTATTCCGGATTGTCACTTCGCCGCGGATTTCGTTCGTACGAATTGATCCGACCGACATCCAAAACAATCACCTCCACGTCTTCAGTCATTTCGCGCCCTGAACCGGCATTAGATTCCTGGGTTGACATGGGTCGCCTGTATCGCTCGTTTCCTGGCTTTCATTCGCTTGTCATGACATTGCTTACAGCATATTTTTCGCCGGCCAACCAGACAATTTTCGATTACGGCTCCGCAACTTTGGCAACGATGCTTGAAATACTCGACACAGGAGGGGCAAATCGAAAGATTATTACCAGGTGGTCCTATATATCGCATGCCACAATGGGTGCAGGATTGCTCATACCAGGCATTTATCGAAATTAAACGTGGCACAAAATAGGCGCGTGTCAGTGTTAATATCGGCTCTTCGGTAATTTGCAGGTAGGTCTGGTAGACATGAATCACCAGACTGGACCCAGTGTCACCAATTCTTCCGAAATGCTGGTAAAGCTGCCAAACCACGTTCGCGTGTAACGTCCGCAAATTGCTTCTCAAGTACCAAGTATCCGTAAAAGGCACCTGTCCGGAGGGTGATGGTAATCCGGTAAGTCGTGGGTACAGGGCGCTGACGGTTTTCTTTCCCAGCCCGGTCAGCTGGCAGACCAACTTTGCCCTCGCACCCAGACGAATGAGATGAACGGCCTCCAGTGACCGACGAGCCTGGGACACGACTTCGATATCGTCAGGAATGCCTGAACCCCCTTTCTGACCTGCGAGAGCAAGCATTTGATACGGGTTATCATTAAACATTTGCAGATCACCGACGAAGATCAAGCAAGTATGGCCAGGTTTGCAGCCCGTAATACTGCCTCGACCTCTTCAGAATTATCATCCGCCAGGGCTGTGAAAAGCCGGTACCACCAGACCGCATCACCGCGTGCGGTTAATAGGGGAATTTTGACGCTTGAAATCCTGACCAGATAATCACTCGGTACCTGTGATAACAGTTTTGCCAGTTCCGGCGACATACCCATTAAAGATGCCGCCAGATCGGGGTCCTCCCGAGCGACGTCACGAAAGTGAATCAGGTATTGTAGATTGATGTTCGAAAAATCGATTTTCATTTCTACTTCTCTTTGTTGAATATCTTCCCTACGCATGTTAGTGCTCGGGATCAAATTAAATAGGCTCGAAAGCGTGTCCTGAAAATGCCGTTTTCCAACTAGATACCCATTCGCAGGATCACATCAACAGAAATGGCGAGAGATCATGTCCTCAAGGTTGAGCGTAGATCATAGCGGCGACAAAGTTCTGCCAGATAGCATGGCAAATGTCGGTCGCTGACAGCATGATATGATCCGTGCATTGAGTTTTTGACATTTCCGAAAAACGCAGGCCAGGTCTATCCTGACCCGCTTTTTGTTTATCGACTCGCGTTTTCTCTGACCTCTTCGAAATTAAATTCACGAATCAACTTTCCGTTTCTATATACGGTTTCGAGGGTGTTCTTTTGCGAGCCCAGTTCCTCTTCCGGAATGGTTTTGTATATACCCGGCTCAGGCTCGATTACTGCAAGCCTGCCTTTTTTTGATCGCTTTCCACGATCGGTAACCGGATCCTTGTAGACATCTCGCCAATCGCCATTGACTTTGGCAGCACTTGCCTTCATCGCAAACTGCATGGTGTCGCGATTCACTTTTTGCAGCAGCGCTCCTCCCATGCCGAAAGCAATGTTATCGGCGCTCAATCCCCTGGTCTCCATCGCTTTAAGGATGTCGGTGATTGACTCTTCGTTAACGCCATCACCTTGAATCACTCGCACACACGCTGGAAGAATCCGGTATCCCTTGGAATTGGTTTCGTAACCGAACCTGGCCATCAGCCGTTCGATCGTTTCAGTAACGACTTCGACCGGGTCGCCGCTGTCTGGTCGAACAATCAGGGTTCCCCCTGTGGCTTCAACTTTCTCCCTAAGCTCATCGCCCCAGATGTTATCGATTGCGTTCCACAGGTCGTAGGAGTCACTAACGACAGCCACCAATTTTCCGGGACCTGAAAATTGATCCAACATATTCTCATAGGCTGCGATTTCACCATCCTTGCCCCAGGCAGTGATGGTGCTATGTTCCGCAGCGGGGATTGAGAATCCCGGCATATCAGTATTGTAGTAACGCTTGGCTGCCATGATTCCGCTGATGGTATCGGTACCCCAAAAATTCACCAGATGGGCTGCACCGCCAATTGCGGCGGCTTCCTCGGTGGTAGCACCTCGAGCACCAAAATCATGCAGTTTGAAAACAAGACCGTCAGAAGAATCAGCCGTCATTTCCAGGTATCTGGCGATGGACTGTTTGCAACTATACGACACGGTTGCCACAGTCGTCGGGTACCAAACAGATCTCAAAAGGGCTGTTTCTACATAACTGGTCAACCATGCACATTCGGGGTCGGTATTAATGACCTGTACCAGGGCATTTTGCATCGCAACCGGAGTGCCTTCAGGTACCGCCTGAATTTCTATTGGCAGGTAACCATTGTGGTTTTGGACGATGTATTTCCAGCCTTCCTCGTTGAAGGGAACACCATGAGCTTCCATAACTGCCTTTGCTTCGCTGATGTCATCATAAGTGACGGGCTTTTCCAGATATTCCTTGATGAACATCTGCAAACCAAAGAATATGGCTTTTTCATAGTCTCCCCCGCGGGCCTCGATATAGCTGGAAACATGAGTGGTCCCGGGCGGGTATTGCAAGAAGTGCGAAGCCTTATAGCTATCGGTGTTTAAGATAAAGTTTTTGCGCATGATGGAAATCCTCCAATCAATTGACTAAAGAGGCTGGGTCTATCCCGGCCTCACCTGGGTACTTTTACATGCCAGCCAACTCCTTGATGATGAAATAATGATCCTCAAAGATTTGGGCGGGATCTAATTCAGCTAGCGGTACCCAACTAGCATGTTTTGCGTCGTCACCTCCTTTCACTTTTGGTAAATTACTATCGGGTGCTAATTCGATATAGAATGCATGGGTAATGGTTCTACCCCGGTCAGAGCGATACGGGTCATCAAATACCATTTGATGCTTTATCGATCCCTGAATAACTGGTGCGGGTACCTTCAACCGTGTTTCTTCTCGAAGTTCTCTCAAGCAGGCATCCATCAGTTTTTCATTGGAACCTACAAAACCGCCAGGTAGGGCCATGAGGCCTCTGCCCGGGCGCGCCTTTCGCTCAACCATCAGTACATGCCCACTTTGAACAACTACCGCATCAACTGTGACAAAGGTTGGCGGATAGGGCGATGCCTCCCAGGCGCCTCTATACTTTTCAATGAAACCGTGCTCATCCCTAATATGTTTAAAGCTTTCCTTGGTCGAAAATTCCTGCATTGAGGTTAATACATTTGGAGGTAAGTGCTCGGTAGCACTGCGTTCCAGGTATTTTTCTATTTCAGCGGAGAAAAATGCATCTCTAACCCGGGTTGCACCGATTTCGTTAAAATTTTCAACTGCGACAGCGCCCCACTGTGGAAAGAGATTCAGGTAATAAGAACTGTGATCCTTGCTGTGGCCAATGAGGCCTACTTTGGCCCGGCTGTGGGGTATGCCATGGTGTGCGGTAACGATTCCATTGACCGTCATCTGCACATTGCTAACCCAGGCTTCATCGTTATAAACGATATCCATAAGCGGCATAACGTGGACTCGCTTGCGATCCACGTCAGCTAATGCACTGTAAATCATTTCGGCTCGTTCATCGGCAGTCCAAGGATTACGAACAGATCTGGGACGATGCGAAGAACCGCATAGAATAATTAACCGCTCGGCCTGATCTAAACCAGCTTTGACGACTGATAAATGACCCAAATGAAAAGGCTGGAAACGACCGATAAAAACCAGGAAATCGAAATCTTTTTTCATGGCAGCAAACCCCTTGCTGTTAGTGGCGTGAATTGGGTCTATCCCGATTCGCGAACATTAATGTTTCAATAGATCCTACTGAAACATTACTTAGATAGTGGCTCATAGCCACTTTATTGTCAAGTTTAATTTTCCCACGTCCTGCTCAATAGTTTCATTGTGCTATTCCGCGCTAATCAGCCTTGGATCAAATATATAAAATAGAGTTACAATTGACTAAGTGTCTATGTGCCACTAAGATAGTGATTACTTACGTAATTCACTCACGCAGCAATGACAAGTCCGCAAACTGAAAAACAATTTTTGAAAACCTACAATATTCATGACTATGACCTCCCGCTCGTGTCGGTTGATATCGCAATTTTTAGTGTCATCGACGACAAATTGAATGTCCTGATTGTCAAACGTGCACAGCACCCTCGAAAAGGAAAATGGGCACTACCGGGGGGCTTCATCAATCTTAGTGTCGATAAGACTATCGATGATGCGGCTCACAGAAAGCTGGCAGGAAAGACAGGAGTCACGAATGCCCATCTCGAACAAGTCGTTTCCGTTGGCAATAGTACCAGGGACCCACGGGGTTGGTCCGTAACCATTGCTTATATGGCGCTGGTGTCAGTTGATGCAGTTGTTCTCAAAAAAGACGATAGTTCCGAAGAGGTTGTCTGGACTCCGGTAGATCGGCTAAGTAAAAACCACAATCTGGCGTTTGACCACAGTAAAATACTTGAGAGCTGCCATAAACGATTAAAAGATAAAGTCAGGTATACATCACTGCCTGTCAATCTGTTACCGCCTGATTTTACCCTTACCGAACTTCAAAGAATTTTTGAAGTGATACTGGCTAAATCTGTCGAGAAAAAATCCTTTCGTCGAAGGATACTTGATGCTCAAATACTAGAGGAAACCGGAAACTTTAGAGGGGGTAGTACTCGGCCAGCAAAACTTTATCGAGTGACCGATAACAAAACGAACCATTTTTTTACACGAAACATTGAAGGTACCCGGTAAAGGAGAGTTTTTATGAACAACTCATTGAAAATCGGACTTGATATTCATGGGGTGATCGATACCTTTCCCGAAAAATTCAAACAGCTCTCTTATGCATTAGCTAAAGATGGTGCGGAAATTCATATTATTACCGGTATAAAACGTGATTGCACAATAGACAAGGAACTAGCCAAGGCCGGAATAAGATTCACTCATTATTTCTCGATCGTTGAGCATCTTGAGAGTAACGGCGAAACTATCGAATGGCGAGATCGCCTTCCTTACGCCGATAAGGACAAATGGAATTCCGCCAAATCAGAATATTGCGAAAAAATCGGGATTGATTTTATGTTTGATGACTCCCCGAAATATCTAGAAACCTTTCACGATATCGATACAACTTATCTTCATGTAATCAATCAAGGGCGCAAAATCTTCCAAGTTAGGCAGTAATTTACTACAACGGATGGGCAGCGCCTGAGGGCAGCAAGTCAAACCGCCTGCATCAGTCATTGCCGTTATTAGTGTAGGCTAATAGACGATACAGCATGAATTATTATCTCACTTGGATACCGGAATCGTTTATAGGTTTTCATGAGGGAATTGTAAAACTCGGCGTGTTAAGTTGACAGTGCCGTATGGAGGGTACTGACAAGTTAACTAAAAACGTGTGTGCTAGGTGGGAAATTAATACGCCAGTGGACTAAAAATCTGTGGTTTTGTAGGAACTCATAACTGCAATTCGTACCAAAACCACGCTCTGAGTGTTACTTCAGCCCATCCTCTTGAGTTAGCTGGTAGAGGAGCGGGTCACCCCAACTCCCCCCCATTTAGAACCCATCGTGCCCAATTCAGGCAATAGGCTCAAGACAAAGTCCTTCACGTCA
>Ga0255049_10000399_pt1 | contig 26941 bp, 22 predicted proteins | sample JV7_2_3_MG_FD_183615 | JGI IMG/M metagenome (GOLD analysis project Ga0255049, IMG submission 183615) | Seawater microbial communities from Jervis Inlet, British Columbia, Canada - JV7_2_3 | ecosystem: Environmental > Aquatic > Marine > Inlet | place: Canada: British Columbia | collected 2016-10-06 | reverse complement strand
ATTCGCGATCGAGTCGGTCACTCGCGCGCAGCGCGCCGTTGCTGACGGTACCTTCGCCAATGAAATTGCACCCGTCACCATCAGTTCGCGACGTGGCGACGTGACAGTTGCGGAGGACGAAACGCCCGGTACGGTCAGCATCGAAAAAATTCCAACACTGCGACCTGCGTTTCGATCGGACGGCACCGTGACAGCCGCTACGTCTTCATCGATATCCGACGGCGGCGCCGCAGTGATTCTGATGTCGGAGTCAGAAGCAGAGAAACGAGGTGTTCAGCCGTTGGCCAGGATCGTCGCCCACTCGGCGCACGCGCAAGACCCAGCCTGGTTTACGACCGCCCCTATAGACGCTCTCAACGTGCTGCACCATAAGCTTGGTTGGGCGGCCGACGATGCCGATCTTTACGAAATCAACGAAGCATTCGCGGTTGTAACGATGGCCGCGATGGCAGACGTCGGTATCGATCATTCGAAGGTCAACGTCAATGGAGGCGCCTGTGCGTTGGGCCACCCCATTGGTGCCACGGGCTGTCGCATATCGGTTACCTTGTTGCATGCGCTACGCGCACGCGGTCTCAAACGTGGAATCGCGACACAATGTATCGGTGGTGGCGAAGCCACCGCCATCGCCCTCGAAATAATTTAAAGGGAAACCAAATGCAGTTATCCAGTGCCAAAGCCGTCATTACCGGTGGCGCGTCCGGGCTTGGTCGGGCGACAGCAGAGCGTGTAATCGAAGCCGGCGGCCACGTCGTCATCCTCGACATCAACGACGAGCAGGGCGAATCCTCTGCGACCGCGATGGGCGCGCGCGCCAAATACGTCAGAACGGACGTATCGAACGAAGATTCTGTCAAAGCAGCCATTAATACCGCTGAAGAATTCATGGGCGGCATTACACTGGCGGTAAATTGTGCGGGCATCGCGACTGCCGGCCGCACGCTGGGTCGCGAGGGCCCCTGGCCTGCCGAAAATTTCAACCGCGTAATCCAGGTCAACCTCGTCGGATCCTATAATGTGACCAAGGAAGCGGCCGCAGTAATGCAACTCAACGATGCCAACGAAAACGGAGAACGTGGCGTCATCATCAGTACCGCATCAATTGCGGCCTTCGAGGGACAGATTGGACAGGCCGCGTACTCGGCCTCGAAGGGCGGCGTTGTCGGCATGATGTTGCCGCTCGCTCGCGAGTTTGCGCAATTCGGTATTCGCGTCAACACGATTGCGCCGGGCATCTTCATGACACCCATGATGGCGGGCATGCCCGAGGAAGTTCAGGATTCACTGGGTAAACAAATACCCTTTCCCCCGCGACTGGGTCGCCCCGAGGAGTATGCGGATACGGCGGCCTTTATCTACGGCAATCCGATGGTAAATGGCGAGACGATCCGCGTCGATGGCGCCATCCGTATGCAACCCAAGTAACCCACCACCCACCACCCACCACCCACCAGCCACCCACGAATCAGGCTAGGCAACCGGCCGACATGCTTTGTTGGCGGACTGTCTCGCTTGCGCTCGCTTTAGGTCTCGCCAACAAACATCTCGTCCACTTGCCTACGGCAGCACGGTGATGACGATGGCGGTGAGTGCGGGGATGTCTTGCGAAGCGACTTCGCGCAGCGCGGAGCAAGCAAGATTTCCCCGTGATCGCCGCCGCCGTGCGGTTGGTGAATGGTGGGTGGTGGGTGGTGGGTGGTGGTAGTCGTTACATATTCGCGTAATTGGGCCCACCACCGCCTTCAGGAACGTCCCAGCGGATATTCTGCCGCGGGTCTTTTATTTCGCAGGTCTTGCAGTGCACGCAGTTCTGCGCGTTGATCTGAAAACGCGGCTCACCACCCTCTTCCACGATTTCGTAAACGCCGGCGGGACAGTAACGTTGTGCCGGTTCGTCAAAGTTTGGCAGGTTGAATTCGATCGGTATTGATTCGTCCTTCAGTTTCAGATGCGACGGCTGGTCTTCTTCGTGGTTGGTACTCGACAAGAACACCGATGAGAGTTTGTCGAACGTCAACACGCCATCCGGCTTCGGGTAGTCGATAGGTTTCGCATCGGCCGCTTTGTCCAACGACTCGTGATCGGGGTCTTTGTTGCGCCAGGTGAACGGCAGTTTGCCAAAAAAGATATTCTGGTCGATGAACGCGAACGCCGCGCCCCAGAACACGCCCAGTTTGTGCAGCCCAGGCCCGAAGTTGCGTCCTTTATGCAACTCCTTGTAGACCCAGGAGTCTTTGACGCTGTTTTCGAAATCCGCGAGCTCTGACTGGCCCGCGTCGCCGGACGACAAGGCCTTGTGAATACTCTCGGCGGCCAGCATTCCGGTCTTGATGGCCGTATGGGCGCCTTTGATCTTAACGCCATTGAGAAATCCGGCACCGCAACCGACCAACATGCCGCCAGGAAACGCGAGTTTCGGCAACGACTGCAAACCGCCTTTATTGACGGCCCGTGCGCCGTAAGCCACACGTTTGCCGCCCTCCAGATAGGTTCGAATCTTCGGGTGCAGTTTCCAACGCTGGAATTCGTCGAATGTGGAGAGGTGCGGGTTTTTATAATTCAATGCGATTATCAACCCAAGGAAAACTTTGTTATTGGCCGCGTGATACAGAAAGCCGCCGCCCTCCGTATGGTTATCGAGCGGCCAGCCGGTCGTGTGAACGACCAGGCCCTCCTGGTGTTTCGCCGGGTCGATTTCCCACACTTCCTTGATGCCGATGCCGTAGTGCTGTGGATCCGCGTCATCACGCAAATGGAATCGCGCCATGACCTGCTCGCTTAGATTACCGCGCACGCCTTCGGCGAATATTGTGTACTTGCCCGTCAATTCGTAGCCAGCCTGGTAGGCGCTCTTTTTCTGGCCGTCTTTGCCGATACCCATGTCACTGGTAGCAACACCGGTAACCCTGCCGTCATCGTCATATAGGACTTCGGAGGCCGCAAAACCCGGAAAAACGTTTACGCCCAGCGCCTCAGCCTGCTCACCCAACCATTGGCAAAGTTGCCCCAGGCTAATAATGTAGTTGCCATCGTTGTGCATCGGCCGTGGCAGGAATAGACCGGGCACGCGCACTGATTTCGACTCGCTGGTCAGATAATGGACGAGATCGCCGCTGACAGCCGTCTTGACCGGAGCGCCCTGCTCTTTCCAATCAGGGAACAGTTCGTCGAGTCCTGTCGGTTCGAACACGTTACCCGACAAGATGTGGGCACCGATTTCAGAGCCCTTCTCAACCACGACGACTGACAGGCTGTCGTCCAGTTGCAGAAGTCGACACGCAGCAGCGAGCCCCGCCGGTCCGCCGCCGACAATAACTACGTCGAATTCCATCGATTCGCGTTCGTTAGATTCGGACATTAGCCTCGATTCTCCTCACGTTGTTGTTGCGTATCTTAGCAGCCTCTGTGGCGGCGCCTAAACCCACCCTGTAATCTTGCCGGGCCGCCACATAAGAACGAATACAGGATTGAAGGTAGATTGAAGATTCGCGAAGCCTACGAGTTAAGCCTGCGCCGCGAAGGCCATGTCGAGGATCCGGCACAGGTGGAGGTTATCGATCGACTCGAGGACCTGCAAACACGCCTGACCACTCATCGGCCACGACGTCGCGGCTGGCGAACTCTGTTCCGCTCAAAACGCCATGAAGATTCGGCCGGCGTTCGAGGCATATATCTATGGGGTGGGGTTGGGCGCGGCAAGACCTTTCTCATGGATCTTTTTTTCGAGACTCTCAAGCTCAAAGCGAAAAAACGAATTCACTTTCATCGCATGATGCATGAGGTACACGATCGCCTTAAGGCGCTGGACAATGTCGAAGATCCACTCGATCAAGTGGCTCAGGATATCGCGCGCGACACGCGCGTCCTGTGCTTCGATGAGTTCTTCGTGAGCGACATCGGCGACGCGATGATTCTCGGCCGCCTGCTGGACGGCCTTTTTCGGCATGGCGTCACGCTCGTCACAACCTCGAATTCGAAACCGGATGACTTATACCGAGACGGCTTGCAGAGGCAGCGCTTCCTACCCGCCATCGACCTTTTGAATCAGTTCACGGAGGTCGTGAACATGGATGGCGACACCGACTATCGACTGCGGTTGTTGCAGAAGGCAGGAACCTACCTGGCACCAAACGACGCCAGCGCTTGCAACCGCCTCTCCTACTTTTTCGACGAATCGGCGTCGACTGAAATCAGGTCCAACCTGGATCTGGACATCTATGGGCGCATGATCCGCGCCCGAAAATGCGCAAAAAGCATTGCCTGGTTTCAATTCGAGGAGATTTGCGATGGCCCACGCAGCCAGGCCGATTACATCGAAATTGCCCGCTGGTACCCCTCCGTCATCGTATCAGGGGTGCCGCAGTTCGACCCCTCACTTGAAAATCAGGCGCGGCGATTCATCGCGCTCGTAGACGAATTCTACGATCGACGCGTAAAACTGATCCTTTCGGCAGACGTCGAAGTGAATTCGCTATACCGTGGCGGCAAACTCGGCTTCGAATTCGACCGTACGGTCAGCCGACTGATCGAAATGCAATCCAACGAGTACCTCGCCCTGCCCCATCTCGCGTGATAAATTGGTCGTTATGAGTGACGAGCTGATCCTCGAGAATTTCCTGCCCTATCGACTGTCGATACTGTCCAACACGGTCAGCACGACGATTGCGCAGGTTTATGAGAAGCGCTTCGGTCTGTCCATTCCGGAATGGCGCGTTATCGCCATTCTTGGTCGCTACCCTGGCCTCTCGGCCGTTGAGGTCGCTGAACGTACGCTCATGGATAAGGTCGCCGTTAGCCGCGCGGTCACCAAACTCGTAAAAAATAGCCGCCTGGATCGTCAATTCGCGGACGCCGATCGGCGCCGCTCGATCCTGAACTTGTCCGAACAGGGGCGGCAGGTGCACGACGAGATTGCGCCGCTGGCGCTGCAATTCGAACGCGATCTGCTGGAAGGCATCAGCGATGAAGATGCCGAGAAACTCGGCGTCATTATGGAGCGCCTGCTCGCACAGGCGCGCCTGCTCGACAACGGCTGATCAGTTATTGTCGTCGGCGCCTAACTCGGTGCGGACCCGCAGCAATTCCGGAAAGAGCTCAATATCCAGCGCTTTCTTGGGAAATGGAACACCCGATGAGCCCCCTGTGCCTCTCTTGTGGCCGATAATCCGCTCCACGGTTTTCATATGGTGAAAGCGCCAGAATTGGAAGTTATTACCAATGTCCACGAGCGCCTCGCAGGCCTCGTAGCGCTCCCAGTGTTTGGATCGATTCTCGTAGATCTCGCGCAGCACAGTGACAGTGACGACCGCTGAATTTTCTGCCCGTGTGTCGCTGAAATCGCGATAAGGAGTTTGATCCATTACTCCGCGACCTGATGCTGAATGATAAACAGCATCTCGTCATGATGCGGCGGATCACTGAGCGGCGTTACGAGGCTTTGCAAGAATTTGATGCAGATGCAATTACTGTATAATGCGAACCGCTTCCCACCGGTCGCGCTCAGTACCTGCAACATGCATATAGGCCATATTCGAATAACCCTATCGGGCCGGCACTTCCGGCCGGAGCAAGCGCAGTGACACGAAACGAAAACCGCCGGGGCGGTGACATCAGGAAGGTGATCGTCGACACGATCATCGCATCACCGGTCACTTCGCCCAAACTCAAGAAACGGGCACAAATCAAACGATATCTGACGCAGTATTTTGCCGATGTGCCGGTTGAAGACCTGCAGGACCGATCCGAGACCATCATGGCGCAGGTAGCGCTCGATCACCTCGAGTTTGCCACCAAGCGCCGCCCGGGTCAGGCGCTGGTCCGAATATTCAATGCGACCGAGAAAGAACACGGTTATACCTCTGCCTATACGTTTGTGGAAATGGTCAATGACAACATGCCGTTTCTCGTCGACTCGGTGGCTGCGACGATCAATAGGCATAAGCTCGCCGTGCACATTACGGTGCATCCAATTATATCGATCAAACGCGATAGCAATGGTCAGATAACAGAGATTTCAGACTCGGATGACGAAGAGACACGTTCCGAGTCGTTCGTCCGGTTCGGGATTGACCATGAGGGTGACCCCAATGAGTTGAAGCTCCTGCGGCAGGAAATCGTCAAGGTACTTGCCGATGTGCGTCTGACTGTGCGCGACTGGGGCAAGATGCGACAACGCATGCGCGATACGCGGGAGTTGCTCGAAAACGGACCGAAGGGCGTCGATCCCTTGCTGCGTTCCGAAAGCCAGGCGCTGCTTGACTGGCTGGCGGATGAACACTTCACCTTCCTCGGCTACCGCGAATACCGCTTGTCCAAACGCGGCAGCCGGGTATTCCTCAGGGCCGTCAAAGGTTCCGGACTCGGTGTCCTGAGTCGCGATGATCGCGGTGTAAAAAGCGTCGAACTAACGGCCGAAATGCGACGACTGGCGCGCTCGCGCGACTGGCTGATTCTGACCAAGGCAAATTCCCGATCCACTGTTCACAGACCGGCATTTCTCGACTACGTCGGCGTCAAGATTTATGACCAGAAAGGCAATGCGGTGGGCGAACGTCGTTTCATCGGTTTGCTTACGTCAGTTGCTTACAGCGAAAGCCCGAAAAACATACCGCTGCTCCGCCACAAGGTGCAGAAGGTGCTCGAGCGCGCCGAGGTTGAGGCCGCGGGCCATCGCGGCAAGGCGCTTTTGCACATTATCGAAACCTACCCGCGCGAAGAACTGTTTCAAAGCTCCGTGCAGGACCTCGCGCGCACAACCATCGGTATTCTCAACCTGCAGGACCGGCAGCGAGTCAAATTTTTCCTTCGCAGGGATACATTCAGGCGCTTTTTCTCCTGCCTCGTATATGTGCCTCGCGAAAAATACACAACAGCGATCAGGAGACAAATAGAGGCATTACTGACCCACGCCTTCGATGGAGTTTCCGTCGACTCAGCCGTGCAAATCTCGGAGTCCGCCCTCGCCCGAGTGCACATCATCGTGCGTACGAATGTGGGCGAGCGCCCGCCCATCAGCATCCACCATATCGAGGAACAGATTGCCGATCTCGTCATTACCTGGTCGGACCGACTCCACAAAGAACTGCTCGACACGTTCGGCCCGGATGAGGGGTCACGACTGTATCGCGCATACGACGGCGTTTTCCCGGCCGGATTCCAGGCAGATACGATACCCAAGGAAGCCTGCTCCGACGTTCGCCGCATCGACGACATGGTGCGGAACGACAGCCTGCGTGCGGTTGATCTCTACGTCCCTGACGACGCCGAACCGGGTCATATGCACTTCATCGTTTACAGCAGGGACGAACCGATCGCGTTGTCAGAGGCATTACCCGTACTCGAGCACATGGGCGTGGATGTCTACACGGAGCGACCCTACGAAGTGGACCTAAAATCCGGAGAGGAATTCTGGATTCAGGATTTTCATTTGCGCCACGAAAGCGGCGCGACCGTGGACATCGAGGCGATCTCAAATCGATTCGAAGACTGCTTTATGGCGGTCTTGAGTGGCGATGCGGAAAACGACGGCTTGAACCGCCTGGTCATCGGCGCAGAGCTGGATTGGCGGCAGACAGCGCTATTGCGCTGCTACGCAAAACATATTCTGCAGTTAGGACTGCCGTTCAGCCAGGCATACATGGAGGATGTGCTGGTCGCGCATAGCCGACTCGCGCAACTGTTAGTCGAGCAATTCGAGTCGCAGTTTAATCCCGACCTGTCGAAAACAAAGCGCAACGGCGAACTTAAGAGAATTGACGCTGCGGTCGAGCGCCGCGTCGCGAGGGCACGCAACGTCGACGAGGATCGCATACTAACGGCGTTCGCCGGCGGCATAGCAGCCACATTGCGCAGCAATTATTATCAGAAAGACCCGGTTTCGGGCCAGCCAAAACGCTATATTTCGATCAAGCTCGATCCTGCGCGTCTTCCCGAGGTTCCGCTACCGCGACCGTACTTCGAGGTGTTCGTCTACTCGCCCGAAGTTGAAGGTGTGCACTTGAGAGGCGGCGATATCGCGCGTGGTGGCTTACGCTGGTCTGACCGCCGCGAGGATTTTCGCACGGAAGTGCTCGGCCTGATGAAAGCGCAGGTCGTGAAAAACACCGTCATAGTACCAACCGGCGCTAAGGGCGGGTTCTTCCCGAAACACCCGCCTGCCGGCGACCGTGCTGCGATCCAGGAAAACGGCATACACTGTTACAAGACGTTCATTCGCGGACTCCTCGACCTGACCGACAATGTCGTCGATGGCGCTGTCAAGACACCGCATCGAATCGTGCGCCGTGACGGTGACGATCCCTACCTCGTGGTGGCTGCCGACAAAGGTACTGCCACCTTTTCCGATATTGCCAACGGCATATCCGCCGAGTACGGATTCTGGCTCGACGACGCATTCGCCTCGGGCGGCTCAGCCGGCTACGATCACAAGGGTATGGGAATCACGGCCCGTGGCGCATGGGAAGCGGTGAAACGTCACTTCCACGAGCTCGGTCTGAATACGCAAACGCAGCCATTCACGGTCGCGGGAATCGGCGACATGAGCGGCGACGTTTTCGGCAACGGCATGCTGTTGTCGAAGAAGATTCAGTTGGTCGCCGCGTTCAATCACAGGCGTATTTTCCTTGACCCGTCGCCCGACATGGCGCTGAGTTTTCGTGAACGCAAGCGCCTGTTCCACATGCCGGGTTCGACCTGGGATGACTACAAAGAGTCCCTGATTTCGAAAGGCGGCGGTGTCTTCTCACGCCAGGCAAAGACGATTCGCCTGAGCAATGAATCGCGCAAACTCCTTGATATAGAAGCCTCGTCGTTGAAACCGGACGAGCTGATCCGCGCCATACTCAAGATGCCGGTCGATCTGCTGTGGAACGGCGGTATCGGAACCTACGTCAAGGCCAGCAGCGAAGGGCACCCAGACGCGGGCGATCGCAGCAACGATACAGTACGTGTTGATGCCGACGAATTGCGGTGCAAGGTTATCGGCGAAGGCGGCAATCTCGGTTTTACGCAGCGTGCCCGGGTGGAATACAGCCAGCATGGTGGACGTATCAATACCGATTTCATCGATAACTCCGCGGGCGTCGATTGTTCCGACCGTGAAGTGAACATCAAAATTCTGCTTGGTGACGTAGCTAAGAAAAAAGGTATGTCGCGCAAGAAACGCGACGAGCTGCTCGCTTCGATGACAGACAACGTCGCCAAACTCGTGCTCAGGAACAATTACCTGCAGACGCAGGCAATCAGCATGAGTGAGACGCTTTCCGCCGACCGCATTGACGAAACGGCCCGGCTGATCACTGATCTCGAGCGTACTGGCCTACTCGATCGCGACCTCGAGCACTTGCCGCAGCAGTCAGAAATCGACGAACGTCGCAGCCGTAAACTCGGTTTGACGCGGCCAGAGCTTGCGGTGGTCCTGAGTTACGCGAAAATCGATCTATACAATGGCCTCATCGACTCCGAGGAGACTCTGGAGGATTTCCTGCAGATTGACCCACAGCGATACTTTCCAGTGGTATTGCGCAAGCGTTACATGGACCTCATACCGGGTCACCGACTGAGCCGACAAATACTCGCAACGCTAATATCAAACGCGCTGGTGAATCGCATGGGCCCCGCGTTCGTCAAACGCGCGCAGGTCGATACCGGCGCTCACATCGTAACAGTCGCCCGCGCCTACCAAATCGCGCGCATTATTTGCCGCGCTGGCCCTCTGTTGGAGACGATCGAATCTCTCGATCACAAGATTCCTGCCAGCGCACAAATGTCCATGATGTTCGAAGTCAGTCGAACCCTGCGACACACTTGCTACTGGTTGATCGAACAATATGGAGACGAATTGCAGATCGTCAAAACGGTAGACCGGCTCAAGGATCGCATGGGCCGCATTTACACGCGATCCGGGACCTACCTGTCGAAAGCCAGCCGAGTACGGAACGACAATGCAGAACACGCCTGGATTGCAATGGGCGTGCCTGCGAAACTTGCGAATCGCATGTCACTTCTATTGGTCACCAGGGCCGCTCTCGATATTGCTGATCTCGCCGCCGAGCGCAAACGCGACGTAATTGAAACTGCTCGTCTTTATTCCGCATTCAACGATGGCCTGGGGCTGCACTGGCTGCACAACTGTGCGGAAGACCTGAAGGTCAGCGGGCGCTGGCAAGCGATGGCACGCAGCAACCTGCGCGATGAGTTCTACCGCATTCGCCGGGACGTCGCGTTTCGACTGTTAACTCGTCGCGGCAAGCAGGATCCAGGATTGATTGCCAGAAAGTGGCTCGACAAACGCGAAGAAGACGTCGCGCACTTCATGCACATGATCGAAGAAATGAAACTACGCGATAACATCGATTTTGCTACTCTGTCAGTGGCCGCTCAGCAACTGCGTGACCTGACTTCAGACTAACACCGACGCATACCCGTCGAAAACATTACGGAGAAGAAATGGCTGGCAAGCTTGTACTCTGCCGTCACGGCCAAAGTGATTGGAACCTGAAAAACCTGTTCACGGGATGGACGGACGTCGATCTCACCGAAAAAGGCATCCAGGAAGGAATCGATGCGGGGCGACTGTTGACGGAACTCGGATTCGAGTTTGATATCGCCTACACCTCCGTTCTGAAACGCGCGATTCGTACGCTCTGGCACATGCTCGACCAAATGGACCTGATGTGGATTCCGGTCGTACGTGACTGGCGCCTCAATGAGCGACACTATGGCGCCCTGCAGGGACTCAACAAAGCCGAAACGGCCGCGAAATACGGTGATGACCAGGTTCATATCTGGCGTCGCAGCTACGATATTCCGCCACCCGAAATTGACGGGGATGATGAACGCCATCCCTCTTTCGACCCACGCTATCGGGGTATTGATGGTCTGCCGGGTGCAGAATCGTTACTGCTTACATTGGAGCGCGTGATGCCTTGCTGGGACGACGTGATCGCCTCAGACCTGCGCGAGGGTAAGAATGTGCTGATCGCCGCCCATGGCAATAGTTTGCGCGCGCTGGTGAAAATGCTCGACGAAGTCTCGGATGAAGACATTACCGGCTTCAATATCCCTACCGGTGTGCCGCTGGCTTACGAGCTCGATGATGACCTTAGACCACTGTCGCGCGAGTTCCTCGGCGATCCGGAGGCTGTCGCGAAGGCCGCCGCGGCCGTAGCGGCCCAGGGCAAAGCGCACTAGCTCTGCGTGCGGGGGTCGGAACGAGGCTTCCTGCGCTTCGGATCGATCACACGCACAAGGCCTTCCTGAGACGTTGAGGCGACCAGTTTTCCGTCTTCTGTAAACAGCTGGCCACGTGCAAAACCGCGCGCGCCTGATGCGTTCGGGCTATCCATGGAATACAACAGCCACTCGTCCATCTTGAACTTGCAATGAAACCACAGCGCGTGATCAAGACTCGCCATGATGAGGTTGCTGCGATTCAAGGACAGGCCGTGAGGCAAGGTCGAGGTCGCCAGCAACTCAAAATCGGAGACATACGCCAACAAGTTCTGATGAAGGGTCTGATCATCGGGTAGACGATCGACCGCACGTATCCAGACTTGTTTCTCGGGCGGCATATTTTCGCGAGTGTCGAAGCTGATAGGGTTCACCGGGCGAAAATCGAATGGCCGATTGTCGGTCATGAAACGCCCAAGCTTCATCGGAATTTTTTCAAGAACGTCGCCGGCCACCTCAGTCAGGTCTTTCAGGTCGTCGGGCGACGGCACTTCGGGCATCTCTCCCTGGTGCTCAAGTCCCTCTTCAGGATTTTGAAATGACGCCGCGAGATTCAGAATTGGCCGTCCGTGCTGGATAGCGACGACGCGCCGATTGGAAAAGCTGCCGCCGTCACGCGCGCGATCAACGTCATAAATTATCGGCGCGTTCATGTCGCCGCGACGCAAAAAATACGCATGCAGCGAATGGGCCACTCTGCCTTCCACGGTATGTTGCGCCGCCGACAGCGCCTGGCCCAGTACCTGGCCGCCGAAAACCTGCGCGCTGCCGATATCGCGGCTGTCGCCTCGAAAAATATTCTCCTCGATACGCTCCAGCTTGAGCAGCGTGATCAAGTCTTTGAGCACAGGATGCATGACGGTTAACTTGGGTAAGTACGGCCGCCGTCGACAGCGATGCCGGAGCCGCTCACAAAAACAGCATCGTCGCTGGCAAGGAACAGCGCAACTTTGGCGACGTCGACAGTCTCGCCCAGCCGGCGTGCGGCCGAACCGCGAATGCAGTAATCGCGCAGTGCCTTGTCCTTACGAAAAACTTCGCGGCTCTCCGGCGTCATCACGGCGCCAGGCTGAATATAATTTGCGGTAATTGCGAACTCACCGGTCTCGGCGGCCAGGCTGCGGGTCATGTCGGCCAGGTCCCGTTCTGCGTGCGCACAAGCCGCCGCGCCATTGGCCGAGAAACAACTGCGCAAGAAGCCGACCGTGATAATGCGGCCCTGGGGACTCTTCTGCAGGTGCGGCAGTGCGGCACGACATGCCGCCGTAGTCAGCGCTGCACGTGATCGGAGCAAACGCTCGAGTTCGTCGTCAATCTGACCGAGAGGCTCTTCGGGTTGCAACGGAAAATCGTTGACCAGAATATCGATGCCGCCGAGCTTCTCGACGGCATCCTCGACCAGGGCGGGCATGCCATCGACATCGAGCAAAGCGGCAGACTGGCCCGTTATGCCCTTCACTGCCTTATAGTGTTGCTCAACACCGCTGTTTTTCGTGTCAACGGCCAGTACGGCTGCGCCATGCTTGACGAGCGTGCGTGCAATAGCCTCGCTGATGCCGCCGGCCGCGTTTAGTACAAGTGCTTTGAGTCCGTAAAGGCGCAGGGGTTGGCCCATCGATATTCCTTTGCTCTAAACTTAAGTTCGGCTCGGGTCGTTAGCCCGGAAAAGCATAGTCGGCGAATTGCTTACGCAATTCAATCTTCTTGATCTTGCCGGTTGCTGTGTGCGGCAACTCATCGACAAAAACCGCGTCGTTTGGTATCCACCAGGTGGCAACCTTGCCATCGAAGTACGCCAGCAGCTCTTCCTTGCGCACTTCCTGACCTTCTGCCCGCACAACGACCAGGAGTGGACGCTCGGTCCACTTCGGATGCGCCACTCCGATCACGGCTGCCTCGGCAACCGCCGGGTGTCCCATAGCGGTGTTTTCCAGAGCGATAGAGCTGATCCACTCACCGCCCGACTTGATGACGTCCTTGGTCCGATCCGTGATCGCCATATATCCTTGTGGGTCAATCGTCGCAACGTCTCCCGTATCGAACCAACCGTCGTCGGTATGCGTGCCGGCGCCGCCCTCCAGCTTGAAATAATCGCTGCAAATCCATGGGCCGCGCACGTGTAACGCGCCATAGGCGATGCCATCCCACGGCAACTCCTGGCCCTCTTCGTCGACGATGCGAAGTTCGCAGCCAAATATGCCGCGTCCGGCTTTGGTCGCCAGGTCGAGTTGCTCATCACCGCTTAGCGATTCCAGTCCGGCTTTCATTGAGTTGCAGGTGCCGAGCGGACTCATTTCAGTCATACCCCAACCCTGACGAATCTCGACATCGTGGACATCACGGAACTCCTGAATCATCGAGCGCGGCACTGCAGCGCCACCGACGATCGAGCGCTTCAACTTGGTCAGTTTTTTGCCCTCGCTGGCACAATACTGCAACAAGGCGAGCCACACCGTTGGCACACCCAAAGCGATACTTACGTTTTCAGAATCCATCAATTCGAACAGGGCCGCGCCGTCACCCATCTTCGGTCCGGGAAAAACCAATTTCGCGCCGACCATCAAGGTCGAATAGGGAATCCCCCACGCATTGACGTGGAACAGCGGGACAACAGGCAGTACGCAGTCCATGCTAGACAGATTCATCGTGTCGGGCGCTGGCGCGGCATACGCATGCAATACGGTTGAACGGTGATCGTACAGGACGCCTTTGGGATCTCCTGTCGTACCGGAGGTGTAGCAAAGCGCTGAGGCTGTGCGCTCATCAAATACCGGCCAGTCGTAACTCGGGGATTCCGCAGCGAGCAGTGTCTCGTAGCAGATCGCGTTTGGCAGCGAGGTCTCCGGCATATGTGCCTCGTCCGTCATGACGACGAATCCCTCGACGGCGCTTATCTGCGGCAGGATCTGCTCAAGCAATGGCACGAACATGACATCTGTGAATATCCAGCGGTCGTCGGCGTGATTAATTATGAAGACCAGGTGTTCGGCAAACAGGCGCGGATTAATCGTGTGACATACATAGCCCGCGCCACTGACACCGTAGTAAATCTCCAGGTGACGATAGTCATTCCAGGCAATCGTGGCCAGTCGGTCACCGCGCTTAAGACCCAGGCTGTCCAGGGCGTTTGCCAGCTGCTTTGCGCGGCCGATCGTGTCGCCAAAAGTACAACGATGCCGAGGATTATCCGCGGTGACAGAGACTATTTCGCGATCGGTATGAAATTTTTGGGCGTGCTCCGCAATCGACGAAACGAGCAGAGGTGTGTTCATCATCAGTCCGTGCATACGATATTCCTGCTTGGCTTAACGGAGCGAAATAATCTATTTCCTTTCAATGACTTATGTTCTAATGCGATGATCGCATTTTTTGCTTTGCTTAACGCGATAGCGAGCCGCGCCGCAGCATCGGCTTACCACATTGGTCACGGACACTAGCTTACCCAATCTGCGCCGCGTTATCGTATTTTGTTTGGCCCAGCTTTCGCGCTGCGCGCGCGCCGATCGACGACTATAGTAGTAAAAAACAACGGACGGGCAATTCAGATGGCAAAGCGCTACGCGAACATCCTGGAAACTGTCGGCAATACGCCGATCGTAAGGCTCAACAAACTCGCTCCGGACGACGTCAATGTTTACGTCAAGATCGAGTCATTCAATCCGATGGGATCGGTGAAAGACCGCCTTGCCCTAAATGTCATCATACAAGCGGAGAAGGACGGCACGCTAAAGCCCGGTCAGACCGTCATCGAGGCAACCAGCGGTAATACTGGTATAGGTTTGGCAATGGTCTGCGCCCAGAAAGGCTACCCGCTGGTCGTGACAATGGCGGAGAATTTCAGCGTCGAGCGTCGCCGCATGATGCGTTTTCTTGGCGCGAAAGTCGTGCTTACGCCTGCCGCACTGAAAGGCAGCGGAATGCTCGCCAAGGCCGTCGAGCTCGCCCAGAATCACGGCTGGTTCCTGGTTCGCCAATTCGAAAACGAGGCAAACGCGGACGCACACTCGCGCACGACCGCGCCCGAGATACTCGCTGCTTTCGCTGACACCCGGCTCGACTATTGGGTCACTGGATTCGGCACCGGCGGCACGCTAAAAGGCGTATCCCGCGTTCTCAAAAAGGACAGCCCGGAAACGAGGGTCATTGTCTGCGAACCAGACAACTCGCCGGTGCTGGGCAGCGGCATTCCGCAGGAACGCCTCGCCGACGGCAGCCACGCCGATAGTCATCCGATGTTCCGACCACACCTGATGCAGGGATGGAGCCCGGATTTTATTCCGCACCTCACCGAGGATGCGGTGAACGCCAACCTAATCGATGAAATTCTCGGCATTGCCGGCGATGACGCATTACGCCTTTCAAGGGCGCTTGCGCGGGAAGAAGGTATTTTCGTCGGCATCTCCGGGGGGGCGACGCTTGCCGGCGCATTGGCCGTCGCGGAGAAGGCCGCGGCTGGCAGCAACATCCTGTGCATGTTGCCCGATACGGGTGAACGCTACCTGAGCACGCCGCTGTTTGAGGACATTCCGGCGGATATGACAGCGGAGGAACAGGAAATCTCGCGATCGACCCCGAATTATCGATTCGATGCGGCGGCGCCTCCGCCCTCACCCCGGGACACAGATGAACCGGTCGAATCTGCACCGGCCGACGCTGTCGAATTTCTTCGCGAAGCAACCCACGATACCGACAATCCCGTCGTGTTGTTTGCGCTTGAGTGGTGCGAGTTCTGCTGGTCGGTTCGCAAGATGTTCGCCCACTACGAGATTCCTTATCGGTCAATAGACCTCGACTCCGTCGCTTACCAGGAAGACAACAAAGGCGGCAAGATTCGAGCAGCCATCCGCGAGCAAACCGGACTCAAAACGATTCCGCAGATCTATGTTGGCGGTATGCACATTGGCGGCGCAACGGAACTATTTGACGCGACCAAAGATGGCGGCCTCGAGAAATTACTCAATGATAATAACGTGACCTGGAATCACGCGGCGAACCGCGATCCCTACTCTTTTCTGCCGCAATGGCTGCACGCACGTTAGGAATATTACTCGTCGAAAAAGTACATTCCGAGGGTCTCGGCAACGCAAGCGGGTTTGCGCGCGCCCTCCATTTCCAGCCGCACTTCCGACGTCAGTAGCAATGCACCTGCGCGCCGCCGTGCCTGTAGCACTTTCGCTCTGGCTCGCAGGCGGGCTCCTACCGGAACCGGCGCATAAAATCGAACCTTGTTGAGACCGAAGTTGATGGCCCGTGCGAGGTTCTCGACCTCGATAAAATTGCCTGTCAAAGCCGGAATGAGCGCGATCGTCAAATAGCCATGTGAGATTGTCTTGCCATCGGGCATTTCGCTGGCAGCCCGTTCAGTGTCCACATGAATCCACTGATAGTCGCCAGTTGCTTCGGCGAACTGATCGATACGGTGCTGATCAATGACGACCCAGTCGGATAATCCGACCTCCTCGCCCTCCAGCTTCTTGGCGTCCTCTATGGACTTAATGTGCCGCACACACTACCCCAACCCCACAACAGCAAGTAGTGATACCTGAACCATAAGCAATCTGCAATGCTGGCGCGCGGTCGACAAGGCGATTAACGTTGAGCGTGCTGCGCACAGCGCTCGCAATTGACCCAGCCGGAATCGCCGTCAACGTAGTGTTCTTTTTTCCAGATCGGCAATCGAACCTTGAGCTCATCAATAATGTATCGGCATGCTTTGAAGGCCTCATCGCGATGTGCCGAGGCAACGCCGACCCATACCGCGAGATCGCCGATCTCGAGCAGACCGGTCCTGTGCACACAACACGCTTCGAGGTACGGAAAGCGTTCCCTTGCTTCAGCGAGCACCTTATTGCCCTCGCTGATCACTAGCGGCTCGTAGGCCTCGTACTCCAGGCGCTCCACGGTGCGCCCGTCATTCTCGTTTCTGACCCAGCCCTCGAAGGCGCAGTAACCACCGGCGCCAGGATTCGACAGCGCGTCCTTGAGGCATGCGACATCGATTGCATCGGCCGTGACATCGATCACTTCAGCCACCTGCAACCGGTGGAAACAACAATACCGTGTCGCCATCACTGACCGGAGAAGTCCAGTCGGCCATTTCGTCGTTGATCGCCACCTTGCAATGACCGTTCGGTTCGTTCGAGCCGTGTCGATGACGCGTCTGGTCAAATACATCCTTTGCCGTCGCCGCGTCCAGAGTGAGTATTTCTTCGCCGAGTCCGGCATGCTCACGAAACATCGCGAAGTAACGTACGGTAATTTTTTTTGTGGCGCCCGTCATGAAACAACCGCAAGCACGCTGTCCTGCAAATCATCCGGCGTGTTGACGTTATCAAGGGAACGAGGATCGGGTTGCTCGAGTAACAACGTATCGGAACGAATCAGTATCTTGCGCGGACAGTAAATTTCCTCGGCAACAAAGGCGCGCACAATGTTCGCGCTATGCGCTGCGTAAACGGCGCACAGCGGCTCGGGAAGGCCGTCGTGGCTGCTCACGTAGGCTGAAAACGGTTGCTCTGACGAACGATGTTCCAGCAAATAAGAAATCGTCGGCGTGTCAACATTCGGCAAGTCGCAGGCGACAACCAGCCAGTCAACGTCCGGGTATTCGTCCATAGCCGAGAGAATTCCAGCGACCGGGCCCATGCCCTGATAGCGATCGATAATCTGTTCAAACTGGCTGCGCTCCACTTCGTTTTTCTGCTCGGCTCTCGTGGAAACAAGAACGCGAGCGACCTGCTCATTGAGAAGTTCCACGACGTAGGCAAGCTGCGACTGTCCGTCGCGAGCGAGCAAGGCTTTGTCCTGCCCCATGCGTCGACTCTTGCCGCCAGCAAGAACGAGGCCGTACAGCCTGTTTTTCAATTCGTCGCTAGCCACGTGTAAAGTCCTGTTTACCACCGGTCTTCGCCATCAGTCGCGTCTCACTAATGACGATGTCGTGCGACATCGCTTTGAGCATGTCATAAATCGTGAGCGCTGCAACACTGGCGCCCGTGAGCGCCTCCATTTCGACACCTGTCTTGTGCACTACCTTGCAATGACAGTCAATAACGGCATCGTCATCGTCCAGGGCTATTTTGATACTGCAGTCATCGAGCCCGAGCGGATGACAAAATGGAATCAGTTCGTGAGTTTTCTTGGCGGCCATGACACCTGCAATGATCGCCGTCGCGAAAACCGGCCCTTTCTTCGACTCGATCTCGTCGCCGGATATATGTTGCACGATCTCGCGTGGCAGATGCACGACTGACCGAGCGTGCGCCACACGCACACTTGCCTCTTTATGACTGACGTCGACCATCGTTGGCCGGTTGTCCGCGCCAACATGACTGAGTTTACTCAAGCTATCCCCCGATCCGATACATTTCGACTTTGCGTTGCATATGTGCCTCGGCGAGTTCCGGGCTGCGAAGTTCGCTGTAGCGATCGGCGCGCTGCAGCCAGATACGCGACAGGATATCGGTTAACTCTTCTTCATCCGCATTGTTTCTCAGCGACTCGCGCAAATCCGTTCCCTGGGTGGCAAAAAGGCAGGTATAAAGCACACCGTCTGCCGACAAACGTGCACGACTGCAATCTCCACAAAATGGCTCGGTCACAGACGAAATGAAACCGATCTCACCCTGACCATCAACATATTCGTAGCGGCGCGCCACTTCACCCGGATAGTTTTTGTCCGCCCTGCGCAGAGGCCAGCGCCGAACGATCTGTTCCAGCAATTGTCGCGACGGAACAACCTGTTCCGCACGCCAACCGTTTCGATTGCCGACGTCCATGAACTCGATCAAGCGGACGATATGGCCGCTGCCACGAAAATGCTCCAGCAGGTCCATGACCGTATGATCGTTTATGCCGCGCTCCACAACGACGTTGATCTTGATCGGCGATAACCCGGCACGTTCCGCAGCCTCAATCCCCGCGAGCACTGTCGGTAAATCGCCACGCCCGCCGCTCATGCGTTTGAACACGTCCGCGTCAAGACTATCGAGACTGACCGTGACCCGGTGAAGTCCGGACTCTGCCAGTTTGCGGGCCATGGGCGCGAGCAACATACCGTTCGTCGTCAGCGCAAGGTCTTCGACACCGGGCATCTTCGCAATGCTGGTGATTAGCTCGGTCAGATTCTTGTCCAGCAATGGCTCACCGCCGGTCAAACGAATCTTGCTGACACCCAGCCCGGTGGCAACGCGAGCAACGCGCAGAATCTCCTCGTACGTGAGTCGCTGTTGTTTGCGCAGGAACTCATAGTCCGCGTGAAATTCCGCTTCCGGCATACAGTAAGGACAGCGAAAATTGCACTGATCGAGCAATGAAATGCGCAAGTCATGCAGCGGCCGTACGAGCGCATCCTGCGTCTCAGCATGGGCTCTGAGCGGTATTTTGTCCGGTATCAGGTGCGAACTCATTACAGCATCTTGCCCTAAGTGGCCGGTGTTAAAAACCACAACAGACGAAACCGCCGAGGTTTGCTAAGCTCCGCCGCTCGCCAAGAAGGGGATATATCCACATGCACGTTACGTTTAGCCCGGAGGAACTCGAGTTTCAGAAAGAAATAAGGGCGTTTTTCCGCGATGAGTTCCCCAACGATATCCGCGAGATGCAGGCAAAAGGCATGGAACTGAAGCCGGCGGACCAGGTTCGCTGGCAACAACTTCTGCATGAAAAAGGCTGGGCCGGCATCAACTGGCCGGTTGAGTACGGTGGGACAGGCTGGACCCCCGTACAAAAATATATTTTTGCGACCGAAGAGGCCAACGCCAACGCACCATTTATTATTCCTTTCGGGCTCAGCATGGTGGGTCCGGTCATCTACACGTTTGGCAATGAGGAGCAGAAGCAGCGATTCCTGCCCGATATTCTCGCGAGCAACGTGTGGTGGTGCCAGGGTTACTCCGAACCCGGGTCAGGATCCGACCTCGCATCATTGAGAACACGCGCCGACCTCGATGGCGATCATTTCGTCGTCAATGGCACTAAAACTTGGACGACACTGGGACAACACGCCGACTGGATTTTCTGCCTCGCAAGAACCAATACGGACGTCGCGCGACGCCAGGAAGGCATTAGCTTTATTCTCGTTGATATGAAGTCGTCCGGCGTCTCGGTCAAGCCAATAATACTCCTCGACGGTACACACGAAGTTAACGAGATTCATTTCGATAACGTAGAAGTGCCCGTCGAAAACCTCGTGGGTGAAGAGGGAAAAGGCTGGACCTATGGCAAGGTGCTGCTACAGCACGAACGCGCAAACATCGCCGCCGTCGCCCGCTCACGTTATCGGATGCGGCGACTCCGTAAGCAGGTGTCATCTTCCGTGCGCGGTGCAACTCCAATGATCGAAGACAAGAACTACATGCGTAAACTCGCGGCTGTTGAAGTCGAACTCAAAGCGCTCGAGTACACGGAGTTACGTACTCTGGCCGCGGTAGCATCGGGCAAGGCACCCGGGCCCGAATCATCAATCCTGAAGATCAAGGGAACTGAAATTCAGCAGGCCATTGATATGTTGTACCTGCAGGCTGCCGGTTACTACGCGCTACCCTATGTGCCCGACCAATATGCGCCCGACTTTTCTGACGACCCCATCGGCCAGGGAAAAGAGACGCAGGCGGCATTGCGCTACTTTAATTTTCGTAAGGCGTCAATTTACGGAGGATCGAACGAAATACAAAAGAACATCATTGCCAAGCACGTGCTTGGGCTTTGAGGAAGACTAATGGATTTCTCACTCAATGAAGTACAGGAGATGCTCACCGACAGCATCGATAAGTTCATCGAAAACGATTACGCATTCGATACTCGTCAGGAGTACGCCAGCAGTGATAGCGGGTACAGCGCTGACGTCTGGAATATGTTCGCGGAGCTTGGCTGGACTGCCGTGCCATTTAGCGAGGAAGACGGCGGGTTCAATGGTGACCAGGTTGACATCATGGTCATGATGCAATGTTTCGGTCGCGGACTGGTGGTGGAACCGTTTCTCGCCAACGTCGTTCTCGCCGGCGGCATTCTGAAACGCACGGCAGACGCCGGACAAAAGGAAAAATGGTTGCAGCCACTCATCGGTGGCGAATTGCACACAACCCTCGCTTTTACTGAGCCACAGGCCCGCTATGACCTTTCGGATATCGCTACGACGGCGACCGCAGATGGCGATGACTGGGTGCTCGACGGAAATAAGGGCTTCGTACTCAACGGTGCGACCTCCAGCCTGATAATCGTGCCCGCGCGAACCTCAGGCTTACCAGGTGATGCCGATGGAATCACCCTGTTCGCGGTGCCAGGTGACACGCCCGGCATGTCTATGAATGCCTACCACACCATTGACGGGTTGCGCGCAGCTGAGCTTACGTTGGAGAACGTCCGCGTCGACGCCGGCGCCGTGCTTGGCGAGATCGGTGGTGGCTTCGCGGCGCTCGATGCAACCATCGATGACGCCACGATGGCGATCTCTGCTGAAGCTGTCGGCATCATGCATGTTCTCAAAGACAAGACGATCGAGTACTCAAAAAGCAGATCGCAGTTCGGTGTACCGATAGGCAGCTTTCAAGCATTGCAGCATCGCATGGTCGACATGCTGACAGCCTGCGAACAGGCGCAGTCACTGTTGATGTGGGCCGCAATGACGTGTGCCTCCGGCGACGGCGACGCAAAACGCGCAATCAGCTCAATCAAGTACCTGGTTGGCACCAGCGGACAGTTGCTTGGCGAAGAAGCCGTGCAGATTCACGGCGGGATGGGCGTCAGCTGGGAGCTCGACGTCGCACACTACTTCAAACGACTTACGGCAATCAGCCAGTTATTCGGCAACGCGGACTGGCACCTGGACAGGCTCGCCGTCTGACGACGCGTCAGGCCAGGTCTTGTGTTTCCCCAGGTTATCGTCGACTTCTATGCCGCCAATCAGGAACTCCTGTGGCTCACGACCCTGTTCGTCGACCTTGGCGCGACCGTGTTGTTGTATCGCCTGTTCGGCCAGGCGGGCCTGCAAGTCGCGATCGCCACGGCGATCATCCTGGCAAACCTGCAGGGACCCAAACTCACCGTAATATTCGGCCTGCAAACAAGCCTCGGCGTTATTTTCTATTCCAGCATCTTCTTCGCGACCGATGTGCTCAGCGAAAATTATGGCAAGGCTGCAGCGAACAAAGCGGTTCGCATGGGCTTTGCCGTAAGCGTAATTGTCTTAGTCATGTTGAGCCTTGCGCTTTTGTACCTGCCCAGCAGCAAACCAGAGACGGCGGAATTCTCGGCGTCGATCCACGGCGCGTTTGCGACGATCGTCAATTTCACGCCGCGCTTCATTTTTGGATCACTGCTTGCGTATTACATTAGTCAACACTTCGACGTTTGGGCGTTTCACAAGATCAAGTCCGTAACAGGTGGTCGCTGGTTATGGTTGCGCAACAACCTCTCGACGATGAGCTCACAGGTCGTCGATACCCTGATCTTCTCGCTGGTCACCTGGTGGGGCATCGTTGACCTCAAGACTGCGCTTTCGCTTGGCGCCGCCAAGTACCTATTCAAAGTCGGCATTGCTATGATCGATACCGTGTTCATCTACTGGGCAAGACACACGCACAGAATGGGCCATCCTTCAGAGCCAGCAGCGGTGTAACCCGATGTTTCCATCCGGCGTCATAACGATCACGACCGATTTCGGCCACAAGGGCCCTTTTGCCGGCGTCATGAAAGGCGTCATCCTGAGCCGCTTCCCGGCAGCCCGCATCGTTGACCTGGCGCACGATATCCCGGCGCAATGGCCACCCGAAGCGGGGTTCTGGGTCAGCCGATCCTACAGCTGGTTTCCAATCGGTACGGTGCACATGGCGATCGTCGATCCAGGCGTTGGAACCGAACGCGATATTCTCGTCGTTGAGGCCGGTGGCCACGTCTTCATAGCGCCCGACAATGGGTTGCTCGGGCAATTGCTCGATACCGTGGACGCGCCGCGCGTCTTCAGACTCGATGCTGGCAAGTTGCGCGTAATGCATTTGCGAACACCCAGCGCGACATTTCACGGCCGTGATATTTTTGCGCCCGTCGCCGCCGAGATCGCAGCGGGACGCATATCGATCGACGACATCGGTGAGCCCTTTGAAGACTGGGCACCGGGGTGGCTCGATGAACCGGAGTCAGTAGCGGGCAAGGTCAGCGGTGTTATCGTCACTGTCGATGCGTTCGGCAATCTAATCAGCAATATCGACGAGCACCTGATCGAGGATTTCGCGGAACCGGTCGCCGATATCGCCGGCCACCAGATTGCAATGGTTTCTACCTACGGGCGTGCCAAACCCGGTAACTTGCTCGCGCTGATCAATTCTTTTGGCGTTGTTGAAGTAGCCAAAGCGGAAGGCAGCGCCGCGGAAGGGCTGGGCTCCGCGCGTGGTGCGCCGCTTGTAATTACAGATGGTTACAGGACCTGAGTTAGCCCTGCTGTTGCATCGCCTGTTTTTCGAGTTTCGCCCAGGAATCGCGCAAAGTGACAATACGATTCACGATTCGTGCGTCTGCCAAATCGTCTTTTTTGTCCACGCAAAAATAACCGAGCCGTTCGAACTGTACGGCCTGTCCTGCCGGCAACTCGCCCAGGGCGGGTTCGAGTTTGGCGGTCACTGATTCCAGCGACTCAGAATTGAGCGCGTTATGAAAATCGTCCACCGCGTTCGGGTTCGCATCAGTAAACAGGCGGTCATAGAGTCTTACAGTTGCGTCGATCGCCTGTTGGCACGAGACCCAGTGAATCGTGCCTTTAACCTTGCGGTCGCTACTGCCGGTGCCGCTCCGCGTGTCGGGATCGTAGCTGCAGCGCAGCTCAACGACATTTCCGGACTCGTCTTTTATTAGCTCGTCGCAACGAATGATGTAGCCAAAGCGTAGACGCACTTCGCCACCGGGTTTGAGCCGGAAAAACTTGCGTGGTGCTTCCTCCATGAAGTCATCCTGCTCGATCCAGAGTTCGCGCGAAAACGGCATTTCCCGTGTTCCCAGCTCCGGACGTCCTGGATGGTTCATGGCCTCCATCATATCGACCTTATCTTCCGGATAATTGGTCAACACAACTTTGAGCGGACGCAGGACCGCCATGCGACGCTCTGCTTCGTAACCCAGCGTCTCGCGGACACAATTTTCCATGACGCCCATTTCAATGAGTTTGTCTTTCTTGGTAACACCGGCGCGTGTAACAAAATCACGCAACGCGGCAACCGGGTAGCCGCGCCGTCGCATCCCGGCAATCGTGGGCATCCTCGGGTCGTCCCAGCCGGAGACAATCCCCTCCTCGACCAGTGCGTTGAGCTTCCGCTTGCTGGTAACTGCGTAAGCGAGATTCAGCCGCGAGAACTCGATTTGCCGCGGTCGGTGCGGCGGGTCCAGCTCGTCGAGAAACCAGTCATACAGGGGTCTGTGATCTTCAAACTCAAGCGTGCACAGCGAATGGGTAATGTGTTCGAAAGCGTCCGAGAGTCCATGTGCAAAATCGTACATTGGATAAATGCACCACTCGTCACCTGCGTTCTGATGTGGCACATGACGAATGCGATACAAGGTCGGATCGCGCAGGTTCATGTTAGGCGAGCCCATGTCGATCCGCGCGCGCAGCACGTGTTCTCCGTCCGCGAACTCGCCACCGCGCATGCTCTGGAACAGATCGAGGTTCTCCTCCACGCTGCGGTCCCGATACGGGCTGTTTCGGCCTGCTTCGGTTAGCGTGCCCCGATACTCGCGGATTTCCTCGGCGCTCAGACTGTCTACATAGGCGCTACCCTTCTCGATGAGGCGGCAAGCCGCATCGTACAGGCGCTCGAAGTAGTCCGAGGCGTGCGTCAACCGGTCTTCCCAGTCAAAGCCCAGCCATCGCACGTCGCGCTTGATGGCGTCGACGTATTCCTTGCTTTCTTTTCCGGGATTGGTGTCGTCAAGGCGAAGAAAGGTCTTGCCGCCGTTTTCCGCGGCGACGCCGAAATTCAGGCAAATGGACATGACGTGTCCAATATGCAGGTAACCGTTCGGCTCCGGCGGGAAGCGCGTTACGATGTCGGAGTGCTTTCCTGACTCGAGATCGTCATGAATAATCTGCCGGATAAAGTCCCGCGACTGAGTCTCGCTCATCGATAAACTTCTTGCTGGTTTGTAAAGAGGCGGTATTGTACGCGAACTGCTTCATTTCGCGTACAATACCGCGCCGTGCCGGCTGGCACAGCGAATATCCGTAAACCACAGCCTGGATCATGCCGAAAATTACCTTACCTGACGGCTCTGAGCGGCACTTTGATGCGGCGACCAGCGGTGCCGAAATTGCAGCGAGCATTGGCAAGAGCCTGGCTCGCGACGCCGTAGCGATTCGCGTCGACGGCGACCTTTGGGACCTGACGCGCACCATCGGTGAGGATGTTCGTGTCGACATCCTGACGAGAGATTCCGACGAAGGCCTCGAATTGCTACGTCACGACGCTGCCCATGTGCTCGCGGAGGCTGTAAAAGAACTGTGGCCGGATACGCAGGTAACGATCGGGCCTGCCATCGACAACGGTTTCTACTATGACTTTGCGCGCGATGAGGCTTTCACGGAGGCCGATCTCGAGACTATCGAAGCGCGCATGAAGGAAATCGTCGATCGCGATGAGTCGATTCAGCGCGAAGTCTGGGAACGCGACAAGGCGGCCGCGTTCTTCCGCGGCATTGGCGAAGAATACAAAGCTGAGATCATTGAAAGTATTCCTTCCGATGAAGATCTGACACTGTATCGACAAGGCAATTTCGTCGATTTGTGCCGCGGCCCGCATCTGCCGTCAACCGGGACGCTCGGCAAGTCATTCAAACTGACGCATGTCTCGGGCGCTTATTGGCGCGGCGATTCAAATAACGAAATGCTGCAACGTATTTACGGTACGGCCTGGTCAAATGACAAGCAGCTGCGAAAGTACCTGCACATGCTCGAGGAGGCTGAGAAACGCGATCACCGACGCCTCGGCCGAGTCATGGACCTGTTCCACTTTCAGGAAGAGGCGCCCGGCGCCGTCTTCTGGCACCCGAAGGGCTGGAGTCTTTTTCAGAGCCTGATCGGTTTCATGCGCGAGCAGCAGAATGCGGCCGGCTACCAGGAAATCAACACGCCCGAGGTGATGTCCCGATCGCTTTGGGAGGCCTCCGGCCACTGGGAATCGTTCGGTGACAACATGTTCACGACAGAAACTGTGGACGGCAGACATTTTGCCATTAAACCGATGAACTGCCCCGGTCATGTGCAGGTGTTCAAGCAAGGCATCACGAGCTACCGCGATCTTCCCGTGCGCCTCGCTGAATTTGGTAAATGCCACCGTTACGAACCGTCTGGCGCCCTGCACGGCATGATGCGCGTTCGCGCTTTCACGCAGGATGACGCGCATGTCTTTTGCACGCCGGAGCAGATCACCGAAGAATCGATCGCGGTCTGCGATCTGATTCTCGGTATCTATCGCGACTTTGGATTCGACGACATTCGTATCAAGTTTGCGGATCGTCCCCCGGTTCGTGTCGGCGAAGATGCGGTTTGGGATCAGGCGGAAGCGGCGCTCGTCAAAGCGCTCGATGCAGCGGGACTCGAGTACGCCCTTAACCCTGGCGAGGGCGCGTTCTACGGACCCAAACTGGAATTCGACCTGCGCGACGCGATCGGCCGGGACTGGCAATGTGGCACCTTGCAGGTTGACCTGAATATGCCGGGACGGTTGGG
>Ga0255049_10000398_pt1 | contig 26956 bp, 22 predicted proteins | sample JV7_2_3_MG_FD_183615 | JGI IMG/M metagenome (GOLD analysis project Ga0255049, IMG submission 183615) | Seawater microbial communities from Jervis Inlet, British Columbia, Canada - JV7_2_3 | ecosystem: Environmental > Aquatic > Marine > Inlet | place: Canada: British Columbia | collected 2016-10-06 | reverse complement strand
TCGGTGGTCTTTGGCTTTGTCGTCGCTGGTAAGGCCGTTGCCTACACCGAGTCGCTGTTGCAGGAACAGCCGACCTATCGCCACGAGTTCGATGGCGCGGAGCACGTTGTCACGCTACGTGCTGACGGAACCGTCAGCCTGCAGCGCGGTGGGGCCACGCTGGATCCGCTTCGCCTCTACTGGTTCGCCTGGTACACGTTCAATCCGCAGACGGAACTCGTCAAATAGCCGTTTAACGCTGGCAAAACTCGCTGAATCTTCTAAGATTGTTGAGACAAGTACGTAAGAACGATTTTTGGGGGTTAAAATGAACCGACGCAAATTCTGCCGCACGGCGGTCGCCGCCAGTGTGGCGGCAGCCATTCCCATGCTTCCAGGGTGCGACCGCAAGGCACCGGTTGCCACCGAGGCCGACACGAGCCTCGCCGCCATTTCGCTCGACGGCGCAGAAATCGAGCTTGAGAAAGCGGCCATCAGGGAGTTAGGCGAAAGCCTGACCGGGCCAGTCATTCTCTCCGGGCACCCGGAATACGACAATGCCCGCAAGATCTGGAATGGCATGCACGACAAGCGCCCAGCGCTCATCGCGCGCTGCCTGAGCAGCGAGGACGTCAGCCATGCCGTGACGTTTGCGCGCGAACGCAATCTGCTCACCGCTGTCCGCGGCGGCGGCCACAGCTGGCCCGGAAAATCCATGTGCGATGACGGCATTGTCATCGACCTCTCGCAGATGCACTCCGTAACGGCCGATCCCGACACGCGCCGCGCGTACTCACAAGGTGGCGCATTACTCGCCGCGCTTGATGCTGCGGGGCATGAGCATGGTCTGATTACGACCGCGGGCGTGGTATCACATACCGGCGTTGGTGGCTTCACGCTGGGTGGCGGCATGGGTCGCCTGAATCGAAAATACGGCCTGGCGATCGACAATCTTCGTTCTGCCGAGATCATTACGGCTGACGGGCAAATCCGGCGCGCCAGCGACGACGAGAATGCCGATCTTTTCTGGGGAATTCGCGGTGGCGGCGGCAATTTTGGCGTGGTGACCGAATTTGAATTCGAGTTGTATCCGTTTGAACGCAACCTGCTATCTGGCCTCATCGTCTGGCCAGTTGCACAAGCGCGAGATGTGCTCGAGTTTTATGGCGAGTGGTACCAGGGCCTGTCAGACGAGATGTATGTCGGCCCGATGATGGCGACAATGCCTGATGGCACGGGCGTGGTCGTTATGGAGGTGGTTTACAACGGCGACCCGGCTACTGGCGAAAAAGAACTGGCGCCGCTAAGAGACATCGGTACGCCAATGGATGATGGCGTCAGGATGCAGGACTACAACGTCATGCAAACGCACGAAGATGCGACCTTTGGCCACGGCGTCCGCTCCTATATCAAGAACGGCATGGTGAGCGAAATCACCCAGGGCCTCGTCGACATGATGATCGAGTCCTACAAGAGCGATCCTCGCCTGGCGATGTTTACCCACACGCTGGGCGGCGCTGCGAAACGCATCGGCGAATCAGACACGGCCTTCCCGCATCGCAACGCCGAGACAATGCTCGGCGTCGGCGGCGGCTGGATGGATCAGGCCGAGGACGAATCCGGCATTGCCGCCTCGCGGGACTGGTACTACCAGCTCGAACCCTTCATGGGTGGCTACTACGACAATATCGATTTCGATGGGGCTGGAGCGGTGGGCAACTACGGCCCGGCGTATGAACGACTGAGCAGAATTAAAGGTGAATACGATCCGGGCAACCTGTTCCGGCTGAATAGCAACGTGTCACCCGCCGCATAAAAACAAGAACAAGGGGAATCATCATGGATCGTCGCAAGTTTTGTCGCACTGCCATTGCCGCCAGCGTCGCCGCTGCCATTCCTGTTCTGCCCGGCTGTGAACGCAAGACGCCTGTCGCCTCCGAGGCCGACACAAGTCTCGCAGCGATATCGCTGGATGGGGCCGAGATCGAACTTGAAAAAGCCGCCATAAAAGAGCTCGGCGAATCGATGACCGGACCCGTCCTGCTGTCGGGACACGCGGACTATGACAGCGCACGCACCATATGGAACGGCATGCACGACAGACGGCCGGCGCTGATCGCCCGCTGCCTGTCGAGTGAAGACGTCAGCAATGCCGTCACGTTTGCGCGCGAACGTAACTTGCTTACCGCGGTTCGGGGCGGCGGCCACAGCTGGCCCGGAAAATCCATTTGCGACGATGGGCTCATGATCGACCTGTCGCAGATGAACACCGTGACCGCAGATGCGGAAACACAACGGGCGAACGCACAAGGTGGCGCCTTGCTCAGCGGGCTCGATGCTGCAGCACTGGCAAAAGGAATGGTGACGACGGCAGGCGTGGTTTCACATACCGGCGTTGGCGGCTACACATTGGGTGGCGGCTTCGGCCGGCTCAATCGCAAATACGGCCTGACGATCGATAACGTTACAGGCGCCGAGATCGTAACGGCAGACGGCAAGGTTCGTCGCATCAGCGCAGAGGAAGAACCTGATCTTTTCTGGGCGATTCGAGGTGGTGGCGGCAACTTCGGTGTGGCGACCGAGTTTGAGTATCAGTTGCACCCGTTCGATCGCAACGTCCTGTCCGGCAGCATCGTGTGGCCGATTGAGCAGGCGCGCGACGTGCTCGAGTTTTACGCCGAGTGGTCTCCTGGCTTGTCGGACGAGATGTACGCCGGCCCCGGCATGGCGTCCGTGCCAGAACTCGGCAGTATCATCGTAGTAGACATTGTCTACAACGGCGATCCAGCAGCCGGCGAGAAAGAACTCGCGCCGTTACGCGAGATAGGCACTCCCATCGTTGATGGCGTCACCAAGCAGGATTACTCGCTTATGCAGACGAATAACGATGTCGCATTTGGCCATGGCATCCGATCGTACGCCAAGAACGGCATGGTTAAGGAGTTCACGCAGGGGCTGGTGAATGTCATGATCGACGCCTTCGATCCGCGCGTGTTTGTTGGAAATCACGTCGCAGGTGGTGCTGTGAAACGCGTCGGCGAACTCGATACGGCGTTTCCGCACCGCAACGCCGAGATCATGATCGTCATGGCCACAGGATCACACGATCCCGCAACCGACGACGAACTCATCGCCGCGACCCGTGCCTACTACAAAGCTCTCGAACCGCACCTCGGTGGCTATTACGACAACATCGACTTCGACGGCGATGAAGCACCTGGCAATTACGGGCCTAACTATTCGCGACTGCAGGGGATCAAAGGGCAATACGATCCGGGCAACCTGTTCCGGCTGAACAGCAACATAGCTCCGGGTTAGGCGCCACCCTCGAATCCAAGCTGCCGCCAGGCCTCGTAAACGATAACGGCGGCAGTGTTTGAGAGGTTCAGGCTGCGACTGCCGCTTTGCATCGGTAGTCGCAGTCGCTGCTCCTCGGGCAGCGCATCGAGTACATCCTGCGGCAGGCCGCGCGTCTCCGGCCCAAGCAACAACGCATCACCCTGCTGAAATTGCGGCGCGTCGTATCGCGTGGTGCCACGGGTGCTGAGCGCGAATACCCGCGGTTGATCCAGCGCATCGAGGCACGCCTTCAGCGAGTCGTACGTTTGTACGACCGCGAACTCCCGGTAGTCGAGACCTGCTCGCCGCAATTTGCGCTCCTCGAGATCAAAGCCGAGCGGCTCGATCAGGTGCAACGATGTTCCCGTATTTGCGCACAGGCGGATAACATTGCCGGTGTTCGGCGGGATTTCGGGTTCATAGAGAATCAGGCTGAACATTGTCGTAGAATGCCGCATCCGATGACCGACTCAAAATCAAATTCCCTGCACGTTGATTTCTGCGGCCTGTCTTTCGACTCGCCGATCGTGTTGCTGTCTGGCTGCGTAGGCTTCGGCGAGGAATATACGCGCGTCGAGGGGTTTTCCAATTGCGACGTCGGCGCCATCGTATTGAAGGGCACCACGCGCGAACCCCGACTCGGCAATCCGCCGCACCGCGTGTGTGAAACGCCACAGGGAATGCTCAACGCGATTGGCCTGCAAAACCCCGGCGCCGACGCGGTGGTCGACGACATCCTTCCGGGCCTCGACTTCGGGGAAACCAGGTTCATTGCCAATGTTTGTGGTTCGACGATCGAAGATTATGCGGCCGTGACGAAGCGCTTCGATGATTCGCCGATCGATGCGATTGAGATCAATATCTCCTGTCCGAACATCAAAGAAGGCGGCGTGCAGTTCGGCAACGTTCCCGAGATGTCGGCGCGCGTTGTCGCGGCCTGTCGTGAGCAGACGGACAAGCCGATCATCACGAAGCTGTCACCCAACCAGACTGATATTGCCGAGAACGCTCGCCTGTGCATTGAGGCCGGCTCCGACGCTTTCGCTGTCATCAATACGCTAGTGGGCATGGCCATCGATATCGAACAGCGCAAGCCCGTCCTCGGCAACGTGCGCGGTGGCCTGTCCGGCCCGGCAATCAAGCCGGTCGCCCTATTGAAGACGCGACAAGTTTACGAGGTTGCCAAACCGCACAATGTGCCGATCATCGGCCAGGGCGGCATCACCACTGCAAATGACGCGATCGAGTTTCTGATCGCCGGTGCGTCTGCCGTCGGCGTGGGTACGGCGCTGTTCTACGACCCGCTCGTATGCCCGAAGATCAACGCCGGGCTGTTAAACTATCTGCATCGGCACAAAATAACGTCGGTGTCGGATCTGACCGGTTCGCTGCAGATCTGATGCCCGACAAACGGGGGCGGCTATCTCCATTTTTGCGGAACTGAAGCGCCGCAGTGTGTTCAAGGTCGCGGTTGTGTACCTGGGAGCGGCGTGGCTGCTGTTACAGCTTGTTGCAACGGTAGCACCAATCCTCGAGTTGCCAACCTGGTTCGAGCGTGGCTTCTTACTGCTGCTCACCACCGGGTTCCCGGTTGCCGTGATCCTCGCCTGGGCCTTTGAGCTGACGCCGACCGGCGTGCAGCGCGACAATGGTGCGACGAACCCGGCGACTGTTTCGCGCCGGCCCAGTGACTACGCAGTAGTGATCATCCTCGGCCTGGCGCTTGCGTATTTCATTGCCGACAAGTACTGGGTCTCCCCACCGGAGCACCGCCTCGCGCCTGAGGCATCGATCGCTGTTCTGCCTTTCACCAATATGACCCGCGATGCAGAAAATGATCCGTTCATCCACGGTATTCACGACGATCTCCTGACGCAACTGTCGCGGATTGCGTCGTTGCGAACAACCTCGCGAACATCGGTACTACATTACGAAAACACAACGAAAACGATTCCCGAAATTGCTGCGGAGCTCGGCGTCGCGACGGTTCTGGCGGCGGGCGTACAGCGCTCCGGAGACCGCGTGCGGATCAATGTCCAGTTGATCGAAGCCGCAGCCGACGAGCACATCTGGGCGGAGACCTATGATCGCGAGTTGACCGCGGCGAATGTGTTCGATATTCAGAGCGAAATTGCTCGCGCCATTGCCGGCCAGTTGCGGATCGCCCTTTCCGGCGATGACGAGCGGCGCTTGAGCGCAGTGCCAACCGAAAGCATTGACGCGCTACAGACCTATTTTCTTGGCAAACGGATGCTCGAGGACAGAACCATCGGGTCTCTCCAGGCGGCTGTTGAGTATTTCGAAAAAGTCGTCGAGCTGGACCCGGGTTTTGCGCTCGGCTGGTCGGGCCTTGCTGATGGCTACATGCTGTTGCCTGAGTATTCAGCGTCGGTCGACCGCGAGATGGTTGAGGCCCGCGCCCGGCATGCCGTGCAGACGGCGCTACAGCTGGACCCCGACCTCCCGGAGGTGCGCGCAACTCAAGCCTGGTATGAATTGCGATTCTATGACTGGGCCGAAGCGGAGAGGATTTTTCGCGAGGCGCTCGCGGTGGATCCCGACAACACCAACGTGTTGCACTGGCTGTCTCATGTCCTGGCGTTTCAGGGCAAATTCGAAGAGGCCCTGGTTCTGGCGCGGCGGGCCACTGAGGTTGATCCTGCATCAAATACCATGCGCACGAATCTCGCCTACATTCTTGTCGACGCTCGTCAATATGACGAAGGACTCGAGATTGCCTGGGACATGTACGACACCGCACCAGATTACATCGTCCAAATACGCAACCTGTTCTTGCATGAGTTGCGGGCCGGGCTGCCCTCCCGTGCGGCCGACACTTTTGTAAACTTTACGGCCGCCACGGGCGGCGATCCTGTTGCAGCGCGGGAGATTGGCGACATGTTTGTCGCTTATGCTCAAGAAGGCGTGGTTGGCACAGTGACTGCAGACCTGATTTCCCGCACACAGCTCGGCAGCGAGGATCTCGCCCAGGTGCTGGCTTTTGTTGGCGATGCCGAAGGCACGATCAAGGCGCTGCAAGACGCGGCCGCCGAGCGCTCCGGATCACGCAGCGTGTTCAGCATGAAGATCAATCCGGGCTACGATTTTATTCGCAGCGATCCACGGTTCCAGGATTTGCTTGAACAGGTCGGTTTGGCGCTATAGATCGCGAACCGCACCCTATAGATAGGGTGTCTCGTCGACGTCGAATTCGATCTCGGCGCTAGCGCTCTGGGGTAGTTTGGCCATTGCCTCTCGCAGCATCTCGACGTGCTCGGCCTCCTCGTCTCGAAGCTCGGTGAACAGTGTCCGGACCTCGGGGTCGACAACGCCGGGCAAGGCCATGTCGTAGAAGTCGTAGGCCTTCTTCTCGGCGGCGAGCCCCACCTCAAACGCCTGGAGGGTGGACATGCCGCGGCGCGGCGCCCCCATATCCGGGGCCTCAACGTCGTACAGGTCGTCCAGCGTCAGCCGCGCGGGGGTATCACCAAACATGGCCTTGCGCCGGGCCTCCAGCTCATGGCCATGTTTGGCCTCGTTCTCGGCCATCGTGGCGAAAAAAGCTCCCGCATCGTAGCCGCCGGTGCGACCGAGTTGGGAGGCGAACATCTGGTAGCGGTGACAGGCCTCCAACTCGATCAACTTCGCGAGGTCGAGGGCGTCCATTAGGCTGAGCTTGGACAGGTCAAGACTGGTGGACATTGAATGGACTCCTGGTCTGGTGTTGGTATTCCGAAGCGGTGCGATGATAGCAAAGCCGAGTGGATTCGCCTGTAAGTAGAAATTCGCCCGTATGGGCGGGTCCGCGCTGAGGGGGGTCGGGCTAGTCGATCTCGAGGGACTTCATTTTCCGGGTCAGGGTGTTGCGCCCCCAGCCGAGAAGCCTGGCGGCTTCCTGCCGGTGTCCGTTCGTCTGGCTCATTGCTATCTGGATGAGTGTTTTCTCAAACTCTGGCAACGCCGTATCGAGCAGTGGGCCACTCTTTACGCTGAGCTGGCGTTCGGCCCAGCTTGCCAGGCTGCGCGTCCAATCCTGCGCAGCTTTCTGCGACGCCGCCCCGCCGCCCAGGTCGGGTGGAATGTCTTCGGTCGTAATGACCGTGCCCGGTGCCGTTACGGTGAGTCGTCGTGTCGCATTGACCAGTTGCCGAACATTACCGGGCCAGTCATAACCTCGCAGCATGTCACTCGCATCCCCATCAATCGCTTTTGCCGGTGCCTTGAGTTCCTTGGCGGCTTCGGCGAGATAGTGGTTGAGCAGCAGAGGGATGTCCGCGCGTCGTTGCCGCAGCGGCGGCGAATTGATGCGAATCACGTTGAGGCGGTGATACAGGTCCTCTCGAAAGCGCGATTCCTTGACGGCGCGCGCGAGGTCCTGGTTGGTCGCTGCAATCACGCGTACGTCGACCTTGATCGAGCTTTGACCGCCGACCCGGTAGAACTCACTTTCCGCCAGCACCCTGAGCAAACGCGTCTGCAGGGCGGGTGACATGTCGCCGATTTCATCAAGAAACAATGTGCCGCCATCCGCCTGCTCGAAACGGCCGATACGGCGCGCATCCGCGCCGGTGAACGACCCCTTTTCATGCCCGAACAGTTCGGACTCAAGAAGCTCGGCGGCGATCGCCGATGTGTTTAACGCAACGAACGGTTTGTTCGCGCGCGGGCTGTGTTCGTGCAGTGCCCGGGCAATGAGCTCCTTGCCCGTACCCGATTCGCCGGTGATCAGGACGGTCATGCTGGAACCGGCCAGCCGGCCGATCGAGCGAAACACCTCCTGCATGGCGGGTGCCTGCCCAATGAGTGACGGGATCGCCCGGCCGGTACTGGCCACATCACTCTTCGCGTGGCCATTTTTGCGCGCCGCCTTTCTGACGAGGTCGACGGCCTCATCGATATCGAAAGGCTTTGGCAGGTATTCGAATGCACCACCCTTATACGCGGCGACGGCGTTCTCGAGATCGGAATGCGCAGTAACAACAATGATTGGCAGATTAGGGCAGCTCGTTCGCAGGCGCTCGAGCAGCGTGATGCCGCTCATTCCCGGCATGCGCACGTCAGTGATCAGCACGTCCGGCTCTGTGTGGGCGATGGCCTCCAGCAGATGCTCTGCCCGCTCGAAGCTGCGGCAATCCATGTCAGCCTGACTCAGCGCTTTTTCAAGAACCCAGCGCAGCGACTGGTCGTCATCAACGACCCAGACGTTGAGGGGCCGGTCAGCCATCTCTCACCCCCGATTGTTGCAGTGGTATGCGAACGAAAAACACAGTGCGCCCCGGGCGACTCTCGAACTCGATCAGGCCACCGTGGCGACTCAACAGTTCCTGAGCTGCTGGCAACCCAAGGCCGGTGCCATCCGGACGACTGGTAACCAGCGGGTAGAACACGGAATCCTGAAGATCGTTCGGAATGCCCGGCCCGTCATCTTCGATTTCGATTGACGCGATAACGCTGTGCCGCGTGTCGCCAATCGTGAAGTTGGTAACGGCGCGACTCTTAAGAGTGATCGTGCCCTGGCCCTCGAGTGCGGCGGCGGCATTCCTGACCAGGTTGAGCAGCGCCTGAATGATCTGGTCTCGATCAAGGTCCATGAGCGGCAGGCCCGGATCATAGTCGCGACTGAAGGTGACCTGTTTCTGCTCCTCCGCTTCGATTATTCGGACGACGTATTCAAGCAGTTCGTGAATGTTCGCCGGCTGCTTGTTGGACGGGCCGCCTGGGCCGAGCAGTGTATCGACGAGCCCGGCCAGCCTGTCGGTCTCGCTGATTACGACATCGGTATATTCGGTGAGCTCATCATTTTCGAGCTGCTTGCCAAGCAATTGCGCCGCACCACGAATACCACCGAGCGGGTTTTTTATTTCGTGCGCAAGCTGGCGAATCATTTGCCGGCCTGCGCCATGTTGAATCAGCAGCGCATTTTCGCGGCTGATTTTGGAGCGTCGCGTGACGTCGGTCATCTCAACGAGCAGCGCCGCGTCGCCACCACTAAGCGGTGATACCCGGCAATCAACAGTGCGCTCTTCGGCATGAACCTCGGTCGGGCCGAGGCGTAATTCGTTTGCGTAATGATCACCTGTCTCAAGAACGCGGCCTAGAATATCCCGCAGTTCGGGCTCATCGTCGACGAGGCGCAGCAATGACTGGCCGCGAGCCCGTTGCACGCTGATGCCTAGTATGTTTTCCGCCGCGGGGTTGAGGTCGAGTATCAGAAGATTCTGATCGACAAGAATGACGCCCGCGCTAAGGCTGTCGAGAATACGTTTGGGATCTGTGTGGCGCGTTCCGTCGTCGCCGGAACGTCCGGGCGCTTTTGTACCTAGCGCACCCTGTTCTGCTGAACATAGAAGCGGTTGCTCGTGCTGCGAATCATCAGTCGGCCCGTTGCATCGAGAACCTCCGCCTGGATGTTGTGCACGCCGCGATGTACTTCGTCGATCGTGAAGCTCGTGCTGTTCACCATCCTCGCCTCGCCGTTGATATACACGCGCACCTGGTGGCCGGTCTGCAGTCCCGGGCTCAGCGACAATGAAACGCTCAGCGTGCCTTCTATGTTCCATAGCGTTTCTTCGGCGCCCGGCGAGGAGATGCTGAGGCTCTGATACTTGAACGCCTGGTCGGCCTCGGCCGCCGGGTCGTCGGATCCGCCGGGTGCCGTGTTGCGATAGACGCGTGCGCCAGTACTCCTGGACGATTCAGACACGTCGACCAGCTCGGCGCCCGCTCGCGGTGTGTCTGAATAGTGAACCACGCCTTCGTCATCCACCCACCGCCAGACGTCTGCAGAGACCGCAGCGCTCGCAAGCAGGGCGAGAAGTAAGAAAATCGGGCGTGTTTCCATCGAGTTAGCATAACAAATACGTCGGATTGAGGTAGCGGCCGGGCGGCAAAATGCCGCCCGGTTCACACTTTTTGCAGATTACAGGCTGTAATACATGTCGAATTCGACCGGGTGCGTCGCCATTCGGAGCCTTGTAACGTTTTCGTTGAGCAATTCCACGTAGGCGTCGAGCAGATCATCCGAGAACACATCGCCTGCCTTGAGGAAGTCACGATCCGCATCCAGGGCCGTAAGCGCCTCCTCGAGTGAGAAGGCAACGAGCTTGAGCTCCTTCTCTTCTTCCGGCGGGAGGTCGTACAGGTCCTTGTCCATGGCGTCGCCCGGGTGAATCTTGTTCGTGATGCCGTCGAGGCCCGCCATCATCAATGCCGCGAACGCGAGATACGGATTCGCCATGGAATCCGGGAAGCGCACTTCGATGCGTCGGCCCTTCGGGTTCGAAATGTATGGAATGCGAATGGAGGCCGAGCGGTTGCGAGCTGAGTACGCGAGAATCGTTGGCGCTTCAAAACCCGGTACGAGCCGCTTGTAGCTGTTCGTCGCCGGGTTCGTAAACGCGTTCAGCGCTTTCGCGTGCTTGATGATGCCGCCGATGTAGAACAGTGCCGTTTCTGAAAGACCGCCATAGAGGTCTCCGGAGAACAAGTTCTCGCCATCCTTGAACAGTGACTGGTGCACATGCATGCCGTTGCCGTTGTCATTGACCAGTGGTTTGGGCATGAATGTCGCGGTCTTTCCGTAGGCATGTGCGACGTTGTGGACAACGTATTTGAAAATCTGCACTTCGTCCGCTTTACGCACTAAGGTATTGAATTTGGCCCCAATTTCGCACTGTCCCGCCGTGGCGACCTCGTGATGATGCACTTCCGTCTCAACGCCCATGTCTTCAATCGCAAGACACATCGCAGAGCGAATGTCGTGCAGCGAATCGACAGGCGGCACCGGGAAGTAACCGCCCTTCACCGTCGGACGGTGACCGGTGTTGCCTTCTTCAATGCTGCGATCCGTGTTCCAGGCGCCCTCATCGGAATCAACCTTGTAGAACGCACCCTGCATTGAGTCATCCCATGCGACATGGTCGAAGACGAAGAACTCGTTCTCGGGGCCGAAGAACGCGGCATCCGCGATGCCTGTTGATTTCAGGTAGGCCTCGGCGCGATCAGCCAGCGAGCGCGGGCAACGATCGTAGCCTTGCATCGTTGCAGGCTCAATAACGTTACAGCGCAAATTGACTGTTGTTTCGTCGGAGAAAACATCGACAACGGCCGATGCCGGATCCGGCATCAGAATCATGTCCGACTCGTTGATGCCCTTCCAGCCAGCGATCGACGAACCGTCGAACATTTTGCCTTCTTCAAACAGGTCTTCGTCGACCGTGTGGGCGGGCACTGTTACGTGTTGTTCTTTGCCTTTCGTGTCCGTGAACCGAAAATCGACAAACTTGGCCTCACTATCTTTGAGCAGGCCGAGAACCTCCTTGGGCTTCATGAATCTTTCCTCCAGTCTCTTAACGCATAAAAACGCCCGGAACATCCGGGTCGGGTTGTTAATACAAGTGCAGAAAGCGTGCCAAAATGGTGCGCCACGTAACTCATTGAATTCATTAGCATCGAAATCGAGCTGCACGAACATTATGCACCGCAGCGGTGCATAACGCCAACCTGACGCACCAAACCGGTGCGGGGCGCACAGGCTCGAGACCGGCATGTTCGCGTGCCGTGTAGTAAACGATGGAGTGTGATGAGATCGGGTGAAAGTCCGTTATACTCCGCGGGTTTGGGGCCGGTAATTCACCAATGAGCAAGCAAAAATCGTCCGCCGTGCTCAGCTTCCAGGACCTGATCCTGACGCTGCAGCAATACTGGGCGGAGCGCGGTTGTGTCGTAATGCAACCGTACGACAAGGAGATGGGTGCGGGAACGTTTCATCCGGCGACGTTTTTACGTGCGATAGGTCCCGAGCCGTGGAGCGCGGCCTACGTGCAGCCGTCACGTCGTCCCACGGATGGCCGCTACGGCGATAATCCGTTTCGTCTGCAGCATTACTACCAGTACCAGGTCGTCATTAAGCCGTCGCCCGCTGACATCCAGGACCTGTATCTCGACTCGCTGCGCGCCATCGGTATCGACACCACGGTGCATGACATCCGTTTTGTCGAAGACAACTGGGAGTCGCCCACGCTTGGCGCCTGGGGTCTCGGCTGGGAGGTCTGGCTCAACGGCATGGAAGTGACGCAGTTCACTTACTTCCAGCAGGTTGGTGGCCTCGAGTGCCGGCCCGTAACCGGTGAGATTACGTATGGCATCGAGCGTCTCGCAATGTACTTGCAGGGCGTCGAAAGCATTTTCGATCTCGTCTGGACCGACGGTCCGCTGGGCCGGATTACGTACGGCGATGTTTATCACCAGAACGAAGTCGAGCAATCGAAGTACAACTTCGAGGTTGCAGACATCGATGAGCTGTTTCACCAGTTCGATCATGCCGAACATGAAAGCGCACACCTTATCGAGCTTGGTCTTGCGCTGCCGGCTTATGAACAGATGCTGCACGCATCACATCTTTTTAATCTGCTGGATGCGCGTCAGGCCATTTCGGTCAGCGAGCGACAGCGATTCATTCTTCGCGTGCGCACGATGGCACGTTCGGTCGCCGAGGCTTACTACACCAGTCGCGAGGCGCTTGGGTTCCCGATGGTCGATTCCGTCGGCGGCGCGGAGAAATCCAAATGAGCAAAGCCGCTGACTTCCTCGCCGAGATTGGCACCGAAGAGTTGCCGCCCAAAGCATTGCGCTCGTTGATGACAGCGTTCGCCGACACCCTCGCGACCCTGGTTGATGACGCACGGCTCGAACACGGCAGCGTGCATGGCTATGCGAGCCCGCGGCGCCTCGCCGTGTTGATCGAACAGCTGGACCGTCGCCAGGCAGACCGCAAGACATCGCAGAAAGGCCCGCCCGTTGCTATCGCGTTTGGCGACGATGGCAAGCTCACCGCTGCCGGAGAGGCCTTCGCACGCAAGTGCGGTGTCGATGCGTCAGAACTTTCCCGCACCAGTACCGACAAGGGCGAATGGCTGTCCTGCGACGTGACCGAGACCGGGCAGTCGACGGCTGATCTCATGCCCGACCTGGTCGAGAAAGCGCTCGCAGCTTTGCCAATACCACGGCGCATGCGCTGGGGTGCGGGCGATGCCGAGTTCGTCCGGCCAGTGCATTGGGTTGTACTGCTGCACGGTAGCAAGGCGATCAAAGCGACGGTCCTCGGCATTGCCTCGGGCAACAAGTCACAGGGCCATCGTTTTCACTCGGCCGGGCCGATAGCGATCAAGTCGCCGGCGGACTACTTGCAGACGCTTGAAGAGGACGGCCACGTTATCGCCGACTTCGACAGGCGACGCACTCTTGTGCGCGATGGTGTAGAAGCCGCCGCCAAAGCGGCCGGCGGCAACGTCGTCAAGGGTGAGGCGCTATACGACGAAGTTACAGCGCTCGTGGAGTGGCCTGTACCGATTACAGGATCCTTTGACGATGGCTACCTTTCTCTGCCGCGCGAGGTTGTCATTTCGACACTGACCAGCCATCAGCGTTACTTCGCGATTTCGGACAAGGGCGGTGACCTGTTGCCGCGCTTTGTCACTGTTGCGAATCTCGACAGCACAGATCCTGAGCAGGTTCAGCGCGGCAATGAGCGCGTTATTCGACCACGCCTGGCGGACGCTGCGTTTTTCTGGGATGCCGATCGCCGCACGCCATTGGCAGCAAGGCAGGAGTCATTACGCGAGGTTGTTTATCAGCGAGGGCTCGGCAGCTTGTTTGACAAGGCGGCGCGCACCGCGAAACTGGCAGCAGAGATCGCCGCGGCTCTCGACGTCGATTCGGCGTCCGTGCAGCGCGCCGCGGCGCTCGCCAAATGCGATCTCGTTACCGGCATGGTGGGCGAGTTTCCCGAACTGCAGGGCATCATGGGGCGTTACTACGCACTCTCGGATGGCGAGCCATCGGCCGTCGCCGAGGCGATTGCCGAACACTACCTGCCACGTTTTTCCGGCGGCGCGCTGCCGGCGTCGGTCGACGGCCAACTCCTTGCCGTTGCCGACAAAATCGATACGCTTGCCGGCGTCTTCGCAATCGGCAAGAAGCCATCGGGCAACCGCGACCCGTTTGGGCTTCGTCGTGCCGCGCTCGGCGTTATTCGCATACTCATTGAATGCGATCTCGACCTGGATCTGAAAGCCTTGCTGAATAGCGCCATTGAAGCACAGCCCAACGCCGCTGAAAATGGCGCCGATCTCGCGGCCGAGCTGTACACTTTCATCAGCGAAAGACTGCGCCGTTATTTTCTCGATCATGACTCCGACCTGGCGACCGAGACATTTGATGCCGTTCTTGCACGTAACCCGGCGTCGCTCGTCGACTTCGCACGGCGCATCGCCGCCGTGCAGGCATTTATTACGCTCGAGCCTGCAGCAAGCCTTGCCGCTGCCAACAAGCGAATTGCCAACATTTTGAAAAAGGCCGAGGGCCAGGGTGGCGATGCTGTCAAGGAAAAGCTGTTGACGGACCCCGCCGAGGTCGCCCTTGCCAAGGCGCTCGAGAGCGCCCGGGCGAAGGTTGCTCCGATGCTCGAAGCGCGTGAGTACGCCAATGTTCTGACTGCATTGGCCGGGTTGCGCGATCCCGTCGATCATTTTTTTGACGACGTGATGGTCATGGCGGACGACAAAGCAACGAGAAATAATCGCCTTTCCCTGCTGAGCGAATTGCGCGCACTGTTCCTCGATGTCGCCGATATCTCAAGGCTGTCTATTTGATGCCCTGGTTGCGCGGCCTGCTGTTTACCATCGCCATGTACGGCGGGGCGCTGGTGGGCTCGTCGCTGGTCCTGTTGCTGTTTTGGGCGCCGTATAGCGCGCGCTGGGCGGCCGCGAGAGGCTGGGGTGTTTCTTGCCTGTGGGCCGGGCGTGTCATTTGTGGGCTCGATGTGTCAACAGAAGGTCGGGAAAATATTCCTGACGAGCCCTGCGTCTTTCTGATCAAGCACACGACAGCGCTCGAGACGTACTGGCAAATTGTTGAGCTACCGCAATCGGCCTGGGTGCTGAAGCGCGAGCTGCTCTGGTTGCCCGTGTTCGGCTGGTCGCTCGCTGTCATGAAATCCATCGCCATTGACCGCAAGGCCGGCGGCTCGGCGATCAAGCAGGTTATCGAAAAAGGCAAGGCGCGTATCCAGTCCGGGTTGAGCGTATGTATTTTTCCCGAAGGGACCCGCATGCCGCCGGGTGAGACGAGACGCTATGGCGTGAGCGGTGCGGCACTGGCTCACGAAGCCGGTTGCCCAATCGTACCGATTGCGCATAACGCCGGTGACCTGTGGCCCAAGCGAGGCCTGGCGAAAAACCCCGGCAAGATTCGTTTTTGCATCGGGCCGCCGATCATGCCCGGAGATTGCAAACCAAAAGAAACGAACCTGCTCGTGCAAGAATGGATCGAGGACAAGATGAATGAAATCAGCTCCGTTTATAAGGACCGCACAACTGCGTCCTAACCTGGTCATCGCTGTTTTGCTTTCGCTGGTCGCCTGCAGCAGGGACGCCCCTGCACCAGCCGTTACCAGGAACGACGCGATCGACACGATCACGCAGCAGGCGCTCGAAGAGCACCTGGCCTATCTCGCCGATGATGCTCGCGAAGGCCGCATGGCTGGAGAGAGGGGTCATAATGAAGCCGCGCAGTACGTCGCTGATCGCTTCGCAGAAATGGGCCTCGACCCCGGTGGCGAGGACGGCTGGTTCCAGCAGGTGCCTCTGATCTCCTATCGTATCGACGAAGATAGCACCACGCTGATCGCTCACCGCGACGGTGAGGACACCGCTTTGCAGTACAAGGAAGACTTCACAATGGGTGGCGACGCTGTCCGTGAGGACACGTTGCTTCGCGCGGAGGTTGTTTATGTCGGCTTCGGCGTTCATGCCCCCGAGCTTGGCTACTCCGATTACGAGGGCGTCGATGTTGGCGGCAAGATCGTCATTATGTTCGGCAATGCACCGGGCGCGTTTCCGCACAATGAGCGCGCCTTCTATTCATCTGGTCGCACCAAGGCCGACGAGGCGGTTGCGCGTGGCGCGGTAGGCGTTATCGGCCTGCGCGATAAACGCAGCGAGGAGTACTTCCCCTGGGAGCGCGTTAAAGCACAGGCGGGCACGCGGCCGGGCATGGCCTGGGTCACGCTCGGCGGCGAGCCTGCCGACTACAATCCCGAGATTGTCGGCGGTGCGTATATCAGCGTGCCGACAGCCAGGGCTCTTTTTGACGGCACGCCGATCAGCTTCGACGAGGCCCGCGAAGCAACGGAAGCATCAACGCCGGCCTCGACGCCGCTCGGTTTTGAAGTGACGCTCGGCCGCAAGTCGACGCATGAAGTCATAACGAGCCCGAATGTTGTGGGCATCGTGCGTGGCACAGATCCCGAGCTTGCCGACGAGTACATCGTTTACAGCGCACACCTCGATCACAACGGTGTTGGCGCGCCCGTCGATGGTGACGCGATCTATAACGGTGCCTACGACAACGCGATGGGCTCTGCGTTGCTGATCGAAACGGCCAGGGCGTTTTCGGAGGCACCTGCACGTCGCTCGATATTGCTGATCGCCGTGACGGCCGAGGAGCGTGGCTTGCTCGGCTCGGACTATTTCGCGCATTATCCAACCGTACCAACCGACGCGATGATCGCCAACGTTAATCTCGATATGCCGCTGTTCCTGTACCCGGTCGCCGACATCATTGCGTTCGGGTCGGAGCACTCATCGCTCGAAGCGACGGTTGCCGAGGCCATCTCTGCGGAGGGCTTTACGCTGACACCCGACCCGATGCCCGAAGAAAACCTGTTTCGCCGCTCAGATCAGTACTCCTTCGTGCGCAGAGGCATCCCGGCCGCCTATCTAAAGCCGGGCTTTACGTCGACTGACCCTGAAATTGACGGCAAAGCGGTTGAGAACGCTCATCGCAAACATCACTACCACCAGCCCTCCGATGATCTCTCGAGGCCCGTCGATTGGGATTCGGCTGTACGCTTCGCACGCGCGAACGCGCGTATCGGCTACGCCATCGCAGAAGAAGACGCCCGCCCGACCTGGAACGAAGGCGACTTCTTCGGCGAGAAGTTTGCACGGTAACAACCAGCCGCTCACCAAGTTGTATACTGAGTGTCTGGTAATGACCCTTTGCAGACATTTACAGGATACTGCCTATTCTCGGGTGCTGTTCTCCGTTTCCCAACACCAACGATATGTAAACGGACATTAAGATGGGTCTGGGGATTGAAAGCACGAGAGTGGATAGATGGCAACTTATTGTCGGCTGGTTTTTGGTACTTTCGTACGCCATTGGCTCGCCGGCTTTCGCAATCGTCGAGGCTAGAACCGGGCTTTTTTCTCAACGATTCGATTACTCGCCGGAATTTCTCTATCTCGTCTCCGGCGTCCAGTTCGTTTGCTCATTAGTGCTTTTGATGCGCTCTGTTGCTCCTTGGAGCGCTATAGTATTGACCGCTCTTTCTGTGGGAGCAGTGGTGTCACACTTTAGGATCGACTCACCGGTTACCGCGTTGCCGGCTTTAGTGTATACCGCTCTTCAGATTTGGTACGGACTTCGTATGTATCGGCAGCATCGTGACAAAACCGCGTGAGGACGAGGCAACCCGTCGTATCGTTCAATCGACCATCTTTCGGTGAATGAGCAGGTCGTGCGACCAACAAGGCGTTTCGTTGCTGCCTGCTGGCTTCCATCACGAATCTTGCAGTGGCCGCAACTGGCCGTTAGCTGCCGTTAAATATGGGGATACCGTCATGATGCAAACCGAGAAATTCAACGCATGGGTGGTGTTGGTCTTGCTGACCATCCCCAATTTGACGTCCGGCCAGAACGAGGTTGCGCACGGTTCCGTCGCGCTGCCCGGTGCGGAGCTTCGTGAGCTTCACTCCGAAATTATGCAGCAGGATTTCAATATTTATGTGCAGTTGCCACTGGATTACCACCCGCAGAGAAGGGAGAAATACCCGGTCATGTATGTCACCGACGGAAACCGTTCCTTTCCGATGGTTGCCAACATTTCCACCATTCTGGGATTCCCGGACACAGGTTTTCCCCAGGTCGTGGTGGTCGGGATCGCATACCCCATCGATAGCATGGCCGACTGGGCTGTCTGGCGCACCAGGGACCTTACGCCGACCCGGAACGAAGAGACCGAAAAATACTGGGCAGATCTCCTGTTCAAATCGACTGGCGGAGACAGCCACGAAATTCAAACCGGCGGCGCCTCTCGGTTCCTGGCGTTCATCACGGAAGAACTGATCCCGTTCATAGAATCGGAATACCGGGTGTCGGCAGAAGACAGGGCCTTGGGCGGATATTCCTACGGCGGACTGTTTACACTTTATTCGCTCTTTGAGAAGCCAGGATGGTTCGGGCGCTATTTCGCCGGAAGTCCAAGCATTCGTTACGACGACGAGGTGCTCTTCCGGATTGAAGAGGAATTTGCCGCAGCCTATAAGGAGTTGGAGGGAAAGCTCTTTCTCTCTGCAGGTGAACTAGAGGGCGATTACATCGTCGGCAGTGTGAACAAGATGTCCCAGACCCTGGAAGCCCGCGGTTACCCGCGCCTCGAGATCTATACCCAAATCTTCGAGGATGAGGACCACCGGTCAGCGTATCCGGCTTCGGTGATGAGGGCCTTTACGCTGCTCTACACCGATCAAACGAGGTAATCGACTGTCCGCTTTTGGCTGCGATCTCAATCGGTGGATGCAAATCTAACGCTTTGAGTGACCGCTTTCGGTGAGTTAGCAGCCCTTGGTCGAGTGATAGACTGCGCGTCTGGTATTGACCCAAAGCAATGGTATGGACTCCTCCTCCCCTAAACGGCATCTAAGTGCCAAACTGGTAAGCGATACCACCAGCAAACGGAAAGGAGGAGTCACCATGAAGCTTAGTAGAGTTGGCGTAGATTTGGCAAAGAATGTTTATCAATTGCACGGTGTTGATCGTTCTGGGAAGACGGTCTGGAAGCGTCGCCTGAAACGTCATCAATGGTTCAAGGTGCTATTGGATACAGCAGGACCCGAGTGTGAGATTGGCATGGAAGCGTGTGCTGGCGCGCATCACTGGGGTCGAGAGTTGCAGTCACGAGGCTACACGGTGAAGTTGATTCCACCGCAGTTCGTGAAGCCCTACGTGAAGAGCAATAAGAGCGATGCCAAGGACGCTGAGGCGATTTGTGAAGCAATGAGCCGACCGAACATGCGCTTTGTGACGGTCAAGCGTGTCGAGCAACAGGATATCCAGGCGACGCATCGCATCCGGGCTGAGTTGATGACACAACGGACGGCCAAGGCCAACCAGATCCGAGGTCTGGTAGCCGAGTACGGCCTGGTGGCGCCGAAGCATCTGAGTTCACTGCGTGCTGCGATCCCGTGCTGGTTGGAAGATGCGGAGAACGGGTTGACGGGTGACTTCCGTACTTTGCTGCACGGTGTGTGGACGGATCTTCTTCTACTCGATGATCGTGTTGGCGAGATGGATCAGGTCATCAAGCGACTCGCCGATAACAACGAAGACTGCGTACGCTTGCAGCAACTGCGAGGTATCGGTCCGATGGTATCGACGGCCATGATCGCTACGGTCGGCGATGCTCGGCAGTATCCGAAGAGTCGTCAGATGGCGGCAGCGATCGGCATCACACCCAGACAACACAGTTCCGGAGACCGAGATCGCCTGCTGGGTATTAGTAAACGCGGTGATGTTTATCTGCGAACGCTGATGATCCACGGTGCCAGGGCGGTGGTGGCCCGAGCAAAACACAAAGATGACCGGCTCAGCCGTTGGGTGACCAACATCGCGAACAAGAAACATCCGAACGTAGCGGCAGTGGCACTGGCCAACAAGACGGCACGCATGGCCTGGGCCATGCTGCGCCATGAAACAGATTACGACCCTGACTTCGCGTTACGCTGAGACAGGGAACAAAAGGAGACCCTCCAAGACGATTGCTTAAGCAAACTGAATGATGGCAAACAGGTTAGACCGGCGTCAGCTAAACCCGGCAACGTCCACGTACGTAAAGTACGACAAAGCGATTGGGAGCTGATGCGCGAATAAACCATTATGGCCCGGCATCAATGTATGAATGCCAACTTATGAGGCCGAATATACGTATGCAGTCGTGCCATGATTGCCAGATCAGCTTGCTAGCAAATGAGGAGGAGTCCATATACGGACGTAGCCAACGTCATTTTATATCCTAGATTCTGTCGCCGTTGGAGAAGGAAGTGCCATGAACTCTGCAAAGCTGCATGACTGGCTTCAACTTGTTGGGATGGTGGCGATCGTGTTGTCGTTACTATTTGTTGGTCTTCAATTGAGGCAATCGGAACATGCTGCTCTGGTTGACTTGACCGAGAGTTCAGTTACTCGCGGTGTCGAAATGAGTACTTTGATGTCAGAGAATGCCGACGTGTGGCTCAGAGCGTGTGCGGGTGAAGAATTGAGTTCACCGGAGTGGATAATCGCTAACAATATTTATTTCCGCTACTTTCAAGGTAACTTCAACTCCTGGATTCGCTATGAGGCTACAGGAGTTGGCCCACTCGATTCGTCCTTCCTAATTGATGCATTTGCGGCAAACATCCATCGGTACCCTGGATTCAGAAAAATGGCGCTCTCCTGGAATGCCTGGGCGGAGAGGGGTGCCCGTGTAGATCATCCACTCGCAGAGCATTACAAAGAAGAAGTTTTCCGTCGTTTGAGTGAACTCGAGAAAGAAGAGCCGAATCCGAGCGCGGACATTGCGTGGTGCGGTATTCGGTAGTACGACCGGCCGCTTATGGCAGCCGAAAGCAGCCACTCACCTGATGATAGACTGACTGTCTGGTAATGACCCAAAGCGGACGCACAATGATGGCTCATTCCCAATGAAAAAACCTGAACTTCTGTCACCTGCCGGTACGCTCAAGAATATGCGCTATGCCTTTGCGTACGGTGCCGATGCCGTGTATGCCGGCCAGCCGCGTTACAGCCTGCGGGTGCGTAACAATGAGTTCCACAAGGAGGCAGTACTGAGCCAGGGAATCGAGGAGGCTCATGCGGCCGGCAAACTGTTTTTCCTGGCCAGCAATATCGCGCCGCACAACAACAAGCTGAAAAACTACCTCAAGGACCTGGAGCCAATAATTGAGATGGGTCCCGACGCCCTGATCATGTCAGATCCCGGGCTGATCATGATGGTACGTGAACGCTGGCCACAGGTACCAATACACCTGTCTGTGCAATCCAATGTCATTAATTACGCGGCGGTTAAGTTCTGGCAAAAAATAGGGCTTAGCAGAATCATCCTGTCGCGTGAGCTGTCGTTGAAGGAAATTGCTCAGATTCGAGAGCAATGCCCGGACATAGAGCTGGAAGTGTTCGTCCATGGTGCCCTGTGTATTGCGCATTCTGGTCGCTGTCTGTTATCCGGCTACCTTTCCCATCGTGACTCCAACCAGGGTGCCTGCACCAATAGCTGCCGTTGGAAATTCAATGCCTATGAAGCCCGCGAAACAGGTACGGGTGATGTGGTGCCTGTTGCAACGCGCGATGAGGCGCCACCGATTGCTTTGTTGGAGGAAGAGCAGCGCCCGGGCGAGCTGATGCCGGTGATAGAAGACGAGCATGGTACCTACATCATGAACTCCAAGGATCTGCGGGCAGTGCAGCATGTGCAAACGCTGGCGTCCATTGGCATCGATTCATTGAAGATCGAAGGGCGCACCAAGTCAGCCTATTACACTGCACGTACGACGCAGGTCTACCACCGAGCCATCGAGGACGCTGTCGCGGGCCGGCCCTTTGATATGGACATGATGGACGAGTTGGAAGGTCTCTCAAGCCGGGGTTACACGGAGGGCTTCTATCGTCGTCATCCCCCGGGGGAGTACCAGAATTATGAACGAGGTGATTCGCGGTCGGACCGGCAACAGGTTGTCGGTGAAGTCCAGGACACAAATGACAACTGGCTGAGCATCGACGTCAAGAACCGCTTCGAGGTCGGCGACCTGATGGAACTGGTAATGCCATCAGGTAACTTGTCTTTCCGGCTTACCGATGCAATGAGTCGTGATGGTAAGGCAATCACTGTCGTCCCTGGTTCTGGTCACGTCGTGAAGATCCCCATTCCGGCAGACATCGACTCCCATTTGATCGATGATTTTGCCTTGCTCGTCCGTTACCTGCCTGGTGATCCGGCATAGCGAAATGTCCCGGTGGCTGCCGGAGAACGTCATCAATAGGTAACCAACGAATGGCTGCTTTTGGCCGTTAGCAGACGGTCAGAATCTCTAATTATTGCTTGTTGAGCGGCCGCTTTTGGTGAAAGCAGACGTTCGGCGTTTCCGCGGAAACTATCTAGAATTTACATTATGAAATCGCTGTAGGTCTATTGTCGCCCGCTGGCCAGGTCCCCCTTGAGGGGCGGCGGGCTCCTACACGCTGAGGGGGTTACAACGTTTCCGAGGCTGCGAATGTTTCGATAGTTGTCCAGAGCGGTCAATAACCCCTCCGCGGAGGGGTTATTGACCAATTTGGAAAACGCTCCTCCGAAGTGGATCTGATGACCGAGCGGATCCGTACTTAACTACCAGATCTTTACGCGCTCTTCGGGCGGCAGGTACAGCGCGTCACCTTCCTGCACGTCAAAAGCCGTATAGAACTCGGGCACGTTGCGTACGGCGCCGTTTGCCCGATACATCGATGGAGAATGCGGGTTGGTGCCGATCAACAGGCGCAGCGCCTCATCGCGATACTTGTTGCGCCATACCTGGCCGTAGCCGAGGAATACGCGCTGCTCGCCGGTGAAGCCATCAATTACCGGCGCTTCTTCGCCCTTCAGTGACATTTTGTACGCGAGCAGGCCAATGCTGATGCCTCCCAGATCGCCGATATTTTCACCCAGCGTGAATTCACCATTTACATTAAGGTCGTCGAACGGTGCGAATGCGTTGTATTGCTCGACAAGCCGGCCCGTGCGTTTTTCGAACTCCGCAAGATCGTCATCAGTCCACCAGTTGCGCAATTCGCCGTCGCCGTCAAAGGTGCTGCCCGAGTCATCGAAGCCATGGCCGATTTCGTGGCCGATAACTGCGCCGATTGCGCCGTAGTTGACGGCGGCGTCTGCTTCCAGATCGAAGAACGGCGGCTGCAGGATCGCGGCCGGGAAGACGATTTCATTGAGTGTTGGGTTGTAGTAGGCGTTCACCGTTTGTGGGGTCATGCCCCACTCGCCGCGATCAACCGGCCCGCCCTGACGATTCAGCTCGCGCTCGTATTCGGCGAGCGTGGCACGCTCAAGATTGCCGAACAGATCATCCGCTTCGATATCCAGCGCCGAATAGTCGCGCCACTCATCCGGGTAGCCAATCTTCGGCGTGAATTTGTGCAGCTTGTCGAGCGCTTGTACCTTGGTTTCTTCGCCCATCCACTCGAGCTCTTTAATGCTCATTTCATAGGCATTGATCAGGTTGCCGACCAGCTCGAGCATGCGCTCTTTGGCCTCAGGTGGAAAATAATTTTTGACGTAAACCTTGCCGACCATCTCGCCGAGGCTGCCGTTGACCGCATTGACCGCGCGACGCCAGGACTCCTGTTGCTCCTCGGTACCGGCCAGGGTTTTGCTGTAAAACTCAAAGTTCTGCTTGTCCAGGGCTTCGTTGAGGTTGGAGGCAGCAGTGTTTAACGCCACCCAGTTGAGATAGGTTTTCCAGGTATCGATATCGGTGTCCTGAACGATGCCATCGAGAGCCTTCATGTAGTCCGTCATGATGACGATCAGGCCGTCGAGTTCCGTAACGCCAAGCTCGCTCCAGTAAGCGTCCCAGTTGAACTGCGGCATTATGCTGGTGAGCTCGTCGACGGCGACCTTGTTGTAGTTTGCCGGCCAGTCGCGCGTGTCCTCTTTTTTCATGTTTTGTTCGGCGAGTCGCGTTTCAAGCGCCATGATAGTCTGCGCCGCTTCGGCGCCGCCCGGCATGCCGGCAAGATCGAACATCGTTTCTATGTGCGCAACGTACTTCGCGCGAATGTCTTCTGACTTTTCGTCGTCGGTGAAGTAGTACTCCCGGTCTGGCAGGCCGAGCCCGGCCTGAAGTGCGTAGATGCCGTAGTAGCCCGGGTTGCGCATATCAGGACTCTGTGCGATACCGAATGGCATGCCGTAGCCGCGTTTCGTAGCGGCGCCAAAGTAAGCTGCGAGTTCGTCATGACTGGAAATGTCTGCTATGCGCTCAAGCTCCGGCGTCAAAGGGTCGACACCTCGCGCGTTGCGTGACTCCATGTCCATGTACGACTTGTACATGTCGCCAACCTTTTGCTCATCGCTGCCCTTGGCAAAGTCGCCGGTCGCGGCCATTTCGATAATCGCCTTGACGTCGTCTTGCGACTCGTCGCGCAGCTTTGTGAACGTGCTGTAGGACGACTTGTCCGCCGGAATCTCATAGCTGGCGACCCAGGTGCCGTTTACGTAGGAGAAAAAGTCGTCGCCTGGCCTGACGCTGGAGTCCATTCCGTCGAGCCCAATGCCAGACCGCGGTGGCGCGGCCGCCTCGGCGACGGTCTCTGTGGCGGGTTCCTGCCCACACCCGGATAGAACGGCGAGCGCCGCAGCGCCAATTATTAGTTTGTTCACACTTTTTCCCTCGTTTGTCGCGACGCCTCTTGCCGGGGCGCCGTCTGTTCGTGCGGTTCGAGCCGCTATGCTGGTCAATAGACCTGTTTTTGCCGGATTAGTTGCGGCTTCCGGGTGCCTCACCGATGTTTTCAATCTCGGCGACCTCGGCCTCGTTAAGCCCGTAAATTTTGGCGATGCGACAGCCGCGAATCGTATCAAACCTGGCGCGAACAGTATTCGAGTCCCAGCGCTTGTCCGGCGTAATGCGCGTGTTGTCATTCAGCTCATGACAGCGCCGGGTGAATTCGACCAGGTACTTCTCGCGGCGACCGCTGTAGACGATGAAGCGGTCATCGAGTTGCTTCCAGCCATCGTTCGTTCCTGATTTCAACGCGTCCAGTTCCTCCAGCTCTCTGAGCTCGATAAAGTCCCTGACTGCCTGATTCACATCCTGCGTCGACTCGTCGGCCTGTTCGTCTTGTTCGTCTTGTGACGCACAGCCTGCCAGAAAAAAAGCGGCGGCCATGGCGATGGCGATTTTCATTCCTGTTGTTCTCATCATTATTGGCTTAGGCCTCTTCGTGCGTATTAGCTATGTTCCCCCGGGGCGGCGCCGATATTTTTCAGTTCGACCAGCTCCGTTTCTGTCAGGCCGTAGATCTTTACGATACGACAACCGCGGATAGTGTCGACACGCGGGCGCAACGCCTTCAGGTCCCAGCGTCGATCGGGCGTTATGACTTTGTAGTCATCCAGTGCGTCGCAGCGGTAACCGAACTCCATAATATAGTTTCCCCGGCGGCTCTTGTATAAGATGAACACCTCGCTGATCTTCTTAATGCTGTCCGTCGAGCTCACCTTTACCAGGTCGACAGATTCCAGCCCCCTCGTCTCTACGAAATCTCGCACAGCCTGTGACGTGTCTTGCGTCGAGGTCGGTGGCTTGTCCTGCTGCGAGGCGCATGCGATAAGACCCGTTGTCACAAAAAGCGCCAGCGCGACATTCAAGTATCGTTTCATGTTGTTGCCTCCGGTCAGCGTTCCTCTGCGTACATCCTTTCTACAAATGTGGTGGCCTTCGGGTGATCCTCAACCCAGCGCTCGATATCTGCACGCATCGTCGAAGGCATTTGATCCCGTTCGATGCGACAAAGTTCCGCCTTGCCGCCGCCGTAGCCCTCAGGCTGCATCCAGAGCGCCGAGAATGCCGCAAACGTAATGTCAGTGTAGTTGGTGGTGTCGCCTCCAAGAATCGAGGCGCGCCCATCGGCTAGCTGTGTGTCGATGTCGGCGAGCAGTTCGTCGATGAACAGTACCGCTTTTGCGTAGTGAGTTTCGTTGATCTGGAAGCTGCGCCGAACAAGCGCGGCCAGCACGGGGAACAGCACCCGCAAGATGGGTCGTTGCCAGGCCGGAATCTCGGGGTTGTTCACGCCCCAGATTCCGAGTGTCAGTTGTCGGTCATTGAGTATGTGATAGTAAAGGCACACCTGTAGAAAGCGGCCGTATTGGTCGAGGCGCTGTTCGAGGACCAGCCTTTCTTCGGTCGGCTCGAGAAAGCCGGCAGTCTCGGCGTGTGACACCGAATAGTTGCCCCACAGGAAGCGCAGTATTTCCGGTGAGTTGCCAATCACGCTTTGCACGATGCCGGTTCGCACTCGCAGTTGTGGCACGGAGCGCCCGGTGAAGTACGCGCCCAGTGTGGCCGCGTTTTGCCGCTCCACGTAGTCGATACCGAGCCGGTCCAGGCACCAGCGCGCTTTTTCGACAAAGTGGCTGACCGCGATGGACTCCAGCACGACCGGCGGCGTCTTCTCGGGCGCAAGGATGCCGCTTAGGACGATGAGCCAACGCCATAGCAGCATTAGTGCCACCACCGCGACCGCCGCGGTGATGCCAAGGCCGAACCAGGCCACGACCATCGGTAGCAGGAAAAGAAATATCGTGTGTATGAGTAAGCGCTTGCGGGCCATCGTCGTCATTGTACAGGTACACTCGAACCGATATGCGGGCGATGAGACGACATCATTGGATCGACTTGCTTGGCTGGCTCGCGGATCGGCCCAGAGGGGCTGCTGTTGTCGCGGTTGTTCTGCTTGGCGTGCT
>Ga0255049_10000395_pt1 | contig 27045 bp, 25 predicted proteins | sample JV7_2_3_MG_FD_183615 | JGI IMG/M metagenome (GOLD analysis project Ga0255049, IMG submission 183615) | Seawater microbial communities from Jervis Inlet, British Columbia, Canada - JV7_2_3 | ecosystem: Environmental > Aquatic > Marine > Inlet | place: Canada: British Columbia | collected 2016-10-06 | reverse complement strand
AATCTTCTTTTGCGTTAACGAACCACGATTCGTCAACACACCAGTCGAGGTGTTCTTCGCGCAGTTTCTGATCGGCGAGCCTGTCGCCGTAGTGGCGCGTCGACGACCACGATTTGGCGTAAATGACATGCGCGTCCTGCATTGCATCGTTACGGTCATTCGTTTCCGTCACCGAACCTCCAGATGCATCGGCAGCAGCGGCCGCTTTTTGCATCAGCTTTTCGGGTAGCTCGAATCCTTCGGGACGCAACACCGTCACGTCCATGCCGCGCTTCGCGGCCATGTGCAGCGTTGCGGCGGGTACGGCGAGTGGCAATGGCCTTGGGTGATAGCCCCAGCTAAACACAAGCTTGCCGCCATTCGCCGGGATGCCGAGATCATCCATTGTCTTCCAGTCGGCGAGGCTCTGGCAGGGGTGATTCATGGCCGATTCCATGTTGATGTACGGTGTTTCGATCAGGTCCGTCATTGCATGAAATTCTACGTCCGCCATGTCGTGTTCAAGGTCCTTGCGCTGCGCGAATGCACGAATGCCGATTGCATCGCCATATGACGCGATAACGGGTATCGCCTCTCGAATGTGCTCGGCCGCGGCACCGTCCATGACGATGCCAGGCCGGCTTTCGATCCCGTGGATCGACATTTCGGGCGAGATGACGAAAGAACCGCCGCCCAGTCGCGTCATCGCCGCCTGAAACGACGCCAGTGTGCGCAGCGACGGACTAAGAAACAGCAACGACAAAACCTTGCCTTTCAGCGCTTCCGGCTCGGGATTCGTATCGAGCCGGTCGGCGAGAGACAAGAGCAATTTGATCTCCTGGTTGGAGAAATCGGCAAGGTCGTTAAAAGCTTTCATTAGAATATTCCTTTATCTTAAATCCGAAATAACAGACTGTATTGCTAGTTGGTTCAAGGCGCCATCTTTTTTAGGGTGAGTGCCAAGTGGTCGACATGAGCAGGCTCGAGTACCAGCGGCGCCAGTATTCGAAGCACATCAGGATCGCTGCTGGTGCCGGCCAGAATGTTGCGCTCAAGCAAGGCATTGCGGACTTCAACTGCCGGCCGGTCACAGACAAGACCCAACATGAGGCCCATACCCTGGATCTTCCTGATCGGTCCGACCACACATCGTTTACGAATCTGTGCCTCCCGATCACGAACGTTATTCAGCAGGCCCTCGGCTTCGATGGACTCGATTGTCGCGGTGATCGCGGCAGCTGCGACGGGTCCGCCGCCAAAGGTCGTGCCGAGGTCGCCGGGTCCGAAACGAGCGGCCAATGTGTGGCCGCAGAGTACGGCGCCGCAAGGAATGCCGCCGCCCAGTGCCTTGGCGTTGGTGAGGATGTCGGGCTCCACGTTGTGTGCCTGCACTGCAAAAAAGTGACCGCAACGACCCATGCCGGACTGGACTTCGTCGGCGATCAAAACGACGCCGTGCTTCTCTGTTTCATTACGCAGTGTCTCGAGGAACTCGGTTGACAGGGGATAAGCGCCGGCCACACCTTGCACAGGCTCGAAAATCACGGCGGCGATGTCATCGTTGATCATCGACTTTGCGGCGTCGATATCGTCGCGAGGAATGAAGTCGGTCGCGAAGGGTTTGCTTGGGAAGCCGTACCACTTGTCGGAATTCCAGGTGACGGCTGCTGCTGCTGCCGTACGACCATGGAAGCCTTGTGTGATCGCGAGCACTTTGTTGCGGCCCGTTGCAATACAGGCCATGCGCAATGCATTCTCGTTTGCCTCTGCGCCCGAGTTCACGAAGAACACGCGGTCGAGACCACCCGGTGCAACACGTATCAGATTTTCTGCTGCGCGTGCACGAACGTCGAGCGCTACCAAGTTGCTTTGAAACAGCAGTTTGTCGCTCTGATCCTGAATTGCTTTGGTAAGGCGAGGGTGGCCATAACCCAGTGCGGCGACCGCATGTCCACCGTACAAATCGAGTATGCGTCGCCCGTCCGCGGTAAAGATGTCGCAGCCGCTGCCGCGCTCGGGAACGAATGGCAATTGTCCATACACCGGAATCGTGACATTGGACTCACGGACGCGCGGGTCCACCAGTACTTTCTGTTCGGCCGACTTCGACATCAGGTCCACCCGGGCGCCGCCGCCGCCAGGCCCGCGGCCTCCGGAAGATTCCACAGGCGGTTCATCCATTGTATTGCACCGCCGGCAGCACCCTTGACCAGGTTATCGATTGCGCTCATTACAACGACCGATTCGCCGTCGGTAGCGACGCTGATATGGCACATGTTGCTCGCAACGACATTCTTGAGCCGTGGTGTCGTTTGGACAACATCCACGAACCTGGAATTTTTGTATGCCGCCTCGAAAATCCCGCGCAACTCGGTCTCGCTCACGAGTGACTTTGCTCTGGCCTGCAGAGTAATGTGAATACCGCGGGCGAACGGTCCCGAATGCGGCACGAAATGCACTTTGGTCGTGCGACCCGTGGCTGCTTCGGTTAATCCAGCCATTTCCGGCGCATGCCGGTGTGCGAGTGGCTTGTAGGCATAGAGATTGCTATTGCGCTCAGGATGATGCGTGCCAGCCTGGGGATTCTTGCCAGATCCCGTGCTGCCCGTTACGCCACTGACAAAGACCTCTGCCTCTGTAATTCCCGAGCGTATCAACGGCACAGTCGTAAGCAAGGTCGCGGTTGCGAAGCAACCCGGATGGCCAACATGTGCTGTATTGATGGAGCCGGCATGCTCGGGGACCGCGCAGACAAACTGATCCAGCAGCTGCGGTGCGCCGTGACTGGTTCCGTAGACGGCCTCGTAGTCACCTTGTTGCGCGTAACGAAAGTCGGCCGACGAGTCGACGACATGCACGTTGATGGACTTGCTGCCTGACGCATCGAGTGCGTTCGCGATAAGCGCAGCGGAAGCCCCATGCGGCGCGGCCGAGAACAGTGCGAGATCACTGCCGGACTCGATCTTCTGCAGCCATTCATCGTGTGCGACAAAAGAATGATCGCGCAACGCGTGAGAAAGGTGAGCAAAAGCGTCGCCCACGGGTGAACCGGCACGGCTGTCGGAAACGGCTGCTACGAGTTCGAACTGCGGATGAGCGGCGATCAGGCGCAGGAGCTCGCCGCCTACATAGCCACTGGCACCCAGTACGACCGCGGGAATTGAGGAGCTCATGCGCTTTCCTTTGCCAATAGCGTGGCGATCAGGTCGCCAAGAGCGACACCGTGGGAAAGCGCGTTGATGGCCGGGAGCGAGAGTCGCTCATCGATTTGTTGTACGCCGACGTCATTGTCTGTTGCCGGACCCGTCACAACGGCAGGTTCGATATCAAACTCGTTGCGCAGGATTTTGGCGCCGCCCCAGGCGGACACCGGATCGTTGGCGCACAGCACGACAGCGGTCAGTGCTTCGCGTATCGCCGCATCCGAGAGGATCGCTTCTACGCCATACGCGCCAAGCAGGCCGTCTCCGAGTTCCAGCACGATGACATCCGGACTCTTTTTCGCGAGTCCTGTCAACAGAGCGCGCGTCAGTGCGGGACCGTTGTCAGCGGTCGTCGTTACGATACCGAAATCAGAGAATATCATCGTGTCAGTAGCGCCGGCGTCTTCCATGGCGAGTACGTCTCGACGCAGCGACACGCCTGTGGCCTTACACGCCGAGACGTTAAGGCCGAGATGCCGAAGGCGGCCGACGATCGCACATGCTGCGGCCGTCTTGCCCGAGTCCATGCAGGTGCCGGCCATTGCGATGACGGGCACGTTGTTGGTATCAAGCACGACGTCGTCGTCGAGCGTGTCGGCACCGGCGCGTGCGGGCACGCCAATACGTTCACCGAGGTATGGAAAGCTGAGGACGGTACCTAGCACCTCGCAGTCGAAAGGTGGGCCGACGTCCGGATTCGCCGAGTCGCACAAGCCAAGGACTCCGCCGATGTTCAGAATCTGAATCGTATCCCCGGGTTTCAGGTCAGTTGGGAGATGCCCCGAGTAGCCACGCAATGCTTTGCGATGCCCAAGTGCGCCGACAACGATATCGCCCTGGTTGACGGTCGCCATGCGACCGGACGTCAGCTCGAGCTGGTTGTAACGCGATTTATTATTGAGTACGCGCGCGGCTACCAGTACACCTTCCTCGCAGGGAATGTCCGGCGAGAGGCGCAGCTCGGCCGCGAGATCATTGTGTTGTGCGACGGACGCGATTTTGTCGACGACTGCACTTTTCATGACGTACTGCCAGCAGCGCGGGTCTGCAATGAGCCGGTCAACGACAGGATGCGCGCGTAACCAACGGCATCGCTCGCTGTCCACTCGCCGGCAGATTCGCCGTACACACCCTTCGTCGCGGCGAGTAAAGAGTGTGGTGAGGTGACGCCTTCAATGAACAACTGGCCGGGACGCAATGTGAATTTCACGCTGCCCGTGACGCGTTTCTGTGATGATGTCAGCAACGCCTCGATGTCGTCGCACGCGAGATCGAGTTGTTTGCCTTCGTGGACCAGGTCGCCGTACACGGCCGCAACACTATCTTTGATACGCGCTTGCTGTGCGCTCAGTACGAGTTTTTCAAGTTCGCGATGCGCGGTTATCAACGTAATCGCCGCCGGCGCCTCGAACGCAACCCGCCCTTTGGTGCCAAGTACCGTGTCGCCGAGATGAATGCCGCGACCAATACCGTAGCTACCCGCAAGTACTTCGAGATTTTCTATGAGCTCAACCGACGATAACGATTCGCCGTCAAGTCCGACTGGCACGCCGGCCTCGAATTCGAGTACGTGTTTGCTTGCTTCTTTCGGCTCGCTAAATGCACTGGCAGACAGCACCCACGCGGATTCCGGAATCGAATTCTCTGATGTCAGCGTCTCCCGGCCGCCGATCGTGATTCCCCAGAGGCCACGGTTTATCGAGTATGCCGAACCCTGTGCGGGCAATGGCAATTCGTTCTTCTTTAGATAATCGAGCTGTTCTTCACGCACCCAGTTGTTGTCCCGCACCGGCGCGAGGGCCACAAGGTCCGGGCTCAAAGTGCGCAGTGCGACTTCAAAACGCACCTGGTCATTACCTGCTGCCGTGCATCCATGCGCGACAGTCGTGGCGCCGCGCTCGGTCGCGATTCTCGCGAGCCGTTCGGCCTGCAGGCCACGTTCGGCACCGACGCACAGTGGATAAGCCTGACCACGCAGAACATTGCCCGCGATCAGGTGACGAATAACCGTGTCAAAGAAATCCTGCTTTGCATCGATTAGCACATGCTCGATCGCGCCCAATTGACGTGCGCGTGTCTCAAGCGCAATTGCGGCTCGAGCATCAATGCCGCCGGTATCGACGCAGGCCGTAATGACTTCCCGGCCATAATTTTCCTTGAGCCAGGGCACGCAAAACGACGTATCCAGTCCGCCTGAAAACGCCAGAATAATAGGAGATAGATCGTTGCTCACTGGGTGCTCCGGAAATGATCAGATGCGAGCGGAGCGCTCGATCCGTGTGATTAGGTGTTTTTGCGACGACGACGATTCGGTCGCGACAAACACGGTGTCGTCGCCACCAATGTTGCCGATCATCCCGGGCCACTCGCTGCGATCGAGCGCCAGCGCGACACGCTGCGCGGCGCCGATCGCGGTCCGTATGACCAGCAGGTTTGGTCCGGCCGGGCTGATGTCTCGCAGCAGGGCAGCGACATCGGCCATCTGTTTATCACCCGACTGATCAGTGTCAGGCAGCTCATATCCATTGCCTGTTTTTATAGCGCCAAGTTCCCGAAGGTCCCGGCTGACGCTGGATTGGGTTGCGACAAGCCCTTGCCCAAGCAGCGCATCCACCAGCGACTGCTGGGTCGCGGCAGGACGGGCACGCAGGAGTTGCCGTATGGCGGCTCGCCGCTCTGATTGATCTTCAACTGAATTGGGCATGATCGTGTCGACGGTCACTTTCGCATAAATATGCGCATACTTATAGCCTAATGCGCATATTCAATCAAGCTCCTGTGTCGCCTTTTTCACCAGGTTTTTTACGCTACACTGCGCCGCTCTAGAAATCCCGGAGTCCCCAGAATGCATTTACCGGAGACCGTCGAGGTCACAACGGGCGAGAATCCAGTCGGCAGCGTCGTCTGGTTGCATGGCCTTGGCGCTGATGGACACGATTTCGAAGCTATTGTTCCAGAGCTGCGTTTGCCTCTCGACATGCCATTGCGCTTTGTGTTTCCGCATGCTCCGGTGCGGCCCGTGACCATCAACGGCGGGATGGCGATGCGCGCCTGGTACGACATCCTGAGTCTTGATTCTGGGGGTCGCGCTGACGCAAAAGGGGTCCGCGAAAGCAGTGCGCTGTTGGAGGGCCTGGTCCGTCGCGAGCAGGAACGAGGCATCGAGGCACACAAAATAGTCATTGCGGGCTTTTCGCAAGGCGGCGCTATCGCCGTTAATGTTGCGCTGCATTCGGAGGAACGGCTGGGTGGACTAATGGCCCTTTCGACTTACATCCCGCTGCCGGGTGAAGTCGATAGTGGTGCGGGTTGTCGCGATCTGCCGGTCTTCATGGCGCACGGCAGTTTCGATCCCATGCTGCCAATGCAATGGGGTCGGGCATCGGCTGACAAGCTGATAGAAGCGGGCTTTAGCGTCGATTGGCACGACTACCCGATGGCGCATTCGGTGTGCGCCGCCGAGATTGGCGATATTCGAAACTGGTTACTGTCAGTATTCGCGCAAATCAGGGGCGAGCCGCAATCGTGAAGCTGGATTCACCACTTGAGACACCGTGAGGGTCGAATCGCCGCTCCGTCATCTGCCAGCCGCCGAATCTGTCCGCAATCACAACCGTTGAACAGCGCGTGCCGTACTCAGGCGTGACAATAAACGGGGCTGTAATAGCATGCGCTTTGGCGAAGCCGAGTCTACTCGAGTCAACTTCGCCAATCGGACCAAGGGCGCGATCGTTGAGTAAGCGCAGCAGCGTCGTTTCATTGACCGTGTCGTGATTCAGCAGCGTCGCCATTGCTCGCTTGCTGCGCTCAACCTTGTGCCAGGCAGCGTCGAGCAACGCATTACTCAGGCCGTACAGCCCGGCCGGCAATTCGCGGAGCTTGGCAGCGCGATTGGAGAGATACGCTGTTTTTTCAGCATCGCTGACAATGAGATTGAAGCCCGCGTAGGAAGGTCCATCGATAGTCTTGAGATAATCGAGCGGCGCCAGATCGCTCTCGAGGAATTCGGTGACGAGATGTCCACGTGAGCGGAATTTCTGAGAGACAGGCTCGGCGTCCCGGTAATTCGTGACGGTTGCGAATCGGCCGCTACGATGCAACGCGAGCCAGGTGCCGCCGGCTTGCAAGTCGCGCCCACCGACGATATCTGGTTTGTCCGGCCACCAGACAGCGTTCTGGGTTGGGCGCGCGTGGAACTCGTCGCGATTTGCCGCGACAACTAGCGGGTAGCGGGTGCTTTGCCCAATCGCCAAAACCAAGAGGCACACGATCAGTCACCATAGCCGAGCGTGATCCAATGATCGACCAGCCGGCGCGCGATGGAGATACGGAACGGTAGCTTGGGGAATTCGGAATCAAGTTGTTCACGCGTAAACCAGCGCGCGTCTTCAAGTTCGCCGTCATTGAGATGAATGTCCGTCGTCGTTGCCTCGGCGATAAAACCGAGCATCAGTGACGAGGGAAATGGCCACGGCTGCGAACTGTGATACTGCACAGCGCCAACGCGAATATTGGTTTCCTCGTAAACCTCCCGGCGCACCGAATCTTCGAGACTCTCACCGGGTTCGACGAAGCCCGCGATTGTGGAGTAACGACCCTCCGGCCAGTTTTCCTGCCGACCAAGCAGGCAACGCTCGCCATCATGTACTAGCACGATAATTGCAGGATCGGTGCGCGGGAAAATCTCACGATCACAGTCCTTGTTCAGGCAGCGTCGCGAATTGCCGCCTGCCTCGGGCCGCGACGGTGAGCCGCAGATACCACAATACAATTGCGATGCGTGCCAGAGCACCAGTGCTCGTGCATGGGCGACAAGGTTGGCTTCGTCAAGCGGCAGTCGCGTACCGAGAAAACGCAGGTCCTGGAATTCTCCGCGATCGGCGAAGGGGGGCTCTCCTTCGCGCGTAATGGCGAGCGCGAACGCCGGCTGATTTCGGAACAAGCCAAGGAAAATCAGGTTGTGCTCGTCGATGAATTCCTCGATCTCCGGCCGTTGCATCAGCACCGCGTGCGGCGGTTCACCGCCGGCGAGGCAGAGATCACCCCAAACAGGAACGAAACGCGCTTCTTCACTTGTTTCCGCGCCAGCAAGCCAGTCGGAATCTTTGCGGTGCTCGCCGCTGCGATCGACAAACGCGCCCGCAAAAACGTTGTGATTTTCCAATGTAGGTTGCCGCGTCCAGATGCGAATACACGCCGCCGTTGCATTGCAACGGCGGCGTGTGTTCTGCATGCCTTCGTGTTACTGCCTGGAGAGCAGGTCGCGAATTTCGGTCAGCAGGGTCTCTTCTGCCGATGGCTTCGGTGGCGCGGCCGGCGCCTCTTCTTCCTTCTTCTTCATGGAATTGAGGGCTTTGACCACCATGAATATCGCGAACGCAATGATGATGAAATCGATCACTGTGTTGACAAACATACCGTAGTTTAGCGACGCGGCTTCCTCGCCCTCGCCCAGTGCGATCGCCAGGTTGCTGAAATCCACGCCGCCCATGAGCATGCCAATCGGCGGCATGAGTACGTCGGATACTAATGAGGACACGATCTTGCCGAACGCGCCACCAATAACGATACCCACCGCCATATCGACCACGTTGCCTCGCATCGCAAAGTCTTTGAATTCATTTAACATTTTAAAAGCTCCCTTGAAGTTTTTTGTTATCGTACGGCACAGCCGTGCGGGGCCAATTGTACCGGAAAAGGGGGCTCACACAGACAATCAGATGGCGGCCAGATCGTCCTGTGGTGGGCGCACCTTGCCGGGAATCTCGATTGAGCAAGCAGGGCAGATATGCTGATCCAGTGCGTAGGCATCCTGGACATAGCGAGCGTCACACCCGCGACAATGAGCAAGATAAAGTTCCTCGTTGTAGGAGATGCACCGCAGCAGGTTCCAGGCCCATTCGAAACTGAGACTGGCGTTTTCGTGCAGCAGCAGGTAGGTCTCGTACGCACGGCAAAGACGATGGCCGAATTCGACATCGGGACGCGGCCAGCAGGCGTGTACCTGGTCCTCCTGGTCGATACGCAGCAACAACCCGGCACAATACAGCGCGACCAGTGTGGTCGCCTGCAGCTGGTTTTCGGGTGTCTTTACGTAGCGTGTTACCTGGCGTGGCGACTTTCCACGGCGTCGCTTTATCGCGGAGTTGCCGCTGTCACGAAAGTAGGTTGCGTACAGTTTCCTGATGCGGTCGTCGGACAGTCCCGTGCACTCACGAATGGTCCGGGTACGGGCCTCGTGACGAATCATCCGCAGCGCCAGCTCGAACTGGCTGCGCTCGCCGGAGTAGCGGTCGTCGGTCAATCGCATAATCAGCCCCCTTTGCTAGAAACAGACCATATATAGTAATATCATAGCCTATAACATCCATAAATGGTCGACTAGTGCGAAATACAGAAACTACAGCAACGGGCGAGAAAAGCCGCTGCAGGAGGGAAATATGGACTACAAAGGCCCCACACACGATGATCTCGTCAACATACGCGCGCTCAACCGGTACTTTCTTCGCGCCATTTCGGGAACCGACATAGACACGTTTGGCGAGCTTGCCGAGCGACGGTTGACCGATTCACAACTGGCGCATCTCGCCAGCGCGCCTTTTCTCCTGTTCTCATTTCGAGAGCAGGACAGTGACTATTGGCAGCGTTTGCTCAGCGACGACCCGCAACTGGAACTGATCGACTCTGCCGCCTTGCCGAGTGAGAAGGTTCGGCACCTACAAGTGGCGGGGTTGGGATTTCTCTGGCAGCTGTCGCGCAGAAACCCGTATGTTTCGCGAGTGGTTAGCGGCGCTCCGGCCAGTTGGTGCGAGCTATTGACGGGTTCTACGCTGGCCAAACTGTTTGACCGAGCGGCAACTCGAGGCGATTTACTATGTCCGCGCTTCGCAGGCGAAGACAGTATCTGGCGTCGATTGCTGGACAGCGGCGTCCATGCGAAGAGGAGTCTCAGGCGTACATCGCATCACTGCGCGCTACAAGCACTGCTGACTCGAGGCCAACGGGTGCACAGCGAAGTGATATCTGTGGCGGCGTGCGGCACGCAGAATCCTGCCCGGCGTCACGCTTTCCGCGCTACCGATAGTTTTGGCGTAACGAAGGTGTGACGGTAGCGAGCGCGCGGTTACAATACGCGACCTCATGAAAGCGCTCTCGATTAAGAACCTCAAGAAAACCTACAGCAACAGCAACCAGGCACTGAAGGGCATCGACCTTACCGTGGAGGCCGGCGATTTCTATGCATTGCTGGGGCCGAATGGCGCTGGTAAGACGACCGCGATCGGTATTGTCAGTTCGCTTGTCAACAAGAGCGGTGGTGAAGTTGAGGTATTTGGCCACAGTATCGACACCGAGCTTGAGGCGGCCAAGGCCTGTATCGGTGTTGTTCCGCAGGAGGTGAATCTCAATCTCTGGGACACGGTGGGCAACATCGTCACAAACCAGGCGGGCTACTACGGACTCGGCGGCAAGTTGGCCAGGCAGCGCGCTGAGCAGTACCTGCGTGCGCTCAGGTTATGGGACCGGCGCGACGATATTGCGCGTAGCCTGTCCGGTGGGATGAAACGCCGGCTGATGATCGCTCGTGCACTCGTGCATGAGCCCCGGTTGCTAATACTCGATGAGCCGACGGCAGGCGTCGATATCGAGATTCGCCGCTCGATGTGGGAGTTTCTGCAGGAAATCAACGCAGCAGGAACGACAATCATCCTGACAACGCATTACCTCGAAGAGGCCGAGTCCTTGTGCAGGCACATCGCTATTATCGATGAAGGCACGATCATCGAAGATGCGCGCATGAGTGACGTACTTCGAAAGTTACAACGTGAAGTGTTCGTACTTAGCATTACGGCAGAACTGGACGAGGCGCCGAGCCTCGAGGGCTTCAAAACACGCATACGTGCCAGTGGCGAACTCGAGGTTGAGAAGGGTCCTGACCGCGACCTCAACGATCTGTTTAACGAACTGAGCGAACGTGGTATTCACGTCTCCAGCCTGCGCAACAAGGCAAATCGCCTGGAAGAGCTGTTTATGCGGCTGGTCGAAAACAAGCAACAAGGGCACGCCGGATGAACATTGCACTCAACCTGGTTGCTGCCAAGACCATAATACGCAAGGAAGTTATGCGGGTTCTGCGTATCTGGGTGCAGACCATAGTGCCGCCAGCCATCACCATGACCTTGTACTTCATCATTTTTGGCAATCTGATCGGGCGGCGAATAGGCACCATGGGTGGCTTCGATTACATGCAATACATAGCGCCGGGCCTGATAATGATGTCTGTCATAACGAATTCCTACGGCAACGTCGTATCGTCTTTCTTCGGTGCCAAGTTCGCACGTCACCTTGAGGAAATGCTCGTTGCACCCATGTCGTACGCAACTATCATTGTCGGCCATGTTGCAGGCGGCGTGTTGCGTGGCATGTTAGTGGGCCTGCTCGTGACGGTAATTGCGCTGTTTTTCACGCGGCTGGAGGTAGCACATCCCTTCATAATGATCTCGATCGTGTTGATGTCATCGATTGTGTTTTCCCTGGCCGGCTTCATTAACGCCGTGTTTGCCAGGAAGTTCGATGATATTTCGATTGTGCCGACTTTCGTTTTGACACCGTTAACGTACCTGGGCGGCGTCTTCTACTCGATTTCGATGCTTCCCGAGTTCTGGCAAAACGTATCCAAAGCAAATCCAATTCTCTACATGGTTAACGCGTTCCGTTACGGTATTCTTGGCACGTCAGACATCGGCATAGGCCATGCATACACAATACTGATCGTTTTTGTCGTTGTGTTGTTTACGGCCTGCATGTTCCTGATGCGCCGTGGCATTGGTATTCGCGAATAAACATGTGCGGCCGTTTCGCTTTCTATTCGCCAAGCGAAGCCGCAGCCGCTCTTTTTGGCGTATCTACCGCCATAGAAATACAACCGCGGTACAACATAGCGCCGACTCAATACATTGCTGCCGTTCGCGAAGATCAAGACAAGCAACGCGAACTCGTGATGCTGCGTTGGGGTCTGGTGCCGTTCTGGGCCAAGGACCCATCGATCGGTAATCGCATGATCAATGCGCGGGCCGAAACGATCGCTGAAAAGCCGTCGTATCGTGCCGCATTCCGGCATCGACGCTGCGTGGTCCTGGCCGATGGATTTTACGAATGGCGCCGCGAGAATGACGCGAAGACGCCTTACTTTATATCATTGACGAGTGGGGAGCCTTTTGCGCTGGCGGGCCTTTGGGAGAACTGGACGGATAAAGAAAGCGGCGAGTCATTGCAGACGACGACGTTGATCACAACCGAAGCGAACGACTTCATGCAATCGCTGCATCACCGAATGCCGGTCGTCATGCAGTCAGACGCGGCTGGCGAGTGGCTGGCCGGGTCCGTCGAACCGGTAGATCAGGCGGCGCAGCGAACTCCGAAATTACAGGCCTGGCCGGTCGATCGGCGCATCAATAATGCGCGCAACGAAGGCGAGGACCTAATCGACGCGGTTGGCGATATTCTGAGCTGAGCCGACGGGACGGATCGAAACCAGCAGGGTGCCGGGGCCTCCATGTACGCCCAGGGCGGTGCCCAGTCCATTCAGCGACAGCTTGCTGATGGCCGGCAGTCGCAATCGAATGTGCTGTTCCAGTTCTTGGGCATCGCTCTCGCAAACTGCATGTCCGATGCCAACTTCTACCGTGCGATTATTCGGCGCGCGCCGAGCGATGAATTTTGCGAAACGCTCGAGTCGGTCGCGTTTGCCGAAAAGAAAGCCTGCCAGTGAAATACGTCCATCAGGTTTGGTGGCAATAATGGGCACGAGCCGCAGCAGTTCGGCTATGGTCTTTACCCATGCCGGGAGGCGACCACCGCGAACGGCATGGCGTAGATCATCGAGCATCACATACGTCCGCGTCACCGGAATCAGTTGTTTGACCCGTTCTATTGTCGTGTCGATATCAGCGCCTTTTTCGGCACACTCGGCGGCCAATACCACGATTTGTCCCTGGCCCATGGACGCATTCTGGGAATCGACTACGTGGATGCGTCCTGCCGCATTGGTTCTGGACGCAGCGAGACGGGCCGCCTCAAACGTGCCGCTCGCAGCGCTGGTCAGGTTGATCGAGAGCACGTCTTCGAAATGGCTGGCAAGAAACTGGAACTGGCGACGAAAATCGCCAGGGGCTGGTTGCGACGTCGTCGGGTGATGCGGGTTGGTCTTCAACTCCTCGTAAAATTCGTCAATTGTGATGCTGACCTTGTCTAGATAGCCACGACCGCCAAACTGAATCCGGCACGGCACCATGTGAATGTCGAGGCGTTCCATATCGTCGTCGGAGATATCCGCCGCGGAATCGGTAATAACGGCGAAACGGCGTTTTGCCCCGTGCGTGCTGTGTTGCTGGCGACGCATGTCATCCGCCTTCTCCGCACTCAAGTGACCATATTGTCGTGCGATTTCGAATACCGCGTCCGGGTCGTCGACGTGAATGTGAATTTTCGCTTTGCGTTTTGTGCCAGCCAGTACGAGCGAGTCTCCGATCTCGGTGAGGCCTTCGCGTAGTTTGCGCCGGTCGATTTCAGGTGCCGTTACGATGCATTCTGTGCAGAATCGAAATTGTGAAACGTTATCGGCTTCAGAAAAGCTGACGGCGGGCTCGATATTGTAGTCCGCTGACAAGCTTGGCATCGGCACGAACTTACCATCGTGTAGAAAATCGGACATGCCCTTGACGAGTTCCGTAAACCCCTTGGCGCCCGCGTCCACCACACCAGCCTTGCGCAACACATCGAGTTGATTGGGCGTATTCTCGAGCGCTTCTTCGACGCGTTCCAACGCGTTTCGCAAAACCACGGGGAACTCGTCTTCACGGTCTGCCGAGACCTGGTGGGCGATACTGTCGGCGAACGCGGCAATGACCGAGAGAATCGTGCCCTCGCGAGGCTTGGACAATGCGTCGTGCGCGTATTCGCTGCCCATGGCAACTGCTTTGCCGAAGGTATACGTCGTAAAACGTGTGATCTCTCCGGCAGAATCGCTCATTCCCTGGAAGAATTGCGCGACAATCGCGCCGGAGTTGCCTCGCGCGCCGTCAAGTAATGCGTCGGCGACCGCGGCGAGCATGGTGCCGAGGTGTTTGTCGCTTTCTTTACCCAGTACGGCAAGCGTCGTTCTCAAGGAGAGACTCAGGTTGGTGCCCGTGTCACTGTCCGCGACGGGGAACACGTTGATGCGGTTCAGAAGGTCCTGTTCACGCATTATGCGGTGGATACCGGACGTCAGGGCGACGGCCAGTGTATCGCCGTCCAAGTTTTTCGTCACCCGGTCCGTCAAGCCGGGCGCTCTAGTCACGAGGCAACAGGAACGACGTACCGCGATACGCCAGGACTACGCCTTCCGGTGTGATTTCTTCGACGACGGGTCCTTCGGCGAGCCGCGAGTCTTCACGTTGTTTGGACATATTGATAAACACGAATCTGTCTTCCGGAACATCGCTATAGACGTGAATGTCCAGGTGTAGATCAGGCAGCTCGACGGTGCCATTAGCTCGCACCTCAAAAATGGTTGGCAATACCATTGACTGCTGTGTCGTTGTAGTCGCAGCAACTTCAGGTGGCGTCGATGGTTCAGCAGGTGGTGCACTGGGCGCGATGACGTTGGCAGGTTTTTGTTCTACCGACGTGGCCTGGCGCGCGTCCGCGACCTGTTCAGCAAAACGCGGTTCGTCAACAATCGCAGTGCGTGCTTCGTTAAGCGGTGTCGGCACCGCGACTGGCGGCTCTACCTCTGGGCGCAATAACAGGCCGAGTAACACAGCCAGGTTAATGGCCAGCAATACTCCGAGCGCCCACAGCCAGCGTGGGATACTGGGGTTGCCGCTGCTGGTTGGAACGCCGGCAAATTCTGCGGAGCTTTGCTGTTGACGATCAGTCTCCGATTTCTTCAAGGCGTCGAGTATGAATGACATTGACTAGTCCTGGGCCAGGAGCGGCGTTCGGAGACGTGGCGTGCCGTCGACAGCGAGCAGCGAGTTGATGATGATCTGTGTTTGTTGTCCGGCGACGCCGTCGACGTCGAGGCGATGGGCGCGTTGAAAAGCCCGCACGGCTTGTTGCAGGTCGGCGTCGTACAGATCCGACGACGGGTTAGCCGTGACAAACGCGGCATCGATCGATGCGAGGCTCTCCCGAAGCCACAAGACTTCGGCGCCGCGGGAATCTGGTCCCAGCGAGACTGCTTTGCCGCCCCGCGGTCGCCATAGCAGCAGGTACTGTCCGAACCAGACGTCTGTGATTGATTCAACGGGGTGCGTGACGAGCACACCACCGAGCGATAGTTCTGCGCTGCCGCCGCGTATCGCCATGAGCACGATCTCGTGGGGCTCGCCGCTATCGTCGATAAGCGTAAGGATTGCCGGTCGGTCCATCTGTCGCAACCCTGCCCACGAACCGCGATGGTAGTAACACGCGAGACCGGCGTCGCTTGCCTGTGAACAGCCACTTTTTGCAGCACCCTGATACTCCAGCCCCCAGGTGCTGAATAGCGTGGTCAGGGCAGACGCTGTGGTCGTCAGATCGGTCGCGAGCTGCAGCTGTTCATTGAGCGTTGCTTGCACTTCCGGCACTTCGACCGCGGCGATAGTTTGCGGCGGTGCAGCCTCGGATTGGTCCGTCAGCGGTTCGGCGCTCACGGCTTCGGTACTGGCCTTCGCCATTTCAACCGGTTGTCCCTGTTGTCGTTGCATCAGTGACCAGACACTGGTGGCAATAATTGCTACGCCGATAACGCCGGCCGCGATCGCTACAGGGCGCAACCACGGTGAACGTTCGAGTTGCCCTCGAACTTCAGCGGCGGCGCGACGAATAAGGCGGCGATTGACCCGGCGGGATTCCAGGCTATACGCACCAAGTAGTGCACGGTCACAGATGACATTAATCAGTCGCGGCACACCCTGCGACAACCGGAATGCTTCTTTCTTCGCGCTACCGTCGAACACTTCGCCGAGCGCACCCGCGACTTTCAGGCGATGTTCGATATAGAGCGCAGTTTCCTCTCCAGTCAACGGCTCGAGGTGGTAGCGCCCGGTGATACGCTGCGCGAGCTGACGAAGGTCGTTGCGTGCGAGCAGCTCGCGGAGCTCGGGCTGACCGATCAGGATAATCTGCAGAAGTTTCTGTTTTGCGGTTTCAAGGTTTGTCAGCAACCGCACCTGCTCGAGGACGGCCGGGGAAAGATTCTGTGCCTCGTCGACAACCAGGATAGTGCGCCGACCTTCGGCATGAGCAGCGAGAAGGTGCCGATTAAGTGCGTCGGTCTGAGCTTTGATGCTGCCTTTGTTATGCGTCACATCGACATGTAGCTCCTCGCAAATTGTCGCGAGGAACTCAAGTACCGACAATTGTGGGTTCAGTACCACCGCAACGTCGGCATTGTCAGGCATGCGACTAAGGAGAAGTGTACGTACCAGTGTCGTTTTGCCAGTGCCGACCTCGCCCGTCAGTTGAATAAAACCGCCGCTCTCGGTGACTCCATACACCAGGTGAGCCAGTGCCTCGCCATGCCGCTCGCTCATGAAGAGGTAACGCGGATCAGGCGTGATCGAAAATGGTTTTTCGTTCAGTCCGAAAAAACTGGTGTACATGGGTCCCTGCTTGGGTCTGTAGCGACCTCCAATACTACCCTAATCACTATCGATCCAAGGTCCTGGCGCGGCCGACGGCGGCATTACCGAATCGGTCGCGAATCTCGTCAACGGCCTGGTCAATCGGTGCGCCATGCTGGTCCGGGGCGGCCGCAAACAAATCGGGCTGCTCTATCGTCGCGAGATTGCTGCCACCGACGCCCAGCAGGCGAATTTTCGCGCCCGGATTTCGCTCCAGCCACACGTGCAGCAGATTGCGGGCGACAAAGTAGATTTGGTCCGTGCCGTCCGTAGCTGGACTGAGGCTGCGCTGGCGCGTATAGGTGCTGAAATCAGACTGGCGAATTTTTATGTGTAGTGTGTTGGCGGCGAGGCCGGCCTTTCGCAAGCGGCGGGCGGTTCGCTCAGCCAGCCGCAACAATTCACGATCCATTTGTTTTCGGCATGTAAGGTCGGCGTCGTAGGTTTCTTCCGCACTGATGGATTTCTCCACGCGCGACGATACGACCGGGCGGTCGTCGCGGCCGGACGCCCGGTCGCGCGTTTTAGCGGTGTATCGTCCGAAGATAGGTTCGAGGTCCCGATCGCTGGCCAGTCGCAGGTCGCGGACGGTGTGGATGGAGGTGCCGGACAAGCGCTTCAGCGTTTCACGACCGATGCCGGGTATTACCGACACAGGCAACGGATCGAGCGTGGATTCGTAGTCGGCGGGACTCATTACTGTTAGCCCATCCGGCTTGTCGAGCTCGGATGCGATTTTCGCGACGAGTTTATTTTCGGCGATACCGACCGACGCCGTCAGCGCGGTTTCATCCATTATTCGCTGTTTTACGGCCCTCGCGATCTCGAGCGGTGATCCAAACAGGTTAAGGCTCGCCGTGATGTCGAGGAACGCTTCGTCGAGCGACAGCCCTTCGACCGTCGGCGTGAACTCACGAAAGATCGAAAAAATCTGTTCCGACACCGACTTGTAATGCGACATGCGTAGTTTGACACGACACAAATCCGGGCAGCGTCGTATTGCCTCGGCCATCGGCATCGCGGAGCGGATACCGAAAATGCGGGCCTCGTAACTGGCAGCCGCGACGACGCCGCGGTTGGAACCGCCCCCGACAACGACAGGTCTGCCACGCAGTTGTGGATCATCGCGCTGCTCGACGGCCGCATAGAATGCATCCATATCGACATGCAGTATGTTGCGCGCCGGCTTTGGCATCGTCTTATTGGCCACGCTCAACGATGAAGCGAGCGAGCCATCGCAGTGGCAATGCGTCGTCGCCAAACGTATCGAGGTGCTGCAATGCGCCGTCCAGAAGTTCGTTGCAGCGCTGCCGTGACCGGTCCAGTCCGAACAGTCCCGGGTAGGTCGCTTTGCCGAGCCGCTCATCGGAGCCCGTCGGCTTGCCGATCACATGAGTCTCCCCTTCGACATCCAGTACATCGTCCTTGATCTGAAATGCAATGCCGATAGCACGACCGAACGCATCAAGCGCTTGCGAATCGCCGGCCGAAAGTTCTTCACGTAGCAAACCTGGAGATACCACCGATGCGTGGATTAGCGCGCCGGTCTTGAGTGCGTACATGTGTTCGAGTGCTTCGGCGCTTAAAGAGCCGCCTTCTGCTGCGAGGTCAATAGACTGGCCACCGGTCATGCCGGTCGAACCGCAGGCATTTGCGACGAGGCGCACAAGCCCGATCTTTGCCTTCGCCGGCACACCTTCGATACCTGACAAAACCGAGAACGCCAGTGGTTGCAATGCGTCTGCGGCGAGTATTGCTGTGGCTTCGTCGTACGCGACGTGCAAAGTGGGCTTGCCGCGCCGCAGGTCGTCATTGTCCATGGCGGGCAGGTCGTCATGAACAAGTGAAAATGCGTGAATGAGTTCGATGGCAACGGCCGGAGTGTCCAGTGGCGCAGCTGCCACGCCAAGGCACTCGCCTGACGCGTAGATCAGCAATGGCCGAATTCGTTTTCCGCCGCTCAAAACTGCGTAACGCATCGCTTCATGCAGGCGCGTCGGGCTTACTGACGGCAGCGGCAGTGCGGCATCGAGACATTTCTCGACACGCTCTGTATAGGCGGCGATCTGATCTTTGAACGTACCAGGCAATAGGTTCGACCAAGCTGTTTAGGGCCATGTAGCGTACACCGAATTATGCTGCGGCGCGCGCGCGCCCGGCTGGGCTATAATTCGCGTCCCTTATCTCAAGATAACCTTACGAGTCGAAAACATGCGGGCAACGGCAATCGCCCACCCGAACATCGCGCTTATCAAATACTGGGGAAAGCGAGACCTTGAGCGAAACCTGCCTGCGGTTGGCTCCATTTCGATTACCTTGCGTGACTTGTTCACGGAAATGGAGGTCGAACTTGACGAGAGCCTGACGTCGGACATGCTGACCGTCAATGGCTTGATTGACGAGAACATGTTACCGCGACTTTCAGGCTGCCTCGATAGCGTTGTCGGTGCGGATCGTCCGCGTGGCAACATCGTCAGTCGGTGTAATTTTCCGGTTGCGGCAGGCCTCGCCTCTTCGGCGTCTGCATTTGCGGCGGCGACCGTGGCGGCCGCAAAGGCCGCCGGCAAATCATCGAGCGTCGCAGAACTGGCAAGACTTGCGGGACGTTCGTCCGGCTCGGCCGCGCGTTCTCTTTTCGGCGGTTTCGTCGAACTTGCGAATCGTGACGATACGATCGTGCTCAGTGCGCTTCGAGAATGCGATACGTGGCCCCTGGTCGTCGTGGTAGCGATCACCGATACCGGGCCGAAAGCCGTCGCTTCGACGGAGGCGATGGAGATTAGCCGCAAGACCTCGCCGTTCTATTCAAACTGGATCGAGCGCCAGAATGACGATCTCAATACCGCCCGTGAAGCAATCATAGGACGTGACTTCGAGCAACTAGCGGCGATCGCCGAACACAACTGCTTGAAGATGCACTCGGTGATGTGGGCGTCACGACCACCGATCGTGTACTGGAACTCTGCGACTATGCGTTGCCTGCAAACTGTGCGCCAGCTGCAAAGTAAAGGTGTCGGCACGTTCTTTACGATCGACGCCGGTCCGCAGGTTAAAGCCGTGTGCCTGCCGGAATATGCGGCAGACGCACAGGCGGCACTGGCAGCAACCGAAGGCGTTGCAAATGTCATGCTGTCTGGCCTGGGTGATGCGGCCCGGCTCGTGGACAGTTCGTGACCGCGGTGAGCGCAAGTGCTCCGGGCAAAGTCGTGTTATGTGGCGAGTATGCCGTACTCGACGGCGCGCCCGCCATCTGCATGGCGGTCAATCGTCGCGCGAAGGCGCGTGTGACGAATATTGATGGCGACCGGCACCGAGTGTCGGCGCCAGGGTACTCGGAACGCGAAGGATGGTTCACCGCGAACGGTCGTGTTATCGATTGGTTGCAAGCAGCGGATGACTACACGATTGTTGACGCGGTATGGCGTACGCTGGGGCCAGCAGCAAAAGGCAGCTTATGCATAGAGCTGGACGCACGGACGTTCGTTGACCAGGAATCAGGTAAAAAGATCGGGATTGGTTCGAGTGCGGCGTTGATCGTTGCGCTTGTTGCGGCGCTGGGTCGTTCGTGCGGCGTTCTGACGCACGCGAGCAGTGCGCATCGTCTGTTTCAACACGGCGTCGGCAGCGGCGCGGACATCGCGACGAGCGTCCGTGGTGGGTTGCTCGAATATCGCATGATTGAAGCGCCAATCACGTCATTACGCTGGCCCGACGGCCTGGCGTACCGCCTGGTCTGGACAGGGGTGCCCGCGAGCACGAGGAACAGGCTCGATAGACTCCGGTCAACGGGTCAGAGGACATCGAGACAACAGCTGATTACAGCCGCCGAGATCATGGCGCGTGCATGGCGGTCCACGTCTGCGGTGCTGAGCGAATACCCGGCGTACATTGAGGCGCTGCGGAAATTCAGCGTTGACCACGATCTTGGCATATTTGATGCCGGTCACGAGCAACTCGCAACCGCGGCCGCCGCGGTCGGACTTGTTTACAAGCCTTGTGGTGCCGGCGGCGGCGATGTTGGCATCCTGCTCGGCGGGAGCGGCGAACAATTGGATGATTTTATGTCAGGCCAGGTGGATTCCGATTGTCGGGTTCTCGACTGTCAGTTGGAGTCGAACGGCGTTGAGCTGGAGCTGTCGTGAACGATTCGCGCCTCTCGGGTCTTTACAAACTCAGCGTCGCCGAGCGTATCGAAGCGTTAGCCAACCAGGGGTGGTTGTCGCCGGACGATGCGGAGATGCTGCATGATGGTCGATACGTGTTGTCCAGCAATGCCGCAGACAAGATCATTGAAAACGTGCTCGGCGTGTTTGGATTGCCGTTCGCAATAGCGCCCAACTTTCTCGTCAATAACCGCGATTTTATAGTGCCGCTGGTGGTTGAAGAGCCCTCGATTGTCGCAGCCCTTAGCGGGGCGGCGCGCCTGGCTCGCGGCAACGGCGGGTTTCGCGCGCAGTGCGACGAATCATTGTTAGCTGGCCAGGTGCACATTACGGGTGTCGCGAATACCGATGCTGCCTTGCAGGCCTTGGCAACAGAAAAGGAGGCCCTGCTGGAACGCGCCAACCAGGTTCACCCGCGACTGAGCCAACGCGGTGGCGGCGTTCGTGACATTGACGTTCGACTGCTCAATTTGCCCGACGGTGCGCCGTTGATTGTCGTGCATTTATTGGTGGATACGGTCGATGCGATGGGTGCAAACCTGGTCAACACGATTTGTGAGTCTGTCGCACCGACGATTGCCGCGCTGTGCAATGGCAAAGTCTCATTACGGATTCTCTCCAACCTGACAGACCGGTCAGTTGTCACGGCTCACGTGCGTTACACGCCTGACGACCTTGCAGGTGGTGGGTTCGACGGTAGCGTCGTACGTGACGCGATCGTGATGGCAAGCAACATTGCTCGAAGCGATCCGTACCGCGCGGCGACACATAACAAGGGCGTAATGAACGGCGTGGACGCTCTTGCCATCGCGACCGGCAATGACTGGCGCGCTATCGAAGCAGGAGCCCATGCCTATGCGGCCACGAGCGGCCAATACCTGCCGTTGACTCAATGGACCGCCACTACGGACGGCGACTTGATCGGTGAGATCTCTGTTCCGTTAAAGGTCGGTACCGTCGGAGGCACGCTGGAGGCAAACTCAGCGGCGGCATTGGGTGTCGCGCTAACGGGTGCGCGGTCAGCACACGAGCTCGCGTTACTCATGGCGGCTGTTGGCCTGGCGCAAAATTTCGCGGCTCTGCGAGCGCTGGCAAGCAGCGGCATTCAAGAGGGGCACATGAAGCTGCATGCGCGCAGCGTCGTTGCGGCCGTTGGAACGCCCGACGAGTATTTTGATGACGTTGTGACCGGGCTTGTCGAAAGCGGCGAAATAAAGCGCTGGAAGGCACAAGAGATTCTCGATCGGTTGAGTGCCCCAGATATCGAATCACAACAGCCCAACGGAACCGCCGCCGGCAAAGTAATACTGTTTGGCGAGCATGCTGTTGTCTACGGTCGACGTGCCCTGGCGCTGCCCATACCGGACGCCGTGCGCGTTACCACGGCGCCAAGCAATTCGGTGATGTCGCTGACGATTCCGAGCTGGGGAGTGTCCGGGACCGTGGACCTCGATAATCCAGGGGGGCTGGACGCCGCCGTCGCACTCATTCTGCAGCAGCTCGACATCAATAATGCGACTTTCTCCATCAGCGTTAATACGCGCCTGCCGAAAGCGATGGGACTTGGCTCATCCGCAGCGATAGCTGTTGCGTTGACGCGGGCACTGAGCGACGTCATGAATCTCGATGTCGATAATAAGCGCATCAATGAAATCGCATTCGAGTGTGAAAAGCTGGCTCACGGCACGCCGTCGGGCGTAGACAACTCCATCTCGACGTACGCAAAGCCGATGTTGTTCAGTAACGATGGCAGCCTGCAAATCGAACCACTGGCATTGCAGGAGGTCCCACCCATCGTTATCGCCTGTAGCAACGAAGCAGGCCTAACGAGCGAACAGGTTGCAGGCGTGCGGGCACGCTACGAGCGTGCGACAGGCAGCTATGAGTCGTTGTTCAACGAAATTGATCAAATCAGTGTGACTGGAGCGAAGTTGTTGCAGGCTCAGGACTACAGCGAGCTGGGAGTTGCCATGAACGTCTGTCATGGACTATTAAATGCGATAGAGGTATCGACGCCAGAGCTCGAGCGCATGGTTACCCTGGCGCGGCGCGCGGGCGCGGCCGGAGCAAAGCTGACGGGCGCTGGCGGTGGTGGCTCGATCGTTGCGCTCTGCCCCGGAACGATCGACGGAGTGCAAGGCACAATGCGCCGGGCTGGATATCGAACACTGGTGTTGTCGTGACGAACGAAGAAAACAGGATTGTATCGTCCGAGAGCGAGGAGTTGATCCTCGTCGATAAGGACGATAACGAACTGGGCTTCCTGTCCAAAGCGCGCTGTCATGACGGTGACGGAGCATTGCATCGAGCGTTCTCACTGTTCCTGTTTAACGATCGGGGTGAACTACTGCTGCAAAAACGTAGCGACGGTAAGCGATTGTGGCCGGGATTCTGGTCAAACAGCTGTTGCAGTCACCCGCGTCGCGGCGAATCCATGGAGATTGCAACAAGGCGACGGTTGAGCGACGAACTGAATGTTGAGACGTCGCTCGAATTCGTTTACCGGTTTTGCTATACCGCAAAATTTGGCGAGGCTGGCTCGGAAAATGAGCTATGCCACGTCTATCTTGGCCGCTTACTGGACGAAGCGCGACCTAACGAAAGCGAGATTTCGAGTATCCGCTTTGTGGCGCCAGGCAGCCTTGGTAAAGAATTGTCCCAATTTCCGAAGCAATTCACGCCCTGGTTCAAACAGGAGTGGCGAGAACTCGTGACGAAACATAGCGAGCAGTTGCTAGTTTTCTACAAGGGGATCTAACGGCCGCGAGGCCGACGTTCAGGCAATAAATTTGTAGAACTCGATACCGAGGTCGGTAAAGTGGCGTTCCTCGGTGCGGCCGACGTGGTCGATAACGAACTCGTTGTTGGGCACGTAATCGAGATTTGTAACGCGCCTCCCATCGTGCAGGGCTTCGTACTGCTCACGATTGAGATCCACAGCGAACTGCATGGCATCCGCAAAATGAATCCTGGCTGTTGCTTCGCGCCAGTTGTCAGCCATGACAAACGGAATGACTTCCGCAGCGTCGCCACTGCCATAGCCCAGCGTCAGGACTTCTTCGCCAGCGCGGAGCGAGTTTTCATCCCGTGCCTGCTCGAAGCCAGCCGCCATCCATGCCGGCAACGCGGCGGTATACAGATTACCCAGGTCCAGCATTGTGTCGCTGCCGAGGGCCATCTTGTCGAGGATTTCCTTACGGTAGCGCCTTGATGCCCGGAAGGCTCGCAGCGCCGCCATGGTTAGCGGGTAGATTTCGTATTGCAGTTGTTCAGGGTTCGCGAGCGCGGCAACCTCGGGATTGCTAAGCATCTCGCTTCGCACAGATTCCATGTCGACGCCGGCCTCGTAGCAATAGGAAGCGAGTTCAGCACGATCTTCCGCATTGCCCTGGCTTAGCGCGAACAGGTAGGACACGGCCCAGCCGGTTTCTGGCATGCGCCGATAGGGCCTGTGCAAAAACACGGTCCGCAACGAGCGCAGATAGTCGCTCGCATTTAGCTGCCGTTTTACGTACATATCATTGAGCGCGTGCAGCGTCTCGTCGATATAACACGTTGTCGAGTACTTGCCGTTGAATACCGGGAAATCCTGAACCTGGTGCGTGTCGGAGCGGTCCTGGCCGCAGAAGCGCATCATCGGTTTACGAAAGTCCATGATTCGATAGTCGGACGCGGAGCCCGAGCCGATGAGGTCGACAATCGCCAACTGTGGATCTTCTTCGAGCAGCATCGCGACCGCGCCCGCACCCTGCGTCGGTTCGCCGGAGCTGCCGCGCGCGTACTCCGCGATGTCCGCACAGACGACAATGGCCTGGCCTCCCGCGCCATCCAGAGCGAGATGGCGAATTGCGCCTTTCATTCCGTAGACGCCACCGAGACAGGCGTGTTTAAACTCGGGAACTTCGCAACTGCGAGATATTGGAGGCTTGCCTCGTTGCATCAGGGCAGCGTCGACCATGCCCTTGACGACAATTGCACCAGCGGAATTGTCGGTGCTCGATTCTGTGCCCAGACCCAAGAACTTCACACGCGTCGGGTCGACGTCATATTGATCGATCAGTCGTATAACGGCATTGGCGGCCATCGTGTAAACGCTGTGGTTGGGTCCGCGAACGCGAAAACTGCGCCCGACCACCTCGCGAATCTTGGGCCACTGGTTATCCGTCCAGCCACACCAGTCTTCCAGCCATACTCTGTACGGCGGGACGTAGGCGGCAAGGCCGCTGATTCCGATGGGTTTATTGGTTGAGGGCTGTTTCATGGTTGTTTTTGCGTAGCCCGGCGATTTTAGTGGTCCGCGCCCTGTCACTCAACCATTTATTCTACAGTGATGGTGATTGATTTCGAGACCAATGCCGGATCGTGCGGAATATGCAGATAGTCGCCAAGCAACATACGCAGCCTGTGGTGGCCAGGTTCGAGTGAAATTTCGGTCGATGTGCTGCCATCGCCGAAGTGGATGTGATTGGCATCGGCGGGCACTGGGGCTCCCAACTTGGGAAGGTCTGTGTCGATTAGTAAATGGTGATGACCCGAATTCGGCCGATTATCACCCGCCTTGACGACGGACATGCCTGAAATACCAAATTCAATGCGTACGGGGTTGGAAATCGTGTCGCCGTCAGCCGGGGTTATGAAAAATACGCGGGCGCCGTCCGGTGAGGTCGTGCGAGTCAATGCGGGTGGCCCGGCCGCTGACGGCCCGGCCAGGTCCTCGAGGGCTGGTTCGGGTTGTTGCTCGGCTCGTTCTCGGGTCGATGACTTGCCGCAGGCGGAGACGCCGACCGCCAAGAACAGCGCTGCTGTGATCAGGTACCTTGAGTTCATGGACTTGCCTCCCTCTTTTTCTATTATTTCAGACGGCGGCCAGCGCGAAGAACACGGCACCGAGCATCGTCAGCATCGCACCCAGCGAATACGCAACAAGCAGACCAATGTATTTGATAAAAGTCAGAATGCGTCCCTGGCCATAGACGTGACGCATTGCCATGAACAGGTATACAGGAATGTAGAACGAAGCGGCAACAATCGCCAGTGTTACCAGGCCTTCGGGGAAAGGTAACAGTGTCGTGATCCGGGCAAAGGCTATTTCCAACGTCAGTATCAGGAAGAAGAATGCATGGTAATGAACGAAGAACAACAGGTGCTCAACGAAGTAGCGGCGTGACAATGGATACAGGACTTTCAGGACCAGCGCCATGAGCGGCAACAGCACGATCAATGCGACCGGTATGTTGTCCAGTAACAGTCCAAGAAAAGTCTTGCCCTTATCGGCCGTAACTCGTTCACAGACTCGTTCGAGACGCTCCGGTGTGAATCGTATCTTAAACCACTCCGGCAAATCGGAGAGGTCGCCGCCGTCAACATTGCAGGCACCGGTATCGTCGTCAATCTGAATATTAAACCCGCTGCTTCGTTCGTCGGCCGCGTCCGCGATTTGTTCGGCGACTGGTTTTGCGTCGCCGTCAGGAATGTTGGCGCCGACAATAATGCCCTCTTCGGCGAGTTCGTCGAGAATTTCCTGTCTCGCTTCTGCCGCTTCTGCGTCTTCTTCCGCTATTTCTTCGGGCGTCGGCTCGGGTTCTGGTTCGAATAGCAGACCGAGGTCGTCGCGGGGATCGAAGAACGCGACAACGAAGAAGATCAGGCTCAGGACGAGGTAGGTGCGAAACGGCGGCATGTAACGAGCACGCCGACCTTCGAGGTAATCCCGTGTCAGGCGGCCCGGTCGGAGCAGCAGCGGAATCAATGTGCGCCACAGCCGAGAGTCGAGTTCCAAGATGTCGCCGAACGCTTCGCTGATCAGCCCCCAAAGGCTGATGAGCCGGTTCCGAGCTCGCTGACCGCAAATGCCACAGTACTGGCCTCTGAGGCGATTGCCGCAGTTCAGGCAGTCAGGGCTTTCGACTTGCGGCAGGTCCTTTACTACGTCTTCGCGAAGTGTGCGGTTTGAGACGATGACGGCAGCACCAAATTCCTGCGCGAGCATTGCCTCCGTCTCGGCAATAAAACCGTCCAGCAGTTCGTCGAGAGCGCGGTCATCGGCGATGT
>Ga0255049_10000393_pt1 | contig 27119 bp, 27 predicted proteins | sample JV7_2_3_MG_FD_183615 | JGI IMG/M metagenome (GOLD analysis project Ga0255049, IMG submission 183615) | Seawater microbial communities from Jervis Inlet, British Columbia, Canada - JV7_2_3 | ecosystem: Environmental > Aquatic > Marine > Inlet | place: Canada: British Columbia | collected 2016-10-06 | reverse complement strand
GGAAAGCGCCGATAACTTCCCGCCTGTCCAGAAAGGTCAACCTTTCGTCGCGTTGCCCCATGCAGACAGAATGGGCTCACGGGCAAGGTGAGGACTGCCGATCTTCCGAGGATGACTGCAAGCGTTCAGGTCATGGTGCTGGTCACCACCGGGGTGATATCGACGGTCTACACCTTCTACCTGGAGGTGAAGCCCAGCGCCAGAAACGACCAGTTCCTGGATTGGCTGAAGAACGAGAGAACGGCCGAGTGGGATGCAATGACGCGCGCAGACCGGTTGCTGACGGTCAGGGCGGTCGAGATGCTGCGACGAGGGGCCCTGGCAGACGACCGAGAGTTTCTCGACCGTTATCAGACAACAAGGCACGACAAGCGTTTTGGCATATCCATGATCGTGGCCGGAGCCGCCATCGCAGTTCTCATCCTGGGCACGGTGATCCTGGACTGGAGTTGGTAGAGCGCCGTCGCCGGTGAAATCGGCTGCCGACGTCGACTCCGCCGAAGTTGACCGCTGACCCCCCGGTGGTGTTGGATGACACTATGGCAAACATCCGCACCAAGCGGGTTTGGGATCCGCACGAGTCCGCCGATGGCGCCCGGTTCCTGGTGGATGGGCGTTGGCCGCCCGGGGTACGCCACGACTCGCTACGTATCGTGCTCTGGGTCCGGGATGCCGCCCCGGGCCGCAAGCTGATGAAGTGGTTCCGGCGCAATCCCGACCAGTGGCCGGCCTTCAAGGAGAAGTACTTCGGCGAGCTGGACGGCAATCCGTCGGGCTGGGAGCCGATCGCCCGCCAGGCCCGCCTCGGCACCGTCACGCTCATCTACTCAATGCGGGACCGGCGACACAACAACGCGACCGCATTGGCCGAGTACCTGTCGGCCCGGGTCAGTGGCGGCTGAGGTAGTCCCTGATCATCGAAATGACCGTGGCGACTGCTCCCGGGTTGTACCCCTCGGGGATGATCATGTCTGCATGGCGTTTGGAGGGCTCGACGAACTGCAGATGCATTGGTCGAACAGTGGCCAGGTATTGGTCAATCACCGACTCCGGTGAACGGCCCCGTTCCTTGATGTCGCGCTGCATCCGGCGCACGAACCGCAAGTCGGCGTCGGTGTCTACGAAGATCTTCAGGTCCATCAACTGACGAAGCACGGGCTCGGCGAGAACCAGGATGCCCTCCACGACGATCACGGCGGCCGGCTCGACCCGGACCGTCTGTTCGGTGCGCAGGTGCATCGAGTAGTCGTAGATGGGTTTCTCCACTGCCTCACCCGCCCGTAGCCGGGTCAGGTGTTCAACCATCAAAGCGGTCTCAAAGGCGTCGGGATGATCGAAGTTCTGAGCCGCCCGCTCGTCAAAGGGCAACGGCTGCAGGTCCCGGTAATAGGCGTCGTGCTCCAGAAAGGCCACCCGCTCCCCATCCAGGGCATGGACGATGGCTTCGGCCACCGTGGTCTTGCCGCTGCCGGTGCCGCCTGCCAAACCGATGACGAGCTTGGCGTCGGGACCGGGAGCGGGCCAATCCTCGTGAAGGGTTCGATCCATGCTGTCAGGTTACGGGACGCGGACCGGGCCGTCTTCCGAAACCGTGTGGGAGCATGGCCGTCAAGAGAAGAAGAGAGGACCGATGGGATTGGGAGAGACGATCTTTCGGGTGATGAACAACGGGCATACCAGGTGGTACCAGACCATGGGCGGCAGGTTCGCCGGCAGGAACTTGCTGCTGCTCACAACCACCGGCCGCAAAAGCGGCCGCCAGCGAGTGGTGCCACTGCGACGAATAGAAGATGGCGACAACCTGCTGGTGGCCGGCTCGGTTGGCGGGGCTCCGCAACATCCCGGGTGGTACTTCAACCTCGAGGCCAACCCGGCGGTGCAGGTCCAGGTCGGCAAGAACATGGAGGATCGAACCGCCCGCATCGCCGAGGGCGAGGAAAGGGACCGGTTGTGGCAGATGTTCGTGGCCGCCGACAAACGATTTGCCTCATACGAGGGGAAAACGGACCGGGTCATCCCGGTCGTGGTCCTCAGCCCTGACCCTGGTCACGAATAGCCCCATCTGACATATGATTAATGCTCCGATGGAACAACTGGATCCAACAACTCGCGTAGACAAGCCGTGGGGCTGGGAATTGTGGTGGACGGTTACCGACGCCTACGTGGGCAAGGTGATCTTCATCAGTGCCGGGCACAGGCTCTCGCTCCAATACCACAACCAGAAGGACGAGTCGGTCTTCGTCGTGGAGGGCGAGATGATCCTCCATCTCGAGGACGCGGAAGGAGACCTACAACCGATCCATCTGGGGCCGGGCGAGTTCCAGCGGGTGCCGACCGGCAAGCGCCACAGGTTCGAGGCGGTCACCGACACTCGCCTCATCGAGGTGTCGACGCCCGAGTTGGACGACGTCGTGCGCCTGGAAGATGACTTCGGCCGGGAAGGGACCTCGCAGCCCTAGGCCCTACTTGCCGAGGGCCTCAGCCACCGTCGCCACAGCCCGGGCGGTATCGCCGTCGGCAGGAAAGAGCAGGCTGCGCCCGGCAATGATTCCCCGCACCTGAGGCAGCCCGAGGATTTCCTGCCAGCGGGCCACCGCCGTCCGATCATCAACTCCCGGGTCGCCTCCCACCATCAGCACCGGCATTGAGGTGGCTGCCATGACCGACTCCATCTCACGAACAAGCGGGACCTTGAGCCAGGTGTAAGCAGAAGTCGCCCCCATGCCGGCCGCCACCGATAGAGCCCTTATCAAATAGTCGGGATCGTTGGCCACCCGCGGACGGCCCCCCTCTTGAATCACCGGCAGCGGCTCCAGCAAGCCGACCGTCCCCGCTCGCCCCAGATCGGTTATCGCCGCCGCCGCAGCAGCCATGGTCCGGTTCGTGCCGGCGTCCTTCCAATCAAGGCGCAGAGTGAGCTTGCCCCCGTCGAGGTTGCCGCCGACTATGGCGGCGACGTCATAAGCGGTGAAGCGGTCGTCGATCTCCCACGACGAACCGGCCAGTCCGCTGCGATTCATCGAGCCAATCACCAGCTTGTCGTGCAAGGCACCCAACAGCAGCAGATCGTCGACGATGTCGGGAGTGCCAACTAATCCGTCAACGGCGGGGTCGGCCAGCACCTCAGCCAGGCGATTCAGCAGCCGCTTGCGTTCACCCAGCGCGATCGGGTTGGCACCGATCTGAAGGTTGGCCCGGGCGGCATCGTCGGCGGTGATGAGGAAAAGGCCCCGCCCATCGTCGAACTCCGGCCGGCGTTTGCGGCCCCGAGCTAACTCCGCAAAGACCTCGGGGCGCCGTGCCCGCGTCTCCACGATCTCAGCAAACTGCTGATCAGTGATCATCTTTCCTTCCGTGTTGCCTGTCATGATTGTGCCAGATTCCGGTCCGCCACGCTGAGCGTTCGTCACCCCTACTCAAAAGGTTTTGGAACCCGCGGCCGATAACCGCCGTCATAGGACAAACGCCTCGTATGCTCGGCGCGGTCGCACCTAGGAGGGCTCATGAAACGGATCGTCCCACTCGCTCTTGTGCTGGCTCTGATCGCCGCCGCCTGCGGCGGAGACGACTCGGCCGATACAACAACAACCACCGCGCCATCCACCACCTCCACTACCGCCGCCACCACTACGACGGCACCTGCAACGACCACGACTTCTTCAACGACCAGCACCACCTTGCCGGCCAATCCAATCCTCAGCAGCACGGACACCGTCACCACCGGCGGCCTGGGACCGGTCCGGATCGGTATGACCCCGCAAGAGGCCAACATCGCCGCCGGCTACGGGCTTGCCGTCGAGTTCATCAACGATGACTGCTATTACCTGCTGGCCGAACCGGTGCTCAATGACGTCGGATTCATGGTGAGCGACGGGACGATAGCCCGTGTCGACATCTTCCCGGGGAGCAGGATCACAACCGTATCCGGGGCCAGGATCGGCATGACCGAAGCCCAGATCGTTGATCTGTTTGGAGCCAAAATCCAGACCAGCCAGCATCCCTACGTGACCGGAGGCAAGTACCTCGAATTCGTGCCCGTCGATGAGACCGACAAGAACTCTCGGGTCATTTTCGAGACCGACGCGAACGGAATCGTCACCTCGTACCGGTCGGGGCTCCTGCCCGAGGTCGCCTGGATCGAGACCTGTTTCTAGAGAACGGCCGACTAGCCGAAACTGGCAATAGCCCGGTCAAGCAGATCGCCGAGTGCGGCTTTCCTCATGTGGGCAATGTGGGCAAGTCCGGGCTCGAATCCTGCGATCTCCAGGCTTATCGGATCCGGTCCCGGCATGGCGGCCGAGGTCGACGCATGGTGGCGGGCGCTGCGCAGGTGGGTGACATCTCCGTGGGCGAGCGTCACCAGGTCTTCGATAGCGTCGCCGGTCGGAATTTCGGCCTCAACCAGCACGTAGGCCCGATGCAGCAATCTGTTACCGATATCCATGCCCCCCTCTATCGGCAGGGGGCCGGTTTTTCCTAATTGGTCTAGAACTGCTCCAGCGGCATAGCCATCAAGGCCCCGTCTTCCCGCTCGGCCAACTCCCGCCGCAGCTTCAGCTTGGGAAGCACGTTGCGAGCGAAGTAGCGGGCCGACACGATCTTGCCTTCGTAGAAGGAATCCTCACCGCCCTGCAGCGAGAGATGGGCAACCTCAGCATGACGCAGCAACAACCATGCGATAACCACCTCGGCCAGGCTTTCCAATAGGGAGTTGGCATGGAGAGTCGGCTTGTAGATCTCCTCCGGATTGCTCTCGGAAGCCATCAGAGCGCCGATCATGAAGTTCAACTGACTCTGCACGTCTTCCAGGGCAGTACCGAGCAGTTCCCGTTCGGTCTCGAACGGGTCGTCGGCCGCTCCGCCCTTGACCGTTTCCACGATCTCGGCGGATAGGGATGAAAGAGTCTCCCCATGATCCCGCACGATCTTGCGGAACAACAGATCGAGCGCCTGAATCCCGGTTGTTCCCTCGTAGAGGGTGTCGATCTTGGCATCCCGGATGTACTGCTCCAGGGGATAGTCCATCGTGAAACCCGCTCCCCCAAACACCTGCAGGGACTGGGAGAGCAGGTAATAGGACTTCTCCGAGGAGTAGCCCTTGACCAGCGGCAACAGCAGGTCGTTGCGCCGTGAGTACGAGTCGTCATCGGGGTAACGGCGTTCCTGGTCCTGCAGCCAGCCTGCGTAGTAGGCCAGAGCGCGCAATCCTTCTGCGTGAGCCTTCTGCTCCATCAGCATCCGACGGACGTCCGGGTGCTCGATGATCTCCACCCGCGGGGCGGTCTTATCCATCGCCTGGGTGATGTGGGCGCCCTGCTTGCGTTCCTTGGCGTACTCGAGGGCGTTGAGATAGCCGGTGGAGAGGGCGGCAGCCGACTTGACTCCGATCAGCATCCGGGCGTGCTCTATGACACGGAACATCTGGCGGATGCCGTCGTGGACGCCTCCTACCAGCCAGCCGACCGCCGGCTCGTGCGTGCCGAACGTCAGCTCGCAGGTGGCCGAGCCTTTGATGCCCATCTTCTTCTCGATAGCGGTGCAGAAGACACCGTTGCGCTCACCGGGTGAGCCGTCTTCCTTGGGGATGTACTTGGGGACCACGAACATCGAGAGTCCCTTGGTGCCGGGACCGGCCCCCTCGGGACGGGCCAGAACCAGGTGCAGGATGTTCTCGTGATAGTCGGCCTCACCGCTGGTGATGAATCGCTTCACTCCCTCGATGTGGTACATGTCGCCTTCAACCTGGACCGCCTTGGTGGTCCCGGCTCCGACGTCGGAACCGGCGTCGGCCTCGGTGAGGACCATCGTGCCGCCCCAGCGTCGCTCGATCGCCGGTATCACGAAACGCTCGACCTGCTCGGGGGTACCTTCCTCCGCCAGGACTCCGGCCATCATTCCGCCCGAAACGTAGAAGTAGGCAGCCGGGTTGGCGCCGATGAGCAGTTCCTGAACGGCCACAGTCAGCGACGGTGGTGCGCCGAAGCCGCCCACTTCTGGCTTGTAACCCAGCCGATCCCAACCTCCGTCGTAAACGGCGTCGAGGCTCTTCTCCACGCCGTAGGGAAGTTCGATCTCGCCGTGGTTCAACTCGAGCGGAGTCCGGTCGGCCTCCACGAAACTGGCTGCAAAGTCTTCGCGGGCGAGCCGGTCTATCTCTCGCAGCACGTCGCGGACGGTCTCCTCATCCATCTGATCAAACGGGGCGTCGCCGAGGTACTCCTGGGTTCGATAAGCCTCGAAGAGGTTGAATTCAATGTCTCTGAGGTTGGTTCTGTAGTGGTGAAGGTGTGACATGGCGCTCCTCGGCTCGGCGTTCGTCGGGCGGCGCGGGTTTCGGTCGCTGTTTTTGAGTATACGCTCTATTTTGAGTGATAGTTCTAAATCTGTCGGACTTCCGACCGAACCCCGGCCCCCGACGGGAGAGGAACCGCTACATTGCTCACCTATGGCCCGATACCTTCCCGGCTTGCAAACCCGGGACCGCATCCTCGATTCGACCCGCTGGCTGCTGGCTCGCGTCGGGCTGGACGGCACCACCCTGTCGGCGATCCTGGACCGGGCCAGCGTCCGGGCCGGCAGCTTCTACAACCTGTTCGATTCCAAGGACGAGGTGATCCTCACCGTGATCCGGGAGGCCATCAACGCGGTCGATCCGCACCCCGACGGGGTAGGGAAAGACACGGTCGAGGAGCTGGTCGACGCATATGTCGAGTTCATCACCGGCCAGCCAACTCTGGCCAGGATCTACCTGCAGACAGCGGTCGGGGGCGCCATGAACGACGAGGCGCTGGCTCATCGGGTGCTCAGCCACCATGAGACCAGAGTCACCCGCCTGGCCGACGCCATCAGGCGCAAGTCCCGGACCAGCAAGCCGAAGTCCCGAGTTCAGGCCGAATTGCTGCTGGCGGGCCTGAACGGATTGGCCTTCCACTGGTTGCTCGACCAGGACTTCGACATCGCTGCCCGGGCCCGGGATCTCCTCAACTCGCGCTAGCCAGCCGTTAGCGCCACCGTCTAGGGTTGCCCCGGAAGCGAGGGAGTATCGATGCCGGATCGGCCAACTAGCGAGCGAATCAAAGACCTGAGCGCCAACGAACGGCACTTGGTCGAAGCGATCTCCATCGCCGGGCGGCCCCTCCCCCTTTCGGTCGCCACAGCAGTGGGCAGCTGGTCCGAGGACGATGCACTCGACGCCGGTGAGAGGCTGAGCGAAGCGGGCCTGATCGGCCAGACGGCCGAAGGATTCGTGGCCTCCGACGAGGCCGAGGCCGTAGTTGAGAATATGGGCGAAATGCGCCGCTCGACCACCGCCGGCGCGCTTGCTGACGCCTTCCGCGCCTCGGGGGCCGGCGCCGACATCTTCGCTCCCTATCTGGCGGCCGCGGCCCGCTGGTCGGAAGCACTCGGTCCGTTGGCCGAGGCCGGGCTGGATGCCGTCGAGCACCATCACATGGCGGCGGCCGTGCCCTTATTGGAGTCGGCTCTGCAGGCAGCCGACGAGGTGGAATCCGACGACAGAGTCCTGGTAGCCAGGCTTCACCTGGGCCGGGCACAGGCGTACCGCCTGATGGGGCGGTCTAGCGAAGCGATGGCCGATGCGGCCGAGGCGGCCCGCCACGCCGAAGGCACGGTGCTGACCGATGCACTGGAATGGCAGGCGCGGATCGCCGATGACCAACAGCACTCCCAGGACGCCGACGGCTACCTGGCCGCGGCTCAGCTCACCGCCGTCGACGACCCGGGACGGCTGGGAAAACTCCACTCACTGCGAGCCCGTACTCTGGGACGCATCGGCTACCCAAACGAAGCCGAGGTCTCACATGAGAAGGCGGACACCCTGCTGGCCGAGCACGGCACCGCCGAGGACCGCTTTCAGGCCAAGTATGACGAGGCCTGGGTGGCGTTCGATCAAGGCCGGTCCCAGGACGCAGTCGACCGCTTCACGGCTCTTTCCGAGCAGCTCAGCGAGCACGAGGTGGCCGAACTGGCCGATATCGAGGTCTGGCTCTCCCGCGGCTTGTTCGCGGTTGGCAGGCCGGCCGAAGCCGAAGAGACCCGACAGCGGGCCGTGGCCCGGGCGGAAGAAATCGGTGCCTTCGGTCCCATCTTCCTGGGCCACATGGCGCTGGCCGAAGGCGCCGGCATGTACGGCGCTTGGGAGGAGTCGCTACGCGGCGCCGACGACATGCTGGAGATCGTGCTCTCCACACTGCCGGCCTGGGAGAACGCCGCTCGTTACCTGCGGGCCCGGGCCCTCAACGGACTGGGCCGTCGTGAGGAAGCCAAAGACGAGATCATTGCCGCCCTCAAGGCCACACCGGCCGGCATCAATGGCTGGCGTTGGCGCAACCGCTGCCAGGCTCTCAGCTGGCGAATCGACGTTGACTCGGGCGGCAAGTGGCACGACCTGGAGCCCGCCCACCTGACCGAGGAACTGCTGGCCGCCCGCTTCTACGGCCAGGCCATCGAGCTGCTCGGTGATCGAGTCAAGCACGAGAAGGACCCCGAATTAGGCCGCTCGGCTGCCGCCCTCGCCCACCGGGTCGGCCAGCCGGCCGAAGCCGCCCGGGCCCTGGCCGGCACCAAGCTGTGGTCAGAGCCCGAGGGCATCACCACCGCCCACGAGGTTCGCAACATCACCGTCCCCGAGGAGTGGGAGGCAGCCTGGTCGGCGGCCCCCGGTGTCGCTGAAGCCCGCCGCACTCCCGAGGTTGAGGACGTCACCGACGCCGCCGCCGCCATTCAGGCCGACCTCGACGCTGTCTTTGAGCAGGCTGGCCTCGAGGTCGAAGACCGGCGGCTCAGCCCCGCCCAGCGCCGTTCGGCCGGACTGCGCATTCGCGAACCACGCCAACCGCGGCGGCGACGGGTGGTCAGGACGCTATCGGCGGCGTCGCTGGCGGTAATCGCCGGGGTTGCCGGCGGGGTTATCGCCCTCGTGCTCCGCCCCCCGGCAGACGCGCCACTCGTCCTTCCACCCGACATCGCTCCCGTAACCACTCTGGCCCCTGAGGCAGAACCCAATCCCATAGAAGAGATCCAACTCCAGGTACCCGACATAGCGGGATACGGAGCCGGACAATGGGCATTCCACGGCGAACTGGACAACCGTGGCTTCAATGGATTCCGTGAAGGCATCTCCAGCCGAGCCGGATCACCCAACCTGGACGGCTACTTCTGGAAGTTCCCCACCAACCAGCCCATCGACGCTTCACCGGCCCTACGCGGAGAAACCGTCTACATCGGCAGCGCCAACGAGACCTTCTACACCATCGATGTCTCGACCGGTACGGCTTCAGGGTGGACCGCCGATGCCACAGGCCCTATCACCTCTTCGCCTGCCTTCGCATTCGCCCCGCTGGGCGAGAGCGTTGAAGAGGGAGGCGGCGGCAACGAGAACGTCCTGTTCTTTGCCAGTGAGGATGGGTCTGTCTACGGCTATCGAACCCGCACCGGAACCCCGCTGTGGAGCCAGCAGGTCCCGGCCGGCGTGAGTGCACCGCTGCTGGCCGTCGATGGGAGGGTGTTCGTTCCGGCAGAGGACGGCAGGATGTACGCATTCGAGGCAACCCCGCCCGGCAACCTGGCCTGGGTCTATCCGCCGCTTGAGGAAGAGCCACTGGGCGCGCTCACCACGGCCCCGGTCTATCAAGACGGCAACGTCATCTTCGTCAGCAGCGACGGCTTCTTCGTCGGGGTCAACGGAGCCAGCGGCGAGAAGAACTGCGACACCGAAATCAATGTGTTTGTCGGGGCTTCGCCGACGATCGTAGACAACGTCGCCTATCTGGCAGCCTCCGGATCCTTTTACGAGTTCCGTCCCGGCAGCTGCGAGCTGCTCAACAGCCAGCTCTACGGCGAGTTCCCGGTTTTCGCATCCCCGGTGGTGATCGACAACATCGCCTACATCACAGAGGGCCCGACGCTGCTCCCCTTCAACATCGCCACCGGCACCTGGGAGTGGCGTTTCCGGACCGGCGCCACCATCCGTTCGTCACCTGTGGTGGCCGGCGACGTTATCTACTTCGGCAGCGACGACAACCACATGTATGCGGTCAATATGGATGATGGGACCGAGCGCTGGAAATTCCGGACGGGAGGCGAAGTGCGTTCATCGCCTGCTGCCGGCGACGGCATTGTCTACTTCGGGAGCCGGGACGGGTTCCTCTACGCGGTCGGCGGCGCCGGAAACGAGTGACCCAGGCGGACAGCCAGGGTGGCCAGATCGTCGGGAGTGTTGACGTCTAGCGGAGCCTGCCTGTCCAGGACCAGCCGATGAGTGGGGCCGATCTCCATCAGCCTCCACAGCAACCGATCTCCTTCCCGGTCCGTGATCTCGGCCAATGCGTCGGCCCTGATCAACAGGGGGTGGCCGTCCCCGTCCCGGTAGCGGACCAGCGCCGCCCGGTGGAGTTCCGGGTCCCAGGCCTCGATCAGCGCGTCTATGTCTCCGGTGGTGACTTCAGGCTGATCGGCAACCAGCTTCACCACCGCATCGCACGGCTCCAGCACCGCCAGACCGGCCCGCAAAGACGACATGGTCCCCAGCTCCGGATGCGGATTGACGGCCGGGACGCTCCTTCCCAGACGAACCCCGGACCGGACGGTGTCGACCGGGCCGGTAACGACCGCCACCTGGTCGAGGCGGGAGGCTTCGGCGGCGTCGATCACCCATTGCAACATCGGCCGGTCGCCAACCTCAATGAGTTGCTTGAGCCGTCCCATCCGGTTGGACTCCCCGGCGGCCACGATCACGCCGACAACGATCACGTGCCGGTGATGTCCTGGGGGCGGATCGGCACCCGGTTGAGCTCCAGACCGGTGGCGTTGCGAATGGCGGCGACCACGGCCGGGGTGGAGCTGATGGTGGGAGGCTCGCCGATTCCCTTGGCCCCGAACGGTCCCCAGGGACTTGGCTCCTCGATGAGGGCCATCTCAACGTCCGGGGCGTCTAGGAAAGTGGGTAGAAGGTAGTCCGTGAAGCTGGCGTTGAGGATCACCCCATTGTCGAGGATCAGCTCCTCCATCACCGCCAGGCCAACGCCCTGCAGGATGCCACCCTCGATCTGGCCCCGCACCGACTGCGGGTTGAGGGCCAGCCCGATGTCCTGAGCTGTGTCCACTTGCACGACCCGCACCAGCCCCAACTCGGTGTCGACATCGACAACGGCACGGTGGGCGGCCACTGCGAAGTCGGCGTGGGGGTCGCCCTGCCCGTTCGCGTCCGTCTCGTAGGTGGGCGGGTGCCGGAAACGGGTTCGGTGAGAAACCGGGGCGGCGGCACATAGATCGTCGAGGCTCATCACCAACTCACCCCCCAGCCATACTCCCTCGGAGGTCAGGTCGTCGCCACCGCCCCGCTCCAGTGCCTCCGCCCGGACCGCCCGGGCTGCCTCCAGGACCGCGCCCCCCGTCATCTGCGTTTGGCGCGAGGCCGACGTCGAGCCCGCCGAGCCGATGTCGCTGGTGTCGGCCGGGACGATCGCGACCTGCTCAACCCCGATAGCGGTACGGGCAATCTGCTGCAGGACGGTGACCATCCCCTGCCCCACCTCGACGGCGGCGGTGTGAACCTCGACGCCGGTGGCATCGAGGACGACTCGCGCTTCGGCGAAATCGTCGAATGCTTCCGAAAAGGCAATGTTCTTGATGCTGACCGCGTAGCCGACCCCGCGTCTGACATATTGCGGCGTGGTGGTGAGCCCGGTTCCCCCCGGCAGGCGGCGGGGGTCCTCCGAGTCGAGCGGGGGCGGCAGCGGGATCGCCACCAGCTGATCGATGACGCCCACCGTTGGCAACGATGTTTCGATGATCTGGCCGGTGGTCGACATCGGATCGCCGGACGCAAGGGCGTTGCGCTTGCGCAACTCCAACGGATCCATTCCCAGTTCGGCCGCCAGGCGGTCCATCTGGGTCTCGTGGGCAAAACACACCTGGACCACCCCGAAGCCCCGCATTGCCCCGGTCGGCGGGTTGTTGGTGCGCACGCCGTACCCATCCACCACCACATTGTCGACCTTGTAGGGCCCGGCCGCGAAGTAGGTGGCGTTGGACACGACTGCGGCGGTGGTGTCCATGTAGGCACCACCGTCGAGAATGACTTTGGCCTCCATCCGCACCAGCGTCCCGTCGGCGGTCGCCTCATGCCGGTACCAGAGCCGGCCCGGATGGCGGTGGACGTGGCCGGGGAAGCTCTCCTGCCGGTTATAGACCATCTTGACCGGACGTCCGGTGCGCAACGCCATCAGACAAACGTGGATGTGCAGCGACATGTCCTCGCGGGCTCCAAAGGCACCGCCGATCCCGGTGGGGTGCTGGCGAACCTGATCGGGCTCCACCCCCAGACTGCGCCAGATCTGGTCATGATCCTCATGGGTCCACTGGCTGGTCACCCACAGGTCGACCCCGCCCTCGCCGTCGGGAATGGCCAGGCCGGCCTCGGTGCCGAGCGGCGCCTGATCCTGCATACCGACCTCGTAGTAGCCCTCGACTACCACCTCACCTCTGGCATCCGGGTCGCCACGACGGACCGGAGCGTGCCGGAAGACCTCGTCCCCGGCCAGGGCTTCCTCCATGTCGACCAGGGGCGTCAGTTCTTCCCACTCGACCCCGATGGCGGCCACTGCCAGGCGAGCGGTCTCGGGGTCATCGGCGGCTACGACCGCAACGGGCTCTCCCCAGAATCGGGCTTCACCGTCAACAAACACGGGCTGGTCCGGGGTGATCTGACCAAAGGTCTTGCGGCCCGGCACATCCTCCTGGGTGAGCACGGCATGAACGCCGGGCATCGCCAGCGCGGCGGAAATGTCCAGGCGCACCAGCCGGGCGCTGGCAAAGGGGCTGCGCAGGGTGGCCCCCCACAGCATCCCGTCCGCAGTCAAGTCTGAGGCGTAGGCGAAGTTACCCGTCACCTTCGGGATGCCGTCCGGTCGTTTGACCGACTCGCCGATGCCGCCCCTCACCCTGGTATCGGCGTCCGTCGTCATCTGCCGGCCAGTTCTTCCAGAGAGCGGAGGATGCCGCCATACCCGGTGCAACGGCAGATGTTTCCCGACAGTGCTTCCCGGATCTCGTCGGTCTCGGGCGACAGGTTGTTCTCGAATAGATGGACGGCGGCGACCACGAACCCGGGTGTGCAGAAACCGCACTGGACCCCGCCACCGTCGATCAAGGCCTCCTGTACCGGGTGCAACACCTCTCCGTCGCCGAGGCCTTCGACGGTGGTCACTTCCGCCCCATCGACGTCGGCGGCCAGCACCAGACAGGAACACACCGCCTGGCCATCCATGATCACCGTGCAGGAGCCGCACTCACCCTGTTCACAGGCGTTCTTCGATCCGGGCAACTCCAGCCCATCGCGCAAAAGCGCGAGCAGGCTCTGGGATCCACCGGCCTCCACCACCCGGTCGTCACCGTTGAGTTGAAAGCGCACCTCCATCAGGTCAGGCACCTCTCCAGCAGCCTGCGGGCAATGACCCCGGCCGCGTAACGACGGTATGACTCGGTGGAACGATGGTCGGTGATGGGACGCACCTCTTCACTCACCAGCCGCTGGAACTCGCCCATCGCCGCCTCCGACGGGTTCGCCTCCGCTGAGATCATCACCTCGGCGGCCCGGGCTCGCAGAGTGGTGGGACCCGCCGAGCCCACCGCCACCCGGGTCCGTCCGTCCTGGTACCGGACCACGCAGGCCATGACGGCCGAGATCACCATCGCATTGCGAACGCCCACCTTGGCGAACTCCTGGCGTTCCGGCATTTCCTCGGGGAGGACCACGGCGTGGATCAGCTCGCCCGGCTTGATGGCAGTCATCTTGGGACCGGTCAGGAACTCGTCCCATTGCAGGCGCCGCGAGCCGTCGGCGGACCGGAGCTCCACCGCGGCGTCGACCGCGGCGAGGAACGGCAGGCCATCACCGGCCGGACTGGCCGTTCCCAGGTTGCCACCGATGGTGCCGGCAGCCCGGATCTGCGGCGAGCCGACGGTGCGGGCTGCCTGGGCGAGCGCCCGGTGCGGTCCGCGTTCCAGGCGGGCCCAGGACACGCCCGAGCCGATGGCCCCATTCAGATCCTGCAGCTCCTCGACACGGCGCAGCGCAATTACGTGTTCGGGCCGCCGATGGCCGAAATTGATCTCGACCATGAGGTCGGTTCCACCGGCCAGCAAGGTGGCATCAGGGCTCTGCTCAAGGAGCTCCAACGCGGCAGACAGGTCGGTAGGACGGTCTATTTCCACGACCCTGAAGCTAGCAATATCTACATTCGATCCCCCGGCCGAAAGCAAGCTCGGTTGCGTCCATGGCAGGGGAATCGAGTGCTGCCGCCAGAACACGGGGTGGGGAACGGCCGGGGCCGTCGACGACGATCGTTTGTTGACTGTGGAATGAGAAGTCAATCAGTGCCTCCCCGGATCTCCTTCATGCTTCGTCGCTCTTCACAACCTCGCGCACCTGAAGGCGCACCAGCAACCCAGTCAGCGCACTCACTCCGTGTGCCACAATCACCTCATGACCGACACCCGGGAGATCACCAAACCGCGAATCGATGGCCCGACCGACCAGGACGGCGACAACGTCGCCCACTACGTTCGCAAGGACGACATCGTGCGCAGCAACGTCGAGGGGGTGCCGGTGAAAGCTCTGTGCGGCAAGGAGTGGATCCCGCACCGGGTGCCGGACGGCTTGCCGATTTGTGCGACCTGCAAGAAGGTCATGGCCAGCCTGCGCGGTGGGGGCGCCAACTAGGCGACCAGGCTCCGGTTCCCTCTCACTGGTCCCCTCAGATGGGTCCTATTCCAGGAGGTTTCCGGCCAGGCGGTTGTGTTCCTGGATCACAGGTCCCATCTCCAGGCCGGTTAGCTCTCCGTTCTCTACCACTCGTCGGCCGTGCACGAAGCTGTGATCGACATTCACCGGGGCACAGAACAGCACTGCTGCCACCGGATCGTGATGGGCCCCGGCGTACTCGAGGCGGTTGAGATCGATGGCAATGAAGTCCGCTGCTTTGCCGACTTCCAGCGAGCCAACGTCATCACGCCCCAGCACCGCGGCGCCGCCGATAGTCGCCAGCTCCAAAGCGGTGCGGGCGGTCATCAACTCGCCGGTTCTGGCCAGGTCGGGAGCCGCACTCAGTCGCGCCAGCAGCATCGCCTGGCGGGCCTCTGCCAGCAGATGGCTGCCGTCGTTGCTCGCCGATCCGTCCACTCCCAGTCCGACGTTGACCCCGGCGGCCCGGTAAGCGGGAACCGGGGCGATGCCGGAGGCCAGCCGCATGTTGGACGTTGGACAGTGCGCCACGCCGGTTCCGGCCGTGCCCATCCTTCCGATCTCGTCATCGTTGATGAAGACACTGTGCGCAAACCAGACATCCGGGCCCATCCAGTTGACGGACTCGGCCAGCTCAACCGGCCGCAGTCCGAACTCCTGGATACAGAAGGCCTCCTCGTCCATGGTCTCTGCCAGGTGAGTGTGCATCGACAGCCCATGAGTGCGGGCCAGCTCGGCGGCCTCCTTCATCCCGTTCGGGGTGACAGAGAAAGGCGAGCAGGGGGCCACCACGATCCGGGTGTGGGCGCCTGGATCGGGATCGTGGAAGTCGGCAATGATCCGCTCGGTGTCGGCCAGGATGGCGTCCTCGGTCTCGACCACCGAATCGGGTGGAAGGCCTCCATCACTCTCCCCCAGGCTCATAGACCCGCGCGAAATGTGGAATCGCACCCCGACCCCGGCGGCACCCTCCACCTGATCGTCGAGCCGAGAGCCATTCGGGTAGAGGTACAAATGATCCGAGGCGGTGGTGCAACCGGACAGCGCCAACTCGGCCAATCCCAGAGTCGTCGACACCCGTACGTGATCGGCCGTCATCCGGGCCCAGATCGGGTACAGGGTGGTCAGCCACCCGAACAGTCCGGCATCCTGGGCGGCCGGAATCGCCCTGGTCAGGGTCTGATAGAGGTGATGGTGGGTGTTTACGAAACCCGGCAGAACTACGTGCCCCTCGAGGTCGACAATTTCATCCGCGGTCGGTGGCAACTCATCGTTGTCGCCGACCTGCTCAATCCACCCGTCGCGAATGAAGAGGCCCCCACCCCCGACTTCCCGGCGATCGGAGTCCATGGTCACGAGCACTGTGGCGTTCTTAACAAGGAGAGTCGACATGTACACCACGCTACCCGGCTATAAAGCTCCTATGAAGATGCTGGATCCCGAACCCGGGCAGACTCGCTGGCCGCCGTTCCAGCACGTCTTCTTCGATTGCGACTCGACTCTCACCGCCGTGGAGGGCATCGACGTGCTGGCCGAGCAGGCCGGACGCGGAGAGGAAGTGAAGCGGCTGACCGAGGCAGCCATGAACGGTGAGGTCGACCTGGAGGATGTGTACGGCGAGCGGCTGGAGCAGATCAATCCCACCCGGGCCCAGATCCAGGCCATCCGTCAGGTCTACAAGGACAACGCGGTAGCCGATGCCGCCATGGTCATCTCAGTCCTCCAGCACCTCGGCCACGAGACCTACATCATCAGTGGCGGGCTGGAAGAGCCGGTTCGCGAGTTCGGAGTCTCGCTCGGCGTGCCGGCCGACCACATCCGGGCGGTTGGCGTCGAGTACGACGAACTGGTCGGCGCCTGGTGGTCCCATCATCCCGGACAGCAAGCCCGCTATCTCGACTACGGCCGCGGGGCACTGGCCGTCAGCGAAGGCAAAGAGGAGATCGTTGAGGAGTTGCTGGGCGGCCGCCCCGGCCGCACCCTCCTGGTCGGCGACGGCACCAGTGACCTGTTGGCCAGTGAGGCCGTCGACCTTTTCGTCGGCTTTGGCGGAGTGGCAGCCAGGCCCAAGGTGGAGAAGGGAGCTCCGGCCTTCATCCGGTCGTCCGATCTGGCCCCGGTACTTCCGCTGGCGGCGGGCCCCTCGGCCGTCGGACGGCTCCAGGAGACCTCCTACCGATCGCTGTTCTCGGCCGGTGTCCGGCAGGTAGAAGAGGCCACCACGTTCAACGACGGGACGCTCGGCAAGAGATTCGCCGACGCGGTGGCGGGCGCCGGCTTCTAGCGAGCCTTCCCACAGTGCGCACAGCGCTTGGACCAGGCTTGTGGCCGTTGCTTTCTAGTAGTCCTAACCCGCTCACCCCGCTCACTTTGTGCGGGTGTCTTTTGGCTCTGGTGATGATTCCCGCCGCCGGAGAAACTGGTGGGTGGAGGAAGATTCCTGTCAAGAATTCGGCCTTTCGTTGCCTTCAGGTAGTGAAGGGACACGGAGAACACCATGACGACGGTGGAGACCGATCAAGAGTCCTTTACCCGATTCGTTGAACGAGTCGGACCGGGACTGACCCAGGCGCTGGTAGCAGCGCTCGGGGGTGAGGTGGGACGTGAGATGAGCGCTGAGGCTCTGGCCTATGGGTGGGAGCATTGGGACCGGGTGGGAACTCTTGAGAACCCGGCCGGGTACTTGTACCGGGTGGGCCGTAACCGGGGTCGCCGAGCCCGAGGGCCCTTATTGCTCCCTGATCCTCCCCCTCCGCACAGTGAGCCGCTGGTTGAGCCGGGTCTGCCTGCCGCGCTAGGTCGACTATCAGGTCGCCAACGGGTGGCGGTGATGCTGGTGCATGGTGCCGGTTGGACCGTATCCGAGACCGCGGAACTGTTGGGGATCTCCCCAGGGTCGGTGCACCGCCACGCCGAGCGGGGTCTGCGACGGTTGAGGAATTTATTGGGGGTCACTGATGCATGACATCACTGCACAACTCGATAGCTATCAGGATCACGTTGACACCCTGTACCCGCCGGTGACCGCCGACGAGGTCTACCACCTCGACCGGGAAGCCGGTCGTGTCCCGACTCCGAGAAGACCGTCATTGCAACCGCGACTCATCGCCTTCGCAGCCACCTTCGCATTGATCGTGGCTCTGGGAGTGATCGGATTCCTGATCGGTACCGGCGAAACGACCGACCCGGCCGACGATCCCCCTCCCACAGTCAGTTCGACGCTGCCAGCACCCACCACATCCATCCCGCCCCCGGCAACCACAACCCCGATCCCGCCACCAGCGACGACCCTGGCAGAGCAAGCGACGGTCCCGCCGACAACCCAGGTCGTAGGCACGACCGGATTCCCGGGTCCGGCACCCCGCGGGTGGCTAGAAGCTGCCATCGACGAGGAGGGTCGACTTGTTGTGACCTACTGGGCCCCATCCAGCGAAGCGCTGGTGATGATTCGATGCGAGGACGGCGATTGTGGCGGTGAATCACACATCGCTACGGTCGCCGAGGTCCCCTCCTTCCAGCACGATGGGGAGGCTGAGCCCGGGGTGATGGTGGGTGACATCGCGCTGCGCCAGGATGGTTCACCGATCATTGTTGCCTCCCATCCTGAACCCGGATCGGCGACGGTCTACGTGTGCTCTGATCCCTTCTGCACAAACGTCCGGACGCTGGACTTCGGGGAGCAGGTCGATCGGCCGCAGCTCGTCATCGCACCAGACGGGCTTGTTCACATCGTCTACTACGAGATGTCATCCAACCAGTTACGGCTGGCCACGTGCGGAGATCCGTTGTGTGAGTCCGGAATTGTCTCGGTCATCACCATCGATGATGCTCCTATTCCTACGGAACCCTCGATACGGATCGACTCCGAAGGCCAGATCATCGTCGGGTACACCGTCGAGGTGGGCAACGGTTCCACCGAGGCACGGGTCGCGGTGTGCCGGGATAACTCCTGTCCCGCAGAGCCCGTCATCTTCGAGAACGCGGCCACCCCCCTCATATCGACCTCGCGGGAAGGCCTATTCAATGTGTGGTATCGCTCCGGTCCATGGACGCTCGGTGAGGGAGATGCTCCGGAAGAGTCGACCGTCCTCGACGCGTGGAACCTAATGGTGGCGGATTGCGACAGCACCGGCTGTGGTGATCCGAGATCGGTCGAGGCAAACTGGAGGCTGCTTTGGAGCTGGATCAACGATGCTCACCTCCACGCGACGTCCGACGCAACGGCCGCCGTCGCCTTCCAGTACTTCTCAAGCGACGCGTGCTCCGAGGTGATGATGGTCGTGACGCTCCAGACCGAGTCGGGGAAACCCAGCATCAATCTGGACAACTACCAGCCGGGTGGCTATTTGCTCGATTCGGTCAGTCGTGAGGAGTCGGTCGGACTGATCTTCACCGGAGCCGACGGAAGACTCCAATTCCATGAGGTTTCAACCGCGAATCCGGGCGGAATCAGCCCGGCTCTCGTCCCCAGGTGCGGCAGTCCTTAGATGTACCGCGGCTGACCGACGCGCCGGGTTCTAGTCACCATAAACGACCGCCGACAGACCTCTAGTCGTCGGTCATGGCCGAGCGTTCTTCGCTGGGGACTGAGACCCGGGCGATACGCCTGGTGAAGTAGTAGATCCGTTTGAGGGCGGCGATCAGATCGACCTCGATGCGGTAGGTGGCGATCCGGTCCGGGGCATCGACGACTAATCGCCTGGCCTGATGGGCGACCGCCGCCCGCTCCAGCGAGTTCACCTGGCTCTTCATCTTGGACACCCGGCGGGCGGCGTCGGCGTTCTTCTGGGTCAACGCCAGCATGGCCAGGTCGAGAGCCTCAACGATCTCGGCATGGAATTCGGAGAGCACCCCTGCCGTCTCACGACTGATCGTGATCCCTTGCTCGGTGCGCCGCAGGCCCAGTGAGACCAGATTGGTCTCGATGATGTCGCCGATGGCCTCAAGGTCGTTTGTGGCCTCCATGAGGCCGAGCAACTCCTGGGTCTCGCCCTCGCTGAGCCGCGTCTGGCTGATCTCGCCCAGGTAGGTGATGATCTGGCCGTGCAAGCTGTCGACTTCATCGTCCCGCTCTTCGATATCGGCGAGAGTCCAACGGGTCCCGGCCAATAGTGCAGGCATCACATCTGCCAACATGGATCGAACCCGGTCGGCCATCCTTAGAAGCTCTAATCGCGCCCGGTCCAACGCAAGTGAGGGCGTTTTCAGCAGCGCCCGATCCAGGTATCGCACCCTGACCACCCCGCTCTCGTCTTCAGGCCGGTCGGGCACCATACGCTGGATCAGGCGGGCGAAGGCCGGAATGAATCCGATCACCAACAGCGCGTTAACGACATTGAAGATGGTGTGGGCATTGGCCAACTGCCGGGCCGTGTCCCCAGCCAGGTTCTCGACGAAGGATGCGAGCGCCCCGATGAAGGGCAGCCACACGATGGCACCCCCGACGTTGAACAGCGCGTGGGCAACGCCGGCTCGCAGAGCTTCTCTGGGCTTGCCCACGGACGCCAGCAGGGCCGTGATCGAGGTGCCGACGTTGGCGCCCAGCACCAGGGCGATACCGGTCTCCAACGAGATGAGCCCCTGCTGGGCCAGCACGATGACGATGCCGGTGGTCGCCGAGGAGGACTGCACCAGGGCCGTGAAGAGAGCCCCGACCGCCACTCCCAGGAACGGATTCTCCAGCCGGGCCATCAGGTCGATGAAAGTATCCGACGAGCGGAGCGGAGACATGGCATCACCCATCATGCTCATGCCGAGGAAGACCAACCCCAGCCCCAGCACAACAGCCCCTTGCGCCTGACGGTCGCCCCGCTTGGAGAAAAAGGTGACGGCGAAACCGCCGGCGATCGCGAAGAGAGCGTAGGTCGTGACTTTGAAGGCGATGATCTGGGCAGTGACCGTCGTGCCGATATTGGCGCCGAGGATCACACCGAGCGACTGTTCGAAGGTCATCAAACCGGAACTGATGAAGCCGACTACGAGGACGGTCGTGACCGATGACGACTGGATGACGGCGGTGATGCCGGCGCCGGTCAGCATGCCTACAAACCGGTGGGAAGTGAGACGGAGGAGGACGCCCCGCAGCCGATCTCCTGCCACTACCCGCAGCGATTCGGTCATACGGTCCATGCCAAGCAGAAAGATCGCCAAACCGCCGAGCAACCCGGCCACCAGCAGAACCCAGTCGATGCTCTCGGACCCGGTCGACTGAGCGACGAGCGAAATCAAACTGAAGGCCGATTCGTCATGGCGGGCAGGCTAATCGGCAGCCAACGTCCGCGTCTATGTGCTGAGCCCGGAAACGGTGGCTTGCCAAGCAGTGATCAGTACGCAGTAAGCGGTAGACAAGAACAAGCAACGTGGTCGGCACCGCGCTACTGCCTACTGCCTGTTGCCTACTGCCGCGCTGTTAACCCGGTGACCGGTGACCGACCACTACCCTGCGGGTATGTTCCGGGTGCTGGTATCAGACGATATTGGGGCTCATGGAATTGACCTCCTGGAGGCCGCCGACGACGTTGAGTGCCTGGTCGAGACCGGACTCAGCCCCACTGAGCTCCTGTCTGCGGTCGGTGATTACGACGCATTGATTGTCAGGTCCGGAACCAAGGTCACGGCCGATGTTCTGGTGGCCGGGACCGGGTTGAAGGTAGTCGGGCGAGCTGGAATGGGCGTTGACAACATCGACGTCACCGCAGCCACCCAGCGGGGCGTGATCGTGATGAACACCCCATCGGCCAACTCTGTGGCGACTGCCGAGCAGACCATGGCTCTCATGCTTGCCGCCACCCGTCACACCGCCGTGGCCCATCGGACCGTGGCCGAAGGCCGGTGGGAACGCAGCAAGTATGCGGGGACCGAGTTGAGCGGCAAGACACTCGGCATAATCGGGTTTGGGCGTATCGGCCGGTTGGTGGCAGCCCGCGCTCTCGCCTTTGAAATGCACGTTGTGGCGTTCGACCCGTACGTCTCCGAAGAAGTGGCCCAGGACACAGGAGTGACCCTCGTCAACCTCGATGAGCTGTACTCCACGGCCGACTACATCACCTTGCATGTGCCGTCTTCACCAGACACCGAGAACATGATCTCGTCAGAATCCCTGGCGTCCATGAAGGACGGTGTGGTCATCATCAATGCGGCCCGCGGCACGTTGATCGACGAGCACGCTCTGGCGGCCGGCCTCGAGTCCGGAAAGGTGCGGGGGGCCGGGATCGACGTTTACCGCACTGAACCCCCCGGAGCGGATCACCCGCTCATCGGCCTCCCCAACGTCGTCCACACCCCTCACCTGGGTGCCTCCACCGCCGAAGCCCAGCGCGACGTTTCCGCCCAGATCGCCGAGCAGGTAATCGATGCTCTGCGCGGCATCGATATTCGCAACCCGGTCAACTTGCCCTTCGAGGCCGGTCCCGACTTCGCGACTGCCATGCCCTACATGGCGCTGGCAGAGAAACTGGGCATCCTCCAATTCCACATGGCACCCGCCCCCATCCGGCGGGTGGAGATCGAGGTGAAGGGTGAGACTGTCGAGAACCTGACGCGGCCGATCGCGGCCGGATTGCTGGCCGGTCTGCTCCAGGGTCACATGGCCGGAGGCGTCAACTACGTGAACGCGCCGGTACTTGCCCAGCAGCAAGGCGTCACGGTGTCGCGGGCCAAAGGGGTGGCTGCCGGCGATTACACCAACCTCGTGTCGTGCCGGGTCCACTGGGACGACGGCAGCCGCATCATGGCCGGGGTGCTCTTCGGGGGCAGCGAGCCCCGCCTGGTGCAGGTGAGTGACTACCACCTGGACGTCGATCCTTCAGGCCTCCTCCTCATCATGTTGAACAAGGATGTGCCGGGGGTCATCGGCATGGTCGGCACCACCCTGGGACGTTTCGGGGTCAACGTCGGTGAGTGGCGCCTGGGACGGAGCGAACCCGGTACCGAAGCCATTTCGTTCATCAACCTCGATACCGAACCTCCGCCTGAGGCGATCGAGGCTCTGAAAGCAGAGGCCGCGATCGTGAAGCTGCTGTTGCTGAGGATGTAGGCCGCCGACAGCCGGCAGCCGGGGTCTCGCGGTGAACCGTCGCGTACACTCGCCCCATGAGTCGGATCGGCACCACGGTTTACGACGCGGCGCGGGGAGCGCCGGCGGATCGCGTGCCTGTAACCCTGGAGAAGCGCTCGGGCGGTGACGAATGGGAGTTCCGAACGCGGGCGGTGACCGACACCAAGGGCCACATCGCCAACTTGCTCCCGGAGGGATTGGAACTCGCCGCAGGTGTCTACCGTCTCACCTTCGACACAGGTTCGTATTTCGAGCACCACCATCAGCGTGGCTTCTATCCGGAGGTTTCCATCGTGTTCGACGTCCAGCACCCGGCGGCCGAGATTCACATCCCCCTCAAGCTGGCTCCCGATGGCTATTCCACCGGACGGGCCCCGGAATGACGACAGCGATTGAGCAGCGGAGAGGTGACCGCCGGAGCGGTCTGACGGCGTTCCGGATTCCCGATCGACGATCCGGATTCGACCGGAGAGCCAGAAAGGGAATCGTCTCCTGGTACCGGGACCGTCCCGCCTTGATCGGCGCAGCCCTGGCGGCTCTCGTCCTCTTCAACGTTGCCGATTTGGTTCTAACCCTGCGGGCTCTCGAGCTAGGGGCACGAGAGGCCAATCCGGTTATGGCGACATTGTTTGAGTTCAACCCCACCGTGGCGGGTGCCATCAAGCTCCTCCTCGCCTTCGGCGTGGTGGCGCTCATCTGGCAGATGCGGCGTTATCGCCGCATCCTGGAGGTCTCGCTGCTGGCGGTGGCCGGGTTCATGCTGCTGATCGCCTATCAGGTAGGCCTCGTCCTCATGGCCGTCTGAAGGTAACCACCGCGAACGCCGTCAGCAGCATTCCCATCGCGCCCATAATGATCCACGGAAGACGATCCCCACCACGAAACGAGACCAGGGCCACGCCCCCGAAGAAGAGGACCACTCCCGACCCCAGAATTTGTGGACCGGCCGGGTGCGAGGAGGCAACCCGCTGGCCGACGCCGACAACGCCCACCCCGCCCACAATGCAGATCACTGCGACGATCGTTACCACCAGCCGCAGCCTACGAGCCAGGAAATGTCCGACAGCACCGGGGCGTTGATCCCTTCATGAGATTCCCGACCGGTTTCGTGGGCCACGGTGCCCCCACCAACGCATTGAACGGCGCACGGGGAGAGACCTGGCGCCGATGGTCACAGGCTCTCCCCTCTCCCACTGCCATCCTCTCTATCTCCGCCCACTACGAACAGGCCCCACCATCGCTGGGAGCCACGACTACCGCGCCGCTCATATACGACTTCTGGGGGTTCCCCGATCCCCTCTACCAGATCGACTACCCGGCTCCAGGCGCACCCGAGGTCGCCAGGAGGGTAGAGGCTCTCCTGACCACCGAGACCAATGTCGTCCGCGAAGAGGACCGGGGCCTCGATCACGGCACCTGGGTTCCCCTCCTGCACATGTATCCGGCAGCCGACGTTCCGGTGGTTCAACTCTCGCTGCCGTGGACAAACGATCCCCGGAAGATGTTTGAGCTCGGTCGCAAACTGGCCCCGCTGCGCGATGAGGGCGTCTTCATCCTCGGGAGCGGCAACCTGGTTCACAACCTGCGGGCGGCCGACTGGTCGAACGGCCCGACCCCCGAGTGGGCCGCCGAATTCGACAACTGGATCACGGAAGTGCTGGCCGAGGACCGCGAGCAGGATCTGCAGGACTACCGGGACAATCCACTTGCCGGCATCTGTCATCCGACCCAGGAGCACTTCGTACCGCTGCTGGTGGCCGCCGGCGCTGCCTCCGAGCACGACGAGGTGTCATTCCCGATTGAAGACTTCGAACTCGGCTCCCTCAGCATGAGGTGTGTTCAGTTCGGGTAGAGAACCCAGAGTGGTGGGGTTGGGAGAAGCTCCCGATTCACCATGGGTGTAGGCAATAGGCAGTAAGCGGCAATGTGGCGCACGCCGGTTTCTTGGCCACCGCTTGCTGCCGTTGCCGCCGATCTCGCTCGGGAACCAATTGTCCGACAATGTCGTTGACCTGATCATGTTGGAGACGGCAACATCAACCAGGCCCCGCGCGGCCTACATAACTGCTGCGGTGGTAGCGGCGGGAGTGACGCTGGCGGTCGGCGAGTTGCTGGCCGGCCTCGTGGAGCGGGTGCCGTCAACCCTCTCTGCCATCGGGGCCATCGCGGTGGACAATGTCCCGACTTCCATCGAGCGCTGGGCCATCGACACCTTCGGGACCGGCGACAAGGCAGTCCTGATAATTGGAATCACCCTCACCACGCTGTTGATCGCCGCCGCCGTAGGCAGCTGGATGTACCGGAGCGGAGTTGTGGTGGCCGCTCCTATCTTTGTGGGCTTCGGGGTTGTCGGCCTGATGGCCTCTCTCAACCAGACTCTTATCAGCATCCCTCTCACCATCCTGGCGGCGGTACTGTCCACCGGCTCCGGGCTTTATGCCCTCTACTGGCTGCTGCAGGCACCGGACCGCTCCCTCACCGACACGGTGGTTGGGGACCCGACCGACGGCCTTCCCGCCGACCCGAGCAGGCGCCAATTCGTCGGAAGGGCCGCCGGCCTGGGCGCCGCGGCCGCCGCCGGCGGCATGCTGGGACGCCGGCTGCTGACCGCTACCCGGGTGAGCGACGTCGAGCTTCCCGATGCCGCCGGAACCCTCGCCGCACCATCGCCCGACAACCAGTTCCTCATCGACGGCCTCAAGCCGGTGATCACGCCCAACGACAAGTTCTATCGGATTGACACCGCCCTGGTCACCCCGCGAGTCAGCCTCGATCGCTGGACCCTGAAGATCGACGGCTTCGTCGACAACCCTCTCGAGTTCACCTTCGACGAACTCACGTCTCGCGACCTGGTGGAGGATTACGTAACCATCTCCTGCGTCTCTAACAACGTGGGTGGACGCCTGGTTGGGAACGCCAAGTGGACCGGCGTTCGTCTGGTCGAACTCCTGGAAGAAGCCGGGCCCACCGATCAGGCCGAGCAGGTTGTCGGCTGGTCGGTCGATCGCTGGGCCAGCGGGTTCCCGATCGAGGCCGTCTTCGACGGCCGCGAGCCGTTGGTGGCAGTTGCCATGAACGACGAGCCGCTGCCGGCCCGCCACGGTTTTCCGGCTCGCCTGATCGTCCCCGGGCTCTACGGCTACGTCTCAGCCACCAAATGGTTGGAGCGCATCGAACTGACCTCATGGGACGGCTTCGACTCCTACTGGGTACCGAGGGGCTGGGCCAAGGAGGGCCCGATCAAGACCCAATCCCGCATCGATGTGCCCGACAACCGTGCCACGGTCGAGCAAGGCGAAGTGGTTGTAGCCGGAGTGGCCTGGGCGCCGCTGAAGGGATTTGAGCGGGTCGAGGTTCAGCTCAACGACGAGCTATGGACCGAGGCTGAGCTGACCGAACCGCTCTCCGACAAGGCCTGGATCCAATGGAAGGCAACTATCTCTGTCCCGGCCGGCGATCACCTGGTGAGGGTCAGGGCCACCGACGGGACCGGCGAGACGCAAACCGCCGCCATTGCCCCGCCCGCTCCCGACGGTGCCACCGGGCATCACACGATTGAGCTGAGGGCCAGGTAGCCGGTCGGCGTCTAGGTGGCCGACTGCCTCATCTTCTCGCGCAAGCGGGTGACGGCGGCCTGGGCGTCCCGGGCCCGGGAGTGGGCATCGTCAAGAACCTTCTCGGCATCCAGGCGGACCCGGTCTGCCTCTTGCACGGCGGCGTCGACCAGGTCTTTGGCAGCACCCTGGGCGTCACCGAGAACCCGCTCCTTTTCAAGAACGGCCGTGAGTGCCTGCTGAGCCTCGCGACGCGCCTTCTCCGCTTCGCGGGTGGCATCGGCGATTCGCTCCTTGGTGGTGCGCTCCAGGTTCTCGGCCTCCTCTCGCAGTCGCTCGATCTCGTCGCGGGTTGACCGGAGTTCGATGGCAGCTTGCTCTTCGGCCTGAAGCTGCGCCTCATCACGCACGCGCTCGGCCTCCTGCTCGGCGGAAGCCCGCAACGAGGCGGCGGCGTCGCGATCGGCTGAGGCCCCTGCCAGCAGGCTCTCCATTTCAGCCTCCGACATGGCCCGCTTCTCCTCCGCCATCGCCTCGGCCTCCTTGGAGGCCAGGGTTCGGATGCGATCGGCCTCCCGGGCGGCTTCCTCCAGCAATGACTCGGCCTCTTCCCGGGCAGTGTCGAGGTGCTGCCGGCTGGCTTCGGCGTCGGCCCAGGCTTCGGCCCTGACCTTCTCGGTGTCCTGGCGGATCTTGTCGGCCTCGACTTCAGCAGCGGCGATGATGTCGGTGCGCAGCGTGTCGG
>Ga0255049_10000392_pt1 | contig 27193 bp, 27 predicted proteins | sample JV7_2_3_MG_FD_183615 | JGI IMG/M metagenome (GOLD analysis project Ga0255049, IMG submission 183615) | Seawater microbial communities from Jervis Inlet, British Columbia, Canada - JV7_2_3 | ecosystem: Environmental > Aquatic > Marine > Inlet | place: Canada: British Columbia | collected 2016-10-06 | reverse complement strand
CGCGAACGCCCTGGGAATACTTAGCGGTTCATGGCCGGTCATCGTGCCGCCGGGCCCGGGCGTGCTCTGCGCCTACGGTGACGCGACGACACAAATTAGAGACGAAGCGTCGCGAACCTATGTAACGCGCGTCGATGCGATATCGGCTGACGATCTGATCGGCGAGTTGGATAAGCTGCGGGCTCGAGCGGCGGAATCGTTCAAGGCGGACGGTATTGGCGAGGATCAACAGAATGTCAGTTATCAGGCCGATTTCCGATATGCCGGTCAGGCATTCCAGCTGTCGTTGGCCGTTTCGAAGGAGGCCCTACAGGACAAAGGTCTTGCAGCACTGACCGACGAATTCGATCGTCAGCATGAGCAGCTGTTTACCTTCGCACATGGTCAGGATCACGAAATTGTGATGATCCGGGCGATTGTCAAAGCGAAGAGCAGTTTGACGGCTGATCTTAAAGAGGTCAGTGACAAGAAGTCCGATCTTAATGATGCGAAATTGCACGATACGAAGTTCTACTTTGAACAAGGCTGGCATGATGCGGGGATTTACGACCGCGACAAACTGGGTGTCGGTACCGTTGTCCCCGGCCCGGCAATTGTCGTGGAGATGGACTCAACAACTTTGATTTTGCCAGACCACGCCGCCACCGTCGACGAAGTTGGCAATCTTCTAATCAATCCGGGCAAGTGAGGAGTTCGTCATGACAGCCAGAATTATTGAAACAAACTCCACGCCGTTCAAGACGGTCGATGTTGACACGGTAACTGTCGACATTATCGAGAATGCGCTTAGTAATGTTCGCGTCGAGATGGACGCAGTGCTATTTCGCACGGCGATGAGTCCGGGAATTCGAGAGCAGGGCGACTGCTTTCCAATGGTCGCGAATCGAGACGGAAAAATGGTCGTGGGTCAGTTCGGCTCGTTTATTCACGGATTCATGGAGGCCTACGACAGCGAGATTGAGGAAGGCGACATCATCCTGACCAACGATCCGTACATGTGCAACGCCGCGGTGTCTCACTTGCCCGACTGGATAGTACTGGTGCCAATATTTAAGGACGGCCGCCATTTGGCGTGGTCTGCGATGTTTGGACACATGTCAGACAATGGCGGCATGGTGCCGGGTTCAATTCCGATCAGCGCAGAAACAATCTATCAAGAGGGCCTTCGGATACCGCCGACCAAACTCTATAAGAAGGGTGAACTGCAGGAAGATTTGCTTGAGTTAATTTTGCACAATGTTCGCACCTCGGACTGGAATCGATTTGACCTCAATGCTCTGGTAGCGGCTTGTCGAACGGCAAGTAAGCGCTGCGTAGAAATCGCTGAGCGTTTTGGGGACGACGTTTTCCAGACGACAATGCAGATTATGCTTGATCGCAACCTTGAGGCCATGCGTGCAATCATCAACATGATTGTTCCTGAAGAGCCACAGTACTTCGAGGATTATGTTTGCGACGACGGTGTTGGCAAGGGTCCGTATAAAATCGCATGCAAACTATGGCGGGAGGGTGATGTCGCCATTTTTGATTTCGCCGGCACTGATCCGCAGGCGAAGAGCTCGATTAATTTCTATTTGAGCGAAGACATGTTCAAAATGTTCTTCGGTGCATTCACGATTAACCTGTTCGACCCACACATCTTGTTTAACGATGGTTTCTACGAGTTGGTCGATGTACGTATTCCGGAAGGCAGTCTGTTGAAGCCCAAATTCCCGGCCGCTCTCTCGGGTAGAACGCACGCATTGGGACGAATTTTTGATGTTATGGGCGGTGTCTTGGGTCAGGGTGCACCGGACTCGATGAATGCAGCCGGTTTTTCCGACAGCCCACATTTGTTCTACTCCGGCTACGATAAAAAAGGCGAATGGTTCCAGTTGTTCCAGATCGGATTCGGCGGAATTCCCGGCCGACCGGTTGGCGATGGTCCCGACGGACATTCGTTGTGGCCAGGCTTTACGAACGTGCCTAATGAATTTATCGAAGCCTACTTTCCGCTACGCATTGTCAAGTACGAGCCGATCGCAGACTCTGGCGGCGCCGGATTGCACCGCGGTGGTAATGGTCTTTCAGTAGCCTACGAGTTCCTCGTTGACGGGCAAATCGGCATCCATGATGATCGGTGGCTGACGTATCCGTGGGGCGTGCGTGGCGGCGATCCCGGCATGCGTTCGACCAAACGACTGCTGCGCTCTGATGGTACCGAGGAGTGGTTGCCCGCCAAATGCGACGGTGTGAATGTCAATACCGGCGATGTTCTTTTCTTCAACACCTGGGGTGGCGGTGGATGGGGCGATCCGATGGAACGTGACCCGGAACTCGTCAGGACCGACGTCAACCGCGGGCTTGTTACACGCGAAGGCGCGGCTCGATACGGTGTTGTGTTGAGTGACAACGACGCGGTCGACGAGGCTGCAACGACAAAACTGCGGGCCACGCTAATCAAGGATCGTGGTGATATGGGATTATTCAGCTTCGGTGGCACTATCGAAGAACTGGTAGCACGAGCTCAGGAAGAGACGCACTTGCCGGCACCGCAGCGACCGAACGCCTGATGGACCATGAATGAACTACTCAATTCACTGAAGTCGGAGCTGCAGCAGTCGCAGCATGGCACGATGGCGCGGGCGCCGCTTTATCATCAGCTGTACGCGGTGTTAAAAGACGCCATTCTCGACGGCACAATTGCCTTTGACGCACAGATGCCCACAGAGCATCAGTTGATAAAGGTATTTGATGTATCACGTGTTACGGCAAAACGAGCAATGGACGAGCTTGCCGCCGAAGATTTGATCGCACGTTTTCGTGGCAAGGGTTCGCATGTCACCTATCAATATGTTCCCAAGCCCATCAGAGGGCCCCTGGTGGGCATGCTTGAGAGTCTTATTGATATGGCGGAACACGATAGTGTTCGCGTCGTTTCGATCGAGAAGATTGTGCCACCCGCCGACATTCGGGAGCTTCTCGATTTGTCCGATGGCCAATTGGTGCACAAAGTGGTACGCGTCAACAGCAACGAAGAGGGCGAGCCGTACGCTTATTACGTCAGCTGGACGACCGGTATTTCCAGGGCGTTTACCAAGCGCAAGCTTGAGAGCGAGGCACGGGTCAAGTTGCTCCGCGAAAACGACATTAACCTGACCAAGATGAAGCAGGTACTTAGCGCTGAACATGCTTCGGCTCGTATTGCGACGGAACTCGGCGTGGAAACCGGTGCGGCATTGCTGTCGGTGCGTCGGCTCGGTCACATAGCCAACGGAGCCGTCGTTGATGTACTTGATGGCCTGTACAACCCCAGGCGTTACCAATACGCAATGGTCATGAGCGTCGACTAGGCGTTCGGAAGCTTAACGATGTCAGATGAGCTAAAAGACAATTACAGTGTTTATGACGGCACTTTGGGGTTCGGTCAACGACCTGCACTGATTCTCGTTGATTTCGTGCGGGCCTATTTTGACAAGGACTGCGATTTGTTCGCCGATGTGGGAGCAGAGCTGGCTTCGGCATTGCGCATTCGTGACGCCGCCCGGGCGGCCGGCATTCCCGTAGTCTATTCGAACGTTGTTTACATCGAAGGAGGTGCTGACGGTGGGGTCTTCTTTCGAAAGGCACCGGTACTCAAGAACTTCATTTCCGGAAACCCAATGGGTGAATGGGCAGAGGGATTGCAGCCAGCAGACGGTGAACTGGTAATTTCAAAACAGTATCCAAGTTCCTTTTTTGGAACTTCACTTGCTGCAGACCTCAACGCACTCGATATCGATACGCTGATAATTACGGGTGTCACAACCAGCGGATGCATCCGTGCGACCTGTATCGACACGATGTCACACGGTTTCGTTCCAATCGTTGTCGCAGATGCCTGTGGCGACCGGCACGAAGCACCACACAAAGCGAATCTGTTTGACATGAACGCGAAATACGCGGACGTCATGAGCGAGGCGGACGTAATAAGACATTTGCAGGGATCGGGCGCAGAAAATGGGTAGCGCAGGATGACAACTCGGAAAGTCAGTATCAACGAAGTTGGCCCGCGCGACGGCCTGCAAAGCGAACCCGAAATATTGTCAACAGCGAGCAAGCTTGAATTCATCGGCCGGGCGGTTGGTGCCGGCATCAAGCGTCTTGAAGTCGCCAGTTTTGTGCACCCGAAGAAAGTCCCGCAAATGGCGGACGCTGAGGCGCTTTTGGCCCAACTGCCGCTGGCCGACGACGTGTCCTACATCGGATTGATCATGAATGAGCGCGGCCTTGATCGTGCGCTTGATACCCCAGTACACGAAATCGGCATGGTCGTGGTGGCCACCGACACCTACAATCGACGCAATCAGGGTGTCTCGACAAACGAGTCCATTGAAGCCTGGTCGAAAATCGCCGGCCGTGCGAAGACGAACGGAAAAATCGCGAACGTCATGATCTCGGCTGCATTTGGCTGCCCGTTTGAAGGCGAAGTCAACGCTGACAAAATAATTGAAATCGCGAAGAAGGTACTTGAAGCGGAACCCGCTGAACTGGGTATCGCGGACAGCATTGGCGTGGCGGTCCCATGCCAGGTTAGTGATTTGGTGCACCGCTTGCGTGATGAATTCGGCTCCATCCCGCTGCGATTCCATTTACACAATACGCGCAATACAGGGTTGGCGAACGCCCAGGCGGCTGTCGATGCCGGTGTCGATTCGCTTGACGCGAGTATTGGCGGAATCGGCGGGTGTCCGTTCGCTCCGGCGGCGACAGGGAACATTCCGACTGACGATTTACTGTATATGTTGGACCGTTCGCAAATCGAAACCGGCGTGTCGCTCGAAAAGATAATCAACACAAGTTTGTGGCTGGAGCAGGAATTGGGTCGCGGCGTGCCCGCGATGTTGCCCAAAGCCGGAATATTTCCGTCAATGCAATGAACGTCCTCAAGAACATTCACCATCTTAATTTTGTCGTAGCTGATCTCGACGCGGCGGTGTTGAGGTATAAAGATGGGCTGGGGCTGGGACCGTTTCAACGCGACGACCTTCCGGATCGCGGCGTTTCGACGGCCAGGGTCAAAATTGGAGACGTGTGGATCGTATTGGTGTCACCGCGACGCGATGATTGCGACGTTGCTCGTTACCTGGAGGCACACGGTGAAGGCTTTTTCTTAATGTCGTTTGGCGTTGATGACCTGGATCAGGCGATCGGCGAACTGGCAAAGCGAGGCACCGAAGCTGGTGACAAACGAGTGGGGCTTTCGGACTGGCAGGTAGCGGATCTCGACACGGAATTGCGCCTCGGCATCAAATGCCATCTCACAGAGGTGCGTCAAAGTTAGCGTCCGAACAGATCGTCGAAGAAAGCTTGCTTGATTTCGGGAAATAGCGACGTGACCATCTCGAGCATATACCAGCACGGGCGGACTCAACGATGACTCTCGAGATACGCGCGCGCCGAAAAATAGGCCTTGCGATACTTGGATGATGTCCGATCGATATCGTAAGCTCGCGAAAATTGCTCGAATGCCTCTTCCCGGCGGTCTGCCAATTGCAGTGTGCGGCCGAATGAATACGCAGCCTTGGCGCTATCGGCGTGTTCCTCGATTCGGGCGATTCCAATAGTCAGCGCTTCCTCAAGATGCCGCTGTGCTATTTCCTTACTCCCGGCCAGCCGATAGCTGCGTACCAGCGACTGATTGACTGATGCCCGCCAGGGGTCTTCTGCATAGATCCGCAAGTCTATGCTGATAGCCGCCGCGATTGTCTGATCGAACATCGCGCTTTGCTCCAGTCGCTTGTAGCAGGTCGCCATCTGGCGTAACAGGTAAACGCGTTGCGGATCTTTCTGCAGCAGCATCTCGTACAGCTCGTTCGCAATATCGCAACGATCATGCTTCTTGTATCTGCCAGCAAATTTTTCGATACCACGCTCGATTCGACCGTTGATACGCGACTCGTTGCCTGGCGCTGAATAGAACGCAACTGTCGTTAGTGCTGCGATCGCAACTATCGCTGTCGACATGATGATCAGCCATCGACCGAACAGCAGTGAATCGTTGCGACTCCAGCTTGACGCTGTAGCCGACAATCCTCGCCTAATGGCGAACAAATAATGCAGCGCCGTCATGGCGAGCGCCGTGGCAACCAGTAATTCGGCGATTTCCGCCTCGTTGAAGCTAAATGGTTTTAGTTCGAAGTAGGCAGCCAGCACAAAGAACGGTGCAAGTACCATCGGCGGTGCAGCGGCACCCATCTTGTCGACCCATTGTGCGATTCGCCATCCTCGAGACCGGAGTAGTGGATAAATGAATCCGTAGCCGAACAAACCGATCGCGACAGCAACGCTAATGAGATCCTTGAGCAGTGTCTTGTGCGGGCCGGTCAGCAGGTTGTGCAGGTTGGCCTCGCCTTGCAAATTTCGCGATTTAAGAAAATCGGGCGTGGAAAAGTCGAAAATCCGTTGGCCCCAGGAAATTTCCTCCAGGACCACATAACTGCAGGCAACAGCCAGCACCATAAAGAACCAGCGGTAGTGGCTGCGCTGCATCGCAACAAGCACTGAAAGTATCGTGGCCGCGAGAAAGAAGTAGGTTTGCGCCCATTCGCCGATCAAGTCCTCATAGGTGGCCCAAATGTAGGCGAGCGGGTAATACGCAGCCATGCAAGCGTAGCCGCCGACAAGCAGGACGAATATAAGCAAAATGACAAGTTTGTGCGGATTTTCCTGCAATGCGGCCTCGTTCAGTCAGGTTCGTGCTTATGTTCAAAAATACGCATGTCAAAGGTGAAAACCGTGCCGTAAGTCACGTTTATCACTCAAGCACGTTTTCCTGGCGTCGCCTGAAGTGGAAGTTGCCGACAAATCGGCTGACACGATGCTGCGAATAAGGTAACTACTCAGGATGCGAAAAGGAAGCAGCAACCAACAACAGTCATTTACGGCGCTGATCAAGCCTCACCTTGAGCGTCTCTATCGCCTGGCTTTCCGGTTAACGGGGCAACGGGAGGATGCACAGGACCTTGTGCAGGACGTACTGCTCAAGTTGTACTCGCAGTTGGATCGTCTTGCTGAAGTCGATGCGGTCGTGACCTGGCTCAGTCGCGTTGTTTATCACCAGTTTGTCGACAATCAGCGGCGCTACGCGTCGCACCGGTTGCATGTCGTTGGCGATCCGAAATTTTCAAGGGACCCCGATCTGGCTGTAGCCCTGCAAACCTCCACAGAAGATCTGGCGGAGGGTGAATTTACTCAAGAACGACTGCAAACAGCCCTGAACCAGCTCAGCGACGACCACAGATTGATAATCAATTTGCACGATGTTGAGGGCTATACCCTGGCCGAAGTGGCTGAAATAACAGGGATTTCACTGGGTACGCTGAAATCCAGGCGGCAACGCGCCCGGGAGCGCTTGCAAAAGTTACTCGAAAAGGGACCCGAATGAGCATTTATTGCGTCTATACATGTGAGATGCGAGAAAAACGATGAATTGCGAGCAGCACCACCAAAACCTGGACCGATTTCTTGATGATGAACTTGAGAACGCTTTGCTGCATCAGTTTCAGGCGCACACCACAGATTGTGACAACTGCGCCGCTGCCTTGCGCCGAAAGAGCAGGCTTCGACAGGCTTTGAAATCCATGCCGATATTACCACCGGAGGACGGTTTCCTCGATTCAGTCGTCGAACAGACACTGGTCAAAACGCATCGCAATGAAGTGCGGTTCTGGTCGACCGCGGGCATTGGCGGTGCGATCGCTGCTGGAGTAATAGCGTGGCTGATCGTGTCGTTGCCGGCCGAGTTGCCGTCCGTCGTCGAACAGGACTCTCTGGATACAGTAACAATCAGCTTGAACGTTGAGAAGACGTTCAAACTGACCTTCGAGTCCAGCCGCGATATGCAAGATGCGACATTGTCCCTTAAGTTGCCAGCAGGCGTGGAGGTCCCGGGTTTTGAAGGCCTTGATACGGTTGCGTGGACGACGGCGATCGAAAAAGGCAGCAATATTCTGGAAATGCCGATCATTGTGCGTTCCGGCGACGGCGGCACCATCCTCGCTCGGCTCGAGCACGAGGGTAAACAAAAATCATTCTTATTTGCTGTCACAGTAACCTGAAATCAATACAACCTGGATTCGAAACATAAGGAGTAACACGTCATGAAATGGAAAATCAGCTCACTCTTAACCGCCCTGACATTCGCATTTACGCTTGCGATGTTGCCATTTTCGGCGTCCATCGCTGACGATGACGACGATTTGGGAATCACTGAACTGGGCGTACTTGACGACTCAGACAGTGAGGACGAAAGTATCGATTCAGATTCTGAAGATACCGATAGCGAAGATTCTGACGACAGCGGAGATCCTGATAGCGCAGATTCTGACAGTGAGGATTCCGACAGCGAAGATTCTGACAGTGAGGATTCCGACAGCGAAGATTCCGATAGTGAGGATTCCGACGGCGATCTTAACGATTCTGATTCGGAAGATGACTCTGACGAAGACTCTGACGACGATTCCGACGGCGATGATGACAACCCGACGGGTAGCTAAAATCCGCTATTGTTGATAGTGGCTGTCGACCAGTCTCGACCTTTCCCGTATCACCTCCGGGGAAGGTCGTTTTTTTTGTGATATGGATCACTATCTGATCAGCCTCATTGCATTATGTTAACGACTCTGTTTTTGTAGTTTTCTGACTCTGAAAAGGATTGGCAATGCGTAATCGAATTTCTGCACCGTTACTCGGTAGCTTGGTGCTGATCGCTACTTCGCTGCTGACAAATGCCGCGTTCGGTGACACGGCTACCGCACAAGACAATTTTGAGAGTGGTAATACTGCATTCGGAACTGGCGACTATTCCGGCGCACTGCAAAACTACAATGAGGCCTTGGCGCACGGTAAGAACACGCCGCGACTGTTCTATAATATGGGCCTGTCGCACTATCGTCTCGGCCAGTATTCAGAGGCCAAATCAGCATTACTGGAATCGGCTACTGACAGTGAGATGGCAGCACTGTCTTACTTCGTGCTGGGCGCCGTGGCAGACAAGGAGGGAGACTCCGACGCGGCTGCTGAGTGGTTCGGACTGTCTTACGACCTTGCCAGCAGCGATAAGCTTCGGCGCAGAGCAAAAAATGCGCTGAATAATTACTCAACACCTGAAACAGAATCATTGTTCGAACTTTCCGCTGGCATCGGCTACGACAGCAATGCGTACCGCAGTCCCGATGCGCCGTATATTGATTTTTCCAATGCTCTTCCTACACCGGTAGTTCCAGTCGTACAAGACGGTATGTACATCCCGGTACGAGTGCGGGCCGCCATTAGTAAGCCGTTTTCCAATTGGTCCTATTTCGTCGCGTCATACCGGCTCCGCGCGATAAATCACGCAGATACAGAGCTGACGAATGCCGACGAAAGCAGCCACCGCGTTTCGATTGGCATGGCGCGAGATCTTGGTCGTGAGCGGTCAAGAAACCGGCGCATGAATATCGCCCTGGTTGTTCGACGTCATGACGAAACGAATTTTGACCGCGATGATGGCCTCGACCGCTTCGATCAGGGTTCAAGTATTGCTGACAGATATAGCTACCTGGGTACTGGTGCTGAAGTCGAGTTGAAAAATCGCCTGGGTCGATACCGATATGAGCTGACGGGTGGATTTGAGCAGCGCGATTACGATGACGTGCCAACAGCATCCTCATACGACTTGTCATCGTATTGGCTCGGCGGGGCATTTAAGATTCCGTTGGGCGATGCGTCACGCTTGGAATTTGGCTATGAGTTCTACGTTCGTGATTTTGATGAGCGACGTTCCAAAGACGCGACCGGCGACTCATCCTTTCTCAATCCGCCGATCGAGTATCAGTACAATTTGTTTGAGGCGGGCATTCGACACCGCTTCAGCGAAAGGCTTGTCACCGAATTTATTTACTACTATACGACTCGTACTGACGAATTTGTGGGTTACAACGATTATACGAAAAGCAAGATTCGGCTAGACACGACTTTCGAATTCTCCGACAAGTTCGACGCGAGTATCCAGGTTGATTATCGTGATCAGGATTATCCCAACGCCTTCGCATTTGATAGTCCAGGTCAGGCCCGCAAGGTGTACGAGGAGTTTCAGGTGATCGCTAAAGCCGAATACCAACTTACGGACCAATTCTCGCTCCGGGCCGACATCAAACTGGAATCCATAGAATCAACAGATACCCGGGGTGAATACGATCGAGCGCTCGCAAGCATCGGAGTGAAGTGGGGATTCTAGTTGCAAACCAGGAAAGAATCGCAGCAATCGGTGGTACTGCAGGAACCAGTCGTTCTGACGGTCAGGAGCGTTTGATATCAAACTGCAGAATTGCCTCGCCATTCGCGCCATTTTCACTCATCAGAGTGACCGTCGAGGCGAAATCGCAGGGAGCCAGCGTCTCGCGCAGGTGTTGCTCTGCGGCTTCCATGTCCGGAAGATTGTGCTCGGTCGCATCGAGATAATACTCTCGCATCAATGATGCACGACGCGAATAAAGCTGGACGCAATAGCGGTGCTTATTGTCTATCATGGTGGCCCCTGTTCGCCGGCATTAGTCAGCACCGAGTTGTAGGGGTCGAATCCCACCTGATTCCCGGGTTCCCGTGACTCGTCCAGTATGTACAGGTTTCTTTGGGTGCTATCGGGCTCTTGTGCTTCCTGTTTCTCGGCGCCGTCCTGTCTCTGATCCGTCATTGTATTGTCCTTCGTCCCTGTGTGTGTCTTCTGGCACAATACCGAAACTACATTAGCCCGGGTTGAATACCACTGGCGGGACGGCCAAGACCGAACTGACCATTAGGACGGTATTTGTACAGTGTGACGCGCGTCACAGTTTGGAGCGAGATATGTTGAGATTGCACGAAGGAAAAGGTCGGGATTGCCGGCACTTCTTAGAGCTGTGTACTGATATTCGCTCAGGTTTCATGGGGCGTCGGGCTGAGCTTCGGGCGCCGCTTTCCTGAACGCCTCAAGCTTGTTGCAGTGATCGACCGCTGCGACGAGTCTTGGATAGTCGTCCAGCGCCACTTTGAAACGCCGTGCGTTGTACATTTGCGGCACGAGCAGTGCGTCGGCCAGCGAAACCTTGTCACCGAAAACGAAGGGCCCATCGCTGGCAAACTGCTCCAGTGCTTTAAAGCCTTCGTGAATCCAGTGGCTGTACCAGTGCGCCGTCGGGTCGGCGTCGAACTCTGACTTGATGTAGTTCATGACCCTTAAGTTAAGGATCGGGTGGACGTCGCACGCGATCATATTACAGAAAGCCCGTACCTGGCTGCGTAGCGGCTGCTCGACAGGAAGCAGCTGTACCTCGGGGTAGGTTTCTTCCAGGTACTCCAGCATGGCCATCGTCTGTCCGATAGCGACATTGCCATCCTCGAGAAAAGGCACCAGCATTTGCGGGTTCTTTTGCCGATAGGCTTGCTGTCGATTTTCTGCTTTGCCGGGGGCCAGCGACACCGGTACGATCTCATGGTCGAGTTCTTTTAGATTGAGCGCGATCCGCAACCGGTATGCAGCCGATGAGCGCCAGTAGCTATAGAGTTTGATCGACATTCAGCCTTCGTACTTTGTGACGACCTGATCAATCGCACCGAAAATGGAGTCACCGTCTGGGTCATTCATTTCGATTCGAATACGGTCACCGAACTGCATGAACGAGGTACTGGGCTTGCCGTCATTGATGGTCTCAATAGTGCGAATCTCGGCGATACAGGAATAGCCAACGCCACCGTCCACAATGTGCTTGCCAGGACCATCGTCCAGCTTGTTTGAGACCGTTCCGGAACCAATGATGCAACCGGCACTCAATGGCCGGGACTTCGCGGCATGCGCGACGAGCTGACCGAAGTCGAAGGTCATGTCCAACCCAGCTTCAGGTTTTCCAATTGCTTTGTCGTTGAGTGTCGAGAGCAACGGCAAGTGTACTTTCGCATCTGACCAGCTGGCACCGAGTTCATCAGGCGTTATTGCTATGGGTGAAAATGCACTCGAAGGTTTCGACTGGAAAAACCCGAATCCTTTGCCCAACTCACCCGGTATCAAGTTTCGGAGCGATACGTCATTGACCAGCATGATCAGTTGAATATGCTTAACCGCATCGGCTGCTGACACACCCATCGGCACATCGTCGGTAACCACCGTAACTTCCGCCTCGAAGTCGATACCCCAGGCTTCATTGGCCATGGGAACGTCCTCGCGTGGACCGAGGAAAGAGTCAGAGCCGCCCTGGTACATCAGAGGATCAGTCCAGAAAGACGCGGGCATTTCTGCGCCGCGTGCTTTTCGAACGAGTTCGACGTGATTGACGTAGGCAGAACCGTCGGCCCACTGATAAGCGCGCGGCAACGGTGAGGCGCATGCGGCCTGATCGAAGCTCTCGCCGCCGCCAGCCTCGAGCTCTTTGGCGATAGCCTCAAGCGCCGGACGTGCATTCGCCCAGTCATCGAGCGCTGCTTGCAGCGTCGCCACAACGCTATCTGCGGACACATAGCGCGTCAGGTCGCGAGATACAACAACAAGGCGACCGTCACGGCCGCCTTTGAGGGATGCGAGTTTCATCTATTAGTACTCCGTCAAGGTGATATATGCGGGTTCAGAGCCACCCGGACGATCCAAGACAAGGCGCAGTGTGCAGGAAATGGCGAGTCCTTTTCAAGCACTGCAACGCCGTATTGGATCGTCCGGGTGGCTCCCTTCGGGCGCGTTGTGAAGCGGCCGTCCGCGTTGTTCCGTCTCTTGGCAAGGACGCGCCATTGCCGGCGAGGCGCGCCTAGCGGTCGACCGCTTCACAACGCGCTGAACCCGCATATATCACCTTGACGGAGTACTAGCCTCTGAATTCCAGTTCGTGCAGCCATGCCGCGTGGCGCGGAGCTTTCTTGGTCTGGCTCCATTCTTCAAGCATAGCTGGAGCGACACGCTTCAGCTCGTCAATTTGCTCTTGCGTTTGGGTATTTGCAACCAGTTCAAGGCGGTGCCCATTGGGGTCGAAGAAATAGATGGATTGAAAAATGCCGTGATTCGTAGGACCGATAACGCCGAGGCCTTCGTTCTCAATGTGCTCTTTGGCAGCGAGCAGCGCCTCGTAATCTTCAACCTCGAACGCGATGTGCTGCACCCAGGCTGGCGTGTTGTGATCGCGGTCCATGTCCGGTTGTGTCGGCAGCTCAAAAAACGCGAGCACGTTGCCCATGCCGCAATCGAGGAATACATGCATGTAGGGATCAGGCTCCTTGGTGGAAGGGACCTGATCTTCTGCAAACGCGACCGTGAATTCCATGTTCAATATGCGCTGGTAAAACTCGACGGTCTCTTTCGCATCGTTGCAGCGGTAGGCGACGTGGTGAATTCGTTTCAGATTCATGCTTCCTTCCTCTCAGGCTTCCGCTTTACGATGCCGCGCGCGACCTGGTCCCGCTCGATCGATTCGAACAGTGCTTTGAAGTTGCCTTCGCCGAAGCCCTCGTCCTGCTTGCGCTGAATAAACTCGAAGAACGTCGGTCCGACCATGTTGGCTGAAAAAATCTGCAGCAACAAGCGTGGCTCGTCACCATCGGTAGTGCCGTCCAGCAAGATGCCGCGCGGCTGCAGCTCGTCGATGGGCTCGCCATGTCCGGGCAGCCGCTCTTCAAGCATTTCATAGTAAGCCGCGGGTGGCGCTGTCATGAATTCGATGCCCTGTTCTTGCAGCCGGTCCCAGCATTCGATCAGGTTGTCGCAACTGAACGCGATGTGCTGAATACCTTCGCCATTGAAGCTCATAAGGTACTCTTCGATCTGGCCAACACCCACCGATGCTTCTTCGTTCAGGGGAATACGAATCTTACCGTCGGGTGCTGTCATCGCTTTCGACAGCAGTCCCGTGTACTCGCCTTTGATGTCGAAGTAACGAATCTCGCGGAAATTGAACAGCTTCTCGTAATAGTCAGCCCAATACTCCATGCGACCGCGATAGACGTTGTGCGTCAGGTGATCGATGACGTCGAAACCACAGCCTTTGGGATGCCGGTCAACACCTTCCAGGAAGTTGAAATCGATGTCGTAGATGGAGGTACCTTCTTCGTACCGGTCGATCAGGTAGACGGTCGCACCACCAATGCCTTTGATCGCTGGCAAACGCAGCTCCATCGGTCCTGTCTGAATTTCGACAGGTTGTGCGCCTTGCTCGAGCGCTCGAGAGTAGGCGGCGTGAGCATCTTTAACTCGAAATGCCATTCCACACGCACAAGGGCCATGTTCTCTCGCGAAGTAATAGGCAGGACTATTGGGCTCGTTATTGATGATGAAGTTAATGTCGCCCTGGCGCCAAAGCATAACTTCCTTGGAGCGATGCTTCGCGACCTCGGCAAAGCCGAGCAGCGTGAATGCGGCCTCCAGCACGGCTGGGTCGGGTGCAGCGAATTCAACAAACTCGAATCCGTCAAGGCCCATGGGATTTTCAAACAGGTCTGCCATTGTGATGTCCTCTGTCTTACAACGCTTTTCGACAGTATGCGCGTTTTATCGAGAATTGGTGTTCAGTTTGTCGTCGTGTTACGGCGTGTGAAGTATTCGACGGTACTGCCGCTGGCGGACTAGCTCGTAGCTTGCAGCAGCGCGGCTTTGCTCTTTCGAAGTCTGTCGGCGGCCTGTTCACCGCTCGCCAGAGCCAAAGCAACATGGATAGCATCGAGTAGCGCGAGCTGCGCGAGGCGGGAACTCATTGGCGTATAGACGCTGGTATCTTCGATTACCTGACAAGGGAAGAGCAGGGTGGCTTTCGTTGCCAGATCCGAATCCGGATTGGTGATCGCAATCACAGTGGCGCCACGGCTGCCGGCAAGCTCTGCGGCACGTGCGAACTCAGCCCAGCGACCAGTGTGCGAAAGCAAAACCAGGACATCATCCGGCTCTGCTATAGATGCGAATTGCAGGATCATCGGGGTATCTATCAGCGATGAGCAAGGTACGCCGAGGCGGAAGAACTTGTGGCATGCATCTCGCGCTACGTGTCCCGATGCGCCGAGACCGGCGAAAGCGATTTGCCTTGCACTCGACATAGCCGTTACGGCGTCATCGACCGGCATAGCGGACAATTGCGAGCGCATATCGATCAACGATTGTATGGACGCATCCATCACCTTCAGAATGGCATCGGCGGAGGAGTCGTCCGGACTCACATCTCGGTGCGCGTAGCTGACGGGGCTGCTAAGTGATTCAGCCAGACGTATGCCGAGTTCCCTGAAACCACCCAAACCAACGCGCCTGCAGAATCGCACCACGGTCGGCTCGCTGGTGCCGCACTCTTTCGATACCTGTGCGAGTGTTGCTCCAACCGTCTCTTTGGGGTGGGCGAGTATCCACTGGGCAACGCGTTTTTCGGCAGGGCTCAGGTCACTCAACGAATGTCTGATAACGGCTAACATGTAGTAAAACTACAATAATTTACGAAAGATTGCGATAGAAAATAGCAATAATGTGTCGATTTGTAGTAAACTTTCACAAATTCTTAAGGAAGTTCCATGGCGCAACTCGTTCCTGTCGACCCGTTCGACCTGATTATTTTTGGTGGCACCGGCGATCTCGCCATGCGTAAATTGTTGCCTGCGCTCTATCACCGCGATCGCGACGGGCAGCTTTCCGCCGATAGCCGAATCATCGCGGCCAGTCGTGGTGCACTGTCGCCGGAGGAATACCTGGCGATGGTCGAAGCAGCGCTGCGGGCCAATCTTGCGGCAGGCGAATTCGACGACGCGCACTGGCAACAATTCAGTCAACGCCTGCATTACGCACAGGCGGATGCGTTCGAGCACACAGGATGGGACGACCTGGTCGATGTTCTCGCCGGCCGTGAAGATCGTGTTCGCGTCGCCTACCTCGCTACTGCACCAAGTCTGTTTGGCCCGCTGGCAAACGGGCTAAAAACCAACAAGCTGATTACAGAGTCGAGCCGCATCGTTCTTGAAAAGCCGCTGGGCCGGGATCTTGATTCAGCGCGTGAGATTAACAACGCCGTTGGCGAGTGTTTTCGGGAAAACCAGATTTATCGCATTGACCATTACCTTGGTAAGGAAACAGTGCAGAACCTGCTGGCGTTGCGCTTTGGCAATTCATTGTTTGAGCCCCTGTGGCGACGCAGTGCGATAGATCACGTGCAGATAACGGTCGCCGAAGACCTCGGTGTTGGCGGTCGAGTCGAGTTTTACGACGGCGTAGGTGCGCTACGTGACATGGTGCAAAATCATTTGCTGCAACTGGTTTGTTTATTCGCGATGGAGCCACCATCGAGTCTCGACCAAAACGCGGTTCGGGATGAGAAGATCAAAGTGCTGCGCTCACTCAAACCCATTTCGGCAGATCAGGTGCGTGCCAGCACTGTTCGCGGCCAGTACACGGAAGGCGCAATCAAAGGCAGCGCTGTAAAAGGGTTCCTCGACGAACTTTCGGATAAGGACAGCGCTACCGAGACGTTTGTTGCTCTCAAACTTGAAATCGAAAACTGGCGTTGGTCCGGTGTGCCTTTTTATCTTCGCACTGGCAAACGCCTGAAGGCCAAACACTCCGAAATAGTCGTGCAGTTCCAGAATGTACCGCACTCCATATTTCCGGAACAGGAATACAATGTTTCGCCAAACCTCATGCGAATTCGCTTGCAGCCTGACGAAGGGGTGCAGCTCTCCATAATGGCCAAAGAACCAGGGCCGGGCGGATTCGAGCTGCGACCCGTGTCGCTGGATCTCAGCTTCGCCGAGACATTCGGCATTCGTTATCCGGATGCTTACGAGCGTTTGCTGATGGAAGTGCTGCGAGGCAATCCGGCATTGTTCATGCGCCGCGACGAGGTCGAGGCGGCGTGGGAGTGGATCGACGGCATTATCGAAGGCTGGCAAGTCTCGAAACAGAAAGTGAAGTCTTACGTTTCGGGTTCCTGGGGACCGACTGAGTCATCCATGTTGCTCGATCGCGATGGTCGCGCCTGGCATCAGGAAGACTGAAATGGCACATGTCTTCGAGTTTGACACCAGGGACGCTGCGTCTGAGGCAGTGGCGGCCCGCATCGCAGAACTCCTCAGTGCCCGGATCAATCGCGACGACAAGGCAACTTTCGTTGTTAGCGGCGGAACGACACCTGCGAAATGCTTCGATTACTTATCGAATTACTCTCTTGATTGGGAAAAGGTGCAAGTCGCCTTGTCCGACGAACGCTGGGTACCGCGCGATCATGAGGACAGTAATGAACGACTTGTACGCGAGACCTTGTTAAAGGCCGAGGCTGGTTCTGCGAGTGTGCTGTCGATTTACCAGGACGACTATTCTATTGATGAACGCTGTGATTCGCTGCAACCGCAACTTCCGGAGTCCGGCTTCGCCTGCTCAATGGTCGGCATGGGGGTGGACGGACATTTCGCATCGCTATTTCCGGATGCGGATAGCCTGGAGGCGGGATTGAATACCGATAACAAGCGCTTCTATATCCCGGTTCGAACCACCGCCAGCCCACATCCAAGAATCAGCATGACGCTAGGTGCATTGTTGCAAAGCACTGAGATTTTACTGCTGATATTCGGCGCAGATAAGTTTGGCGTTTATGAGAAAGCGAAGGCTGGCGACGGCGCATACCCGATCGCGGCGTTGCTACAACAGAAAACTGTTCCGGTTAACGTTTACTGGGCGCCGTAGCGCTTACTGAGAGAATAAAGCTATGAATTCCGACGTAGAAGAAATTACGCAACGTATTACAAATCGCAGCAGGGAAACGCGAGCAGCCTATCTCGCCCGCGTAATGGCGGCGGCCAATGATGGTCCGGCGCGCGGAACGCTGTCCTGCAGCAACCTGGCGCACGGTTTTGCAGCGTGCGGCACCGCTGACAAAACGGCGTTATCCGGTGATGTCGTTCCCAATATTGCAATCGTGTCCGCGTATAACGACATGCTCAGCGCGCACCAACCGTTTGAAACCTACCCGGCTTTGATTCGTGATGTGGCAGCCAAACACGGGGCAGTTGCACAATTCGCTGGCGGCGTACCGGCAATGTGCGACGGCGTCACGCAGGGGCAGGATGGTATGGACCTGTCCTTGTTCAGCCGCGATGTAATTGCGTTGTCGACGGCGATAGCGCTGTCACACAATATGTTCGACGCGGTCTTGTGCCTCGGCATTTGCGACAAGATCGTACCAGGGCTATTAATCGGCGCACTGTCATTCGGGCATTTGCCCGTCGTGTTTGTACCGGCGGGACCCATGGTGTCAGGATTGGGAAACAAGGAAAAAGCGCGTATCCGCGAAGAGTACGCGGTGGGTAAAATCGGTCGAGACGAACTCCTTGCCGCAGAATCGGCTGCCTATCACGCGCCCGGCACCTGCACCTTCTACGGCACAGCCAATACCAATCAAATGCTAATGGAGTTTATGGGCTTGCAGCTGCCGGGTGGTTCGTTTGTCAATCCCGGGACAGCGCTGCGCGATCAGCTCACGGCTGAAGCGGTTACGACGGCGTTAGCAACTACGAATCTCGGCGATGACTACTCGCCGTTAGCGAAAGTTATCGATGAAAAATCCATCGTGAATGGTATTTCTGGCTTGCTGGCGACCGGTGGTTCGACGAATCATACCATTCATCTGGTTGCCATTGCGGCCGCGGCTGGCATCAAGATTGACTGGCAGGACTTCTCCGACCTGTCGACCGTGATTCCACAATTGTCGCGCGTGTACCCGAACGGAAGCGCGGACGTGAATCATTTTCACGCGGCTGGCGGACTCGGATTCATAATGTCGGACATGCTCGCCAACGGACTACTGCACGACGATGTGAATACTATTCTGGGGCCCGGGCTGAAAAAGTTTTGCAGGGAGCCACACATCGATGGTGAAACCCTGGTTTGGCAGGGCACCCAAGAGTTGTCACTTGATGAGGACATATTACGACCCTGTGCCAATCCGTTCAGTGCAGAGGGCGGGTTGCAGCTTGTCTCTGGCAATCTGGGCCGCGCCATGGTCAAGGTTTCCGCTGTCGATGAGGAATATCACTCGATCGAGGCACCGGCCAAAGTATTTCAGTCACAGCAAGCCTTCGTCGATGCGTTCAATAATGGCGAACTGGAACAGGACTTTGTCGCCGTATTATCGTGCCAGGGGCCGCGCGCGAACGGCATGCCGGAGCTGCACAAGTTGACGCCGTACCTGGGTGTATTGCAGAACCGGGGATTCAAAGTCGCCTTGGTAACGGACGGCCGCATGTCGGGTGCATCCGGCAAGGTGCTCGCCGCCATACAGGTAACACCCGAAGCATTGTGTGGTGGCCTGATCGCGAAGGTCCGTGACGGTGACCTTATTAAGGTCGATGCTACGAGCGGCGCATTGTCGGTTGTTGCCGGCGATGATATTGCGTCGCGAGAGCCTGTCCTGGTTACAGCACCGCAACAGGGCATGGGTCGTGAGTTGTTTGGTGCATTTCGTGAACGAGCGGGCGCTGCTGAATCCGGTGCCAGCCTGTTTGAGGGAGTCTAGCTATGGATGCGAGCAAGCTACTCGTTGGCAGTAAAATCGTCCCGGTTGTCGTATTGGCGAGTGCCGATGTGGCCGTACCATTGGCAGAAGCGCTGCTCGAGTCTGGTCTTGGTGTAATTGAGGTAACGCTGAGAACAGACGATGCATTGCGGGGCATCGAGCAGATCGCGAAATCCGTGCCTGACATGGTTGTTGGAGCAGGCAGCCTACGGCGACCAGAGCAGTTTGCAGATATTGCAGCGGCCGGCGCGAGATTCGCCGTAAGCCCGGGTTCATCGCTGCAACTACTCGCCGCTGCCGCTGATCACGACATGCCGTTCATCCCGGGTGCAGCGACTCCTTCCGAGATGATCGCGCTTTTCGAACAGGGTTATCAACTGCAGAAATTTTTTCCAGCAGAGCTGGCGGGCGGACGACCATTTCTCAAGGCAGTAGGGGCACCGCTACCGGAGGTCCGATTTATGCCGACAGGTGGAGTCACGCCGGTTAACGCGATGGACTATCTCAACATGAGTAATGTCGCCTGCATCGGTGGTTCATGGATTACTCCGCTGGAGCTTCAGGCGAAGGGAGATTTTGACGCGATCCGGCAGATCGGGTCGGATGCGGTCAGCTTGCTGGTGTGAGAGCATAAAGCATGGCAGACAAAACCCTACTGATCGGTGACATAGGCGGCACCAATGCGCGCTTCGCGATCGCGAACCCGGGGAGTCCGGGTTTTTCTGATGCGATGACATTGCAGTGTGCTGACTACGCATCTGCCGACGATGCCATACGCCACTATCTCAATGAAGTAACGGCTGCATCGCCAGAGGTAATTTGTCTTGCAGTGGCTGGTCCAGTGATCGATGGCACTGTACAAGTTACGAATAATCACTGGACGTTGAACGCTGCGGACATCGCTGCCGATTTCGGCATAAGTGATGTGCAGCTGCTTAATGACTTCGAGGCCGTCGCTTTTTCGATTCCGCAATTGCAGGCAGGGGATACGGAAGTGATCGGTTTGCCGGATCGAAAACCGACCTTAGGCGAGAACTTCAATATCGCGATTCTCGGTCCCGGTACAGGATTAGGTACTGCCGGACTTGTCAGTCGTCGGAGTACGATTGTTCCCATCGTCGGGGAGGGCGGACATGTTGGGTTTGCACCGAAATCTCAGGTGCAGGTGGACATACTCAATACACTGCGCAGCAAATTTGATCGTGTTTCGGTCGAACGGCTGGTATCGGGGTCCGGCATAGAGAATATCTACTGGGCGCTGACTCGAATTCATGGTGAGCAACGCACACCGTTATCTGCGAAGGAAATATTCGCCGTAAGTCTCGATAACGGCGACCCCAGGGCTTCTGAAGCTGTCCACATGTTTTATGAAATACTGGGACAGGTTGCCGGCGATCTCGCCTTGACCCTGGGAGCAACAGACGGAGTTTATCTCGCGGGCGGTATCGCGATGCGCTACCCGAACTTGTTACAGGACAGCGGATTTCGCAACGCGTTTGATAATAAGGGCCGGCATCGAGCTTTGATGGAACGTATTCCGACATTGCTCATTACTCATGATGAGCCGGGCCTGCTGGGCGCGGCTTATTGCGCGCTTGAGTTGTCTTGTGTCTGATCGCCGTTACCGAGTCTCGGGGTCGACGTAATCCCGACCTGATGACGTGGGAACGCGCCAGCATCAATAGTCTCCAGATAGCCGTGCCAGGCGGCATAGCCAATGACTGGAATAATAACGACTAGCCCGATAAACGCCGTTGCCACGCCGACGAGCAATGACACCACGATAATAGTAAGCCAGACGAACATCGCACGTTTGTTACGCAGTACAGCATTGACCGAGGTGACGATCGCAGTAACGCTGTCGACATCACGATGCATGATCATCGGTAATGAAAACGCACTGGCTGAAAATGTGACGGCAGCGAATACGGCGCCGATCGTTGTGCCAAAAGTGAAAAAGCTGACGAGCTCCATAGTCGTGGTGTCGCCGTCAGTTGGGAAAAACACGCTCACCATTACGGCAGCGCGTGCCCAAATGAGAAATATGATCATCAGGACCAGCGCGAAGATCATCTCATTGCCAAAGTGGCGCTTGAATGCCGCACGAATGCTGCGTGCGAACAGGGGTGGTTGGCCGCGCTCCAGCTGTGCGCTTATTGCATAAAGACCGATGCAGGTTAGTGGTGCCAGGAATACGAAACCACCGAGCATGGCAAACATGAACCACTGGCTGCCGCGAATCCAGGCCAGTAAGCAGACGATGCCGATCAGGGCGGCTACGGACAATCCGTAGGCAAGGCTTTGTTGTGGTGCTTGCATCAGGTCCTTGATGCCTGCGCGGACCCATCCGAACGGGGCCCACGGGGAGAGCTTTTTGCAGGGAGCGGCGAACGGCAGTTCGTCGAGATTAATCTCTGACTGATCTTCCTCTGTCATTAGCGATTATTGGCATTAACGGGACGGGTTTTCAAGCACCCGGACGGCAACCTGCTGCCCGGTGACCGAATACGCAATGTACTCGTAGGTCAGCCCGGACTTCTCAACGAACTCCTGAAACGCCTTGAATTCGTGCTGTTGCCAGCGATGAAAATTGTAGTATTCGTCGAACAGGATGATGGAGCCCGGCTGTAGCCGCTTGCCGAGCAGATCGAAAATAGTGACGGTCGACGAATACAGATCACAATCGACGTGCAGGAACGCGATCGGGTCAGTGTGCGAATCCAGAAAGCCGGGCAACGTCGCGTCGAAGTAACCCACATGAAATTCGACATTGTCCGGTACTTTGGGCATCTGTTTCTGGGCGAAGGCACCGATCGGATTGCCGTTCCAGTGCTCCTGGATGCCGTCAAACGAGTCGAAGCCATGCACGGGGCCGTTTACCGTCGATGCAATCCAGCGCATTGACTTGCCCCGGCCAACGCCAAATTCCATGGTCAGGCCGTCGGTCTTAACCTGATCAAGTGCGTACTTCACCAGCTGCGGGTGCTTCTCGAAAAACGGGGCATCCGCCATATTCGCGTTGATATACGCGAGCGTGTCCTTCTTGGCAGCAAGATTCATGTCCAACAGCAGGTTGGATGAATAGTGCTTGAGCATGAAACGCCGAAAAAGAAACTCGCTTAAGGTGCGCTTGAACAGGGGCATGAATAGGGCCTCGAAAGGGGCTGTTTGGACGCCGCGTACGTTATCACATGAATCGCCAGAAAGTGCGCTACATCACGTTTGCGAAGTGGCGTGATCAGTACACTCTGGGGCAATTGAATGGCGTTATGTTGGATAACTGATCGGGTTATGTCAAATAAAGAGACATCCACGAATCGTGTGCTCGTCGTTGACGACGATGCGTCGCTAATTAGCGAGTATGTCCGCTGTCTTGGAGATGGTTTCGAGCCCGACGACGCGACGGCGACGCTTACTGACCTTGAGAAAGTATTGTTCGGGGAAGAGACCGACGAACGTGGCGCTGCGAAATTCGAGGTGCACTCCAGGAATCAGGGTGAGGCAGCTGTCGAGGCCGTGCAGGCAGCCATCGCCGCCGGACAGCCGTACTCGATAGTATTCCTGGATATTCGTATGCCGCCGGGTATGGACGGCATCGAAGCCGCGAAGCGAATTCGATTGCTGGATGCCAACATCAACGTCGTGGTTGTATCGGACTCAAAGAGTCCCGCGCCGGAGAATCTGGGCAAAGAGATTCCCCCTGCCGACAAAGTCTTTTTCTTCCAAAAACCGTTCCACGCACTGGAATGCCGCCAACTGTCAGCTGCCCTGTGTGGAAAATGGCATGCTGATATGGCGCTGCGCAGCGCGAATGAAGAGCTTGAGCAGCGCGTCGAAGAACGTACAGCTGCACTGCAGAAACTTGCCTACTTTGACGTCGTGACACGACTGCCCAATCAGCTGCTCCTGCTCGAAGAATTAAAAGCCCTGATCGAAAAGGCTGAGGACACTGCCGGCGATACCGTGGTTGTACTTGTCGATATCGATCGTTTCAGCTTTATAAACGAAACCATGGGTTACGACGCAGGCACCGAGCTCCTTCGATCGATAGGCAATCGATTGAACCGGACGTTTTGTGATGACGCGGGTCACCGCATGGCGGTTGTCGGGCGCTTTGGCGCGGACGAATTCGCGATGCTGGTGCCCGGTATCGAGAATGATGCGGAAATTTGTGAGTTAACTGAGCTGGTCAAAGATACCGTCGAGGCGCCGTTTCTGATCAACGGGCGCGATCTGTTTCTGAAAGCGAGTATCGGAGTGTCCTGGCATCCGGTTCATGGCCGTGATGCCAAGAGCGTCTTTCGTTGTGCCGAAGCTGCGCTGCATCGCTCGATGCGCAGCCTGAGCAGTTCGATAACCTACTACCACAGCGAGATGCGTTATCGCGCCCGCTACAAGTTTGATCTTGAAGCTGAGCTTCGCGGTGCTATCGAGAACGGGCATATTTGCGCGCATTATCAACCGCAGCAGTCCACTACCAGTGGCGAAGTGGCCGGTCTTGAGGCGTTGGCGCGCTGGACGCGACCCGATGGGTCGACGGTTCCGCCGTCGGACTTCATCCCGTTGAGTGAGGAAATGGGCATCTCCGATGTCCTGTTCGAATCGATCATGCGTAGCGTTTGTGTTGATGTCACAGCCTGGCGCACGAAGGTCGACTGGAAAATCCCGGTCAGCGTGAATCTCTCAGCCCACCAGTTGCGTAATCGTGATCTGGTCAGTCTCATCAAGGGAATATTACAGAGCGAAAACGTCGACAAGAAACTGATTAATCTTGAACTTACCGAGACCGTATTACTTGAAGACCTGACGGTTGCTCAACCGGTGCTGGATGATCTCTCTGCATTTGGTGTTGGCATTCATATCGACGATTTTGGCACTGGCTACTCGTCGCTGAGTTACCTCGCGAAGCTGCCAGTGCAGACCATTAAAATCGACCAGGATTTCGTCGCACAGTTATCGGACTCGGATGCCAATAGCCGGGTCATTGAAGCCATCGTGGCTTTGGGCAAGGCAATGCAGCTGGAAGTCGTCGCAGAAGGCGTAGAGACCGATCAGCAGTATGCGACCGTTCGTCGTCTGGGTTGCGATCTGGTGCAAGGCTATTTCATCGCGAAACCGATGCCGGCCGACCAGTTGTTAATCTGGATAGATGGCTACGAGGATACGCAAAGCATCAAAAAGCGATCGATCGTCATTGATATTGATACACAGCGTTGATAGCTAACTCTGAACACAGCCTCCGGGCTTAGAGATTCTTTTCGTCGAGGCTGGAAACTTTTCTAAGGATGCTTTTGGGCGTATCGGGCGCTCTACCAAGTTTCCGCCGCAGTTAGGACAAACACCGTCGAGTTTCTCTTTTGCACACGCTCTGCAGAATGTGCACTCAAATGTACATATCACCGCATCAGTTGCATTGGGAGGTAAGTCCTTATTGCAGCACTCGCAGCTCGGACGAAGTTCTAACAAAACTCTTCCCCTTCTCTTCACGTCCCTGAATGTTTGCTTCCGGCTAGAAGCGGTCCTCCCCGAACTATGATTTTATCGGATTTCGTCGACCTCGTTCAGGAAATTACGAACGGTGTCGACGTAAGCCTCCGGTTCGTCCAGCATTGTCATATGGGCGCTGTTCTCAAAGATCGCGATCCTGGAATTTGGCACCAAACTCTGAAAATGCTCCACAGTCGCGGGCGTTGCTTCATCAAATCTCCCGGCAGTAAAGAGGACGGGAAGATCGAGTTTGGGTAACACATCCTCCCGCTCATAGGCACTCAACGAGCCGGTAGCCGTAAACTCGCTCGGGCCCCACATCAGACCGTAGATCTCGAAATTGAAGTTCTCGAATGTGGATTCGAGATCCGGCGACCATGGATCAGATCGAGAAAGATACCGTTTATAGTATTCCATAACAGCGTCCTGATATTCTGGATCATCGGTCGTGCCAGCATTTTCATGTCGCTCGATAACTGTCTGTAGCGCGTTAGGAAGCTCCGCAATCAAACTCTTGGCATCATCAGACCAACGCTGAACACTCAGCGCCGGGCTGGCCAGAATCAAGCTTTGAACCCCTTCTGGATTCGTGAGCATGTAGTCGACGGCGAGCATAGTTCCCCACGAGTGGCCAAGAATATGGACTTCATGCAGATTGAGCGCCTTTCGAACCTGCGCTAGTTCGTTCACGAACCGGTCCACACGCCACAGAGTTGAATCGGTAGGCCGGTCAGATCGTCCAGCGCCCAGTTGATCGTAAAAAATTACAGGCCTGTCCTCTGCAACCTTTTCAAGGGGATTCAAATAATAGCTTGGTGCACCAGGACCACCATGGAGCAAGAGAAGCGGGGTTTCATTGCCAGATCCGACGACTCGATACCAAACTCGACCGCCCTCGACATCTATGTAACCCTCGCCGGAGTCGAGCCCTTTTTCTGTACAAGCTGAAAGAACGAAGACCAGTAAGCAAACTGCGGTGGACCTCAACATCTTTTGCCCCTAATTATTAGTGTGGCTGTGGTGCCATGAAACCTGGTTCTGGTGCCGAAGCGGTCGTTCGCCATCGTATCAGGTCAATAGCCGCTTTCGGGGGGGGGGAAGAGGTCATTCACAATACGTTGTCATCACTCGGGGGGCTGTTCCGATTCACTAATGAAGTTCATGCACAGCTCACGAAACCCCTCACGAAATTGATCTCCGTGATTCAACATGATCTTTCCAGGGTCTGACCACCTTGAACACGTTGTTTTGGCCAGATTCAGATACGGCTGCCAAGATTCAGCTGTCATAAATCCTGATTGGAATTGGAAATGATTGTTGTCATATATCGAAAGGCGCATACGCGACCGAATATAGGAGAGACCAATCATCCGGTTGGACCTGCGATTTTCAACGTCAACATTTGCATCTAAATGCTCGCGATGCTGGGTTCCATAGTATTCGACGATTTCATCGACTTGAATTAGCGAAGCGTAGTAATCAAATGCCACCGATTGGCGTTCCTGATTCTGCCCGGCGATTGCGATGTCTTGTGATTGCTTCAATTGATAACCGACAAAAATCAGTGATACTACGACTGCAAAAATTCCAACGACCTGCATCCAGTCATTTAGTTTGGCAGGGTCCATCTATTTATCTCCAGTCGGAAATGTTCAACGAACATAAATCGCGGAACGCGATGGCCGCATTGGGTCGCTAGCGGCCGTATTCAATGACTCCAATCCTAGCATTTGAGCGGCCGCTATTGGATACAAAACAGACATGATGAGCCGTCCGTCCCGAGTTGTGGTTATAACTCGCAAGATACGATCGATGACGACATTTGTGGCGACATCAGCGAATTTTCCACGTTGTTCAATAATCCCTCCGCGGAGGGATTGTTTACCGGGGCGAAAAGCTCTGCTGTTGACTTGCGGACGTTCTGAAGAGTGCGGCTGTCGCGGCCAAGGGCCGCTCCTACAGGTGATCATGAACGTTTGTACCAGAATGCGTTGTCTCGATGTTCTTTGATCAATTCACCACTTCTGACAAGAAAGTGCAGGTGCGCAAGCGCCTCACCGGTCGCCATAATGCGATTCTTGTCGTCTATTTTCGTTCTGTACAGCGCCGGGAATACATCGACTGCACGATGCGGTTTAGCGCAAACTTCGCGCAGGGTATCGAGTCGTTCTTCATGCTCACGAATCAGCGCATCGATGCGGAAGTATGCTCCACGAAAT
>Ga0255049_10000391_pt1 | contig 27205 bp, 24 predicted proteins | sample JV7_2_3_MG_FD_183615 | JGI IMG/M metagenome (GOLD analysis project Ga0255049, IMG submission 183615) | Seawater microbial communities from Jervis Inlet, British Columbia, Canada - JV7_2_3 | ecosystem: Environmental > Aquatic > Marine > Inlet | place: Canada: British Columbia | collected 2016-10-06 | reverse complement strand
ACCCGCGCAACGGCCTCGTTGCCGTCGATCGTGGCACTGCGAACAACAGTTGCGCCACGAACAGGCTTCTGTGCCTGTGCGTCAGGATCAAGGCCATCCATAAACGATCTCCCCACCAAAAAGTTATGCAACGATCTTCGGGTTCGTGCCGTCCGCGGCTCGGGACACGGTGGACGCGGTATTATCGCATGCACACCGACGTTAGCCGACGTCCGCCTGGGTGGCGCGCAGTTATAATCCAGATACGTCCCGGAATCCAGCGTGGATCCCCAGGCAGCGCGCTGGACGGCCGCGAGCCAGAGGCTGGTTACTTGACCGGGCAACGGGAAGGGAACACGCTCGTGGTCGAGACAGTCACTCCATCGAAAGAGTCTGAACAACAATGAAACGTGGATTGGTTCTCGTAATTTTGCTTGCATCGGCACTCAGCGCGGCGGCACAAGAACGCCGGTGGGGACAGGACAGATCGATCGAACAGGTGTCTCAGAGTGTCTATCGATGGGGCTCTGACGGACAATACGGCGCATACGTTCTGACCACCGATGGAATTATCGTCGTCGACGGCCACTATTGCCCTTCGGGCACCATGGATTGGCTGAAAGCCGAGTTGGCACGACGGCACGACGTTCCGGTCAGGTTCCTCGTGCTCAGTCATGATCATCAGGACCATATCTGCAACTCACAGGTGTTCAGCGACACGGCCGTTACCGTGGGTCATCGCAATATCCGTCCGCACATCGTTCGTGAAAACCGCATATCAGCCGTTCCCGAGGTTACCTTTGAAGACGAGATGGATTTACATCTCGGTGACGTCAAAGTGACATTGCTCTATGTGGGCCCATCACACAGCGATAACCTGATTCATGTGCACGTGCCCGATGAAGGCGTGCTCATATCTATTGATGTTGCACGTAATGGCTTGTTCCCAGATCTCAGAGACATGGACGTGCACGGCATGCTGCGGGGTCTTAAGACGCTGAGCCGACTCGACAATGTCGATGTCGTATTACCGGGTCACGGCCCGACGCTGCTTGGTCAGGACAACTTCATGCGTACCCACGATTTTCTGCAGACCCTGCATGATCGCGTTCTGGATCAAATGATCGCGGGCCGGACACTACCGGAAATCAGGCGCCTGGTCCGGATGGACGAATTCAGGGACCTGGGTGGTCTCGATGCGGCCCTCGATACCAACATCGTCACGATGTACGACTTTTTGTATCGCTATCGCGAGCCCAACAATCGAATTTCCGAGCTCGAAGCCGTCAGCTGCATCGAGAACTCAAGTGCCTGCCGAACCAGCGATTGATTAATGCCAATGCTGATTCTGTTGCCACCTGGATCTACGCACGCTGAGCCTGGAGTGCATCGATGGGCCAAACCGCGCGTCACTGCCGCCATCGTCATTCTGGGTCTGTCGCTTGCATCGACGCCGGTGGTCGCTCAGTGGATCAATTATTCGACGGCAGGTGTACCTCGTGCGGCCGATGGCACAGTGGACATGGCAGCGCTAACTCCTCGGATGCCCAACGGCAGACCCGATCTTTCCGGAATCTGGATCTCCGATAACACGCCGGAGGGTGAGGAAACACCCAGTGACGGCTTCAACCTCTCAACATCGCGCCAAATGGATAATATCGGCATCGATATTCCCGGCGGATTGCCGTATCAACCCTGGCTTTCGCCCATCGTCGAGGAACACGCGACCAACCTGGCGATAAACGACCCTCACATCCGCTGTCTGCCGGATAACTTTCTTCGTGCTTACGGACTTCCGCATCTACTGAAGTTTGTCCATACGCCAGACCTCCTGCTGGTGCTCAATGAAATGAACGCCGGATACCGCCAGGTATTCACGGACGCGCGACCATTACCTGATGATCCATCCCCCTCGTGGCAGGGTTATTCGTCTGCGGATTGGTCGGATGACACGCTGGTGATCGACACAATCGGCGTACGCGACGATACGTGGATAGACTGGCGTGGCAGTCTGCTGACAGAGGACGCCAGAGTCCGGGAGGAAATCCACCGCCCGGACTTCGGCCACCTGGAAATCCGGGTAACCGTCGATGACCCGAAGGCTTATACAAAGCCGTGGACGGTCACGCTAAAGCAGCGCATTGTTATCGACGCAGAATTGATTGACGAGGTCTGTCTGGAGAATGAGCAATTCGTCGAGCGGATGGGACTTCCCTATTAGTCAAGGACAGGACATGAAACCAACCTTCAGAACGGCTTTGATTTTGCTGAGTGGCGTCGTGCTCGCGGCAGCACAGCCCGTGACTGCACACCACTCATTTCCTGCACAGTACGACCGATCCCAATCGACAACCTTGACCGGGAAGATCACGAAGCTCGAGTGGACCAATCCCCACATCTTTATCTACCTCGACGTATCAGACGAAGAAACGGGAAAAGTCATCAATTGGGCGCTGGAGATGGGCGCACCTAATGCGCTGCTGCGCCTGGGCTGGAAACGCGACTCACTGAAAGTCGACGACGTCATAACGGTCAATGGAAGCCTCGCGAGAGACGGCAGCAATCTCGCCAACGCGGAGACAATCGTCATGGTCGAGACCGGCAAGAGAATGCTCGCAGGCTCAAGCCAGGACGCGGGCACCGCGGAAGCACCCTAGCTGGTCGTTATTGGTCTGCGGACGGTGCCAGGTAGGCCGCGAGTGCCTCAAGATCGGCGTCGGAAATCTCAGTCTTGCGGAAAGGCGGCATGATCGAGATGCCGTTGCGAACGAAGAGCTCTGTCAGATCCGGACTGAGGTCCGTTCGGGCCTCTAACGCGGCAGGCTTCGTCCCCTGATAACGCACTTCCAGCGCCACAGTGCCGGAATTGCCCGGACCTGTGGTGTGGCACGGCGCACACCAGACGTCAAAGACCTGCTGCCCTCGTTCCACAGATTCCTGGGCTGAAACCTGACACACAGCAAGACCGGCTACAGCAAGTGAACACAAGGTGACTCTGGTCCTCATGCCGATCCCCGCATGGACTTCGGCCAGATCCCGTAACGCCCTGCCGACAGGATCCCGTTTGGATCAACGGCATCCTTGAGCGTCGCATGGAACCGGCTCAGTGCATTGTCATTAAATGAGTACTTGGAAAGCACAAAATCCATGAAGCCGTTATGGGTTCGATACGTGCCCCAGTTGTGCTCGGCTGCCAGATTGACCGCACGCTCGTAGGCGATCCGAGTCAGACGATTCTGTTCGGGGTCTGTGCGCGAAGTCCGTAACATACATACGAGCATAATCGTTCGCAGGTGGAACGAGCCGAACGTGCCGAGTGTTACCCCCGCATTGGATTGTGCAAATTCATGGCCGAGTACTTTCAGCGAGTCGAGGACGCCCTCGCCGGTCATCGGAACGACGACAAAGAACCCGATGTGTCCATCGGCGACATCCTGGTTCTGCGCCGAGCGGCCGGTAAACGTATCCAGGCTCGGAATGCCCAGAGCGCCCTTCTCGGCGGTTTGTTCTCGCTCTTCGGCGGTCATCGGGAACCGGTAGGTTGCGCCGTCATCGAACTCGATATCCGGAATCGCCGAATAGCGCTCGCGAACATGCCGCCAGCGGGCATCGACCAGTTCCTCGGGCCCGTAGAAGGTCAGCGAAGCTTGCCAGAACTTGAGATTCCGGCTCGCCGCATGGCGATCCCATTCCGCTGCTGTGGCAGCACTGCCCCTGGCCCGCAATGCGTCGAACTCGGCATTGCGTGGTCCGTGCAGCACCGGACTTCTGATCGAGAAGTAAGAATCGATGACGCCCGAATAACTTAAGTTCGACAGAATTTCCATCAGTGGACCGGCATCGTCGTGCCGCGGTGCGATGACACTGACGGTACGAACGACTTCGGGTTCCGGCAGCAACCAGAATCCCATCTTGGTCACAACACCGTAGTTTGATTGGGAAAAAATCCCGTCAAGATCCGGACCGATGCCGTACTTGAACTGCTGCCAGGTTTCTGCACCTGGCATCGCACCCATGCCGGTACGCAATAGTTCGCCGTTAGCGAGCACCACTTCCATGCCGCAATGCGCCTGAAAATGGTCGCGATAAGGCGTCATGCCGCCGCCATGATCCAGCGCATTACCGATGGGACTGCCCCATCCGGGCCCCGGCACGTCCATCATGAGCTTCAGGTCGTGATCCTGGATATAGCGATAAAGGTCAAAATAACTGACACCGGGCTCGACGAGGGCATAGGCGTTTCGCTCGCTGACTTCCACCACGCGGTTCATGCGCTTCAGATCGAGGACGACGCTGCCGGACAGGGCCGGTGCGGATCCTCCGTAGCCGAGGTTGCGACCGGTCGAGAACGGAAACATCGGAATTTGATAACGATTGGCGATGCGCATGACCTGCTGCACTTCTTCGACGTTATCCGGCGCCACCGCAGCGGAGGCGACGAGCTCATTCTCCTCACCCCAAAACGGTGAGTGAGCGTCGCGGTACAAGGCGACATCTTCATCGCTGCTGAAGACCCACTCTTCTCCGACAGCGTCTGCAAACGCTTGAAGTGCAGCAGAAAAGTCCTGTTGGCTCACGCCCGGTGGGTTGGCCATGATCGATCCCCTATCTTAAGTTCTTGATTCGTGTTTTTTGTTTCTAGGCACTGTTCACCGGTGCGATGACCCACGACACCAGCGGTTCCACTGCCACATCGTCCACCACAACGCGCGTGTCAACGGCCAGTTCGGTCGCTACCGACGTGCCGGGCAAAGGACAGTGCATGGCCAGGTCCGCCATCGATGCCCCCCAACCCGGCTCGGCATCCAGTGACGGCCTGATCTGCGGCGCCAGTGTCTGAGGTGCCTGAATTCGGTGCTCGATAGTGCCGTCCGAGTGCTGCATGTGCGTCGCCCGAAAGGCCACTCGCATCCTGTGATCCCAGGCCAGTTGCTCCAGACAAAACAGGGCCGCCGGTGCGGTCAGTCCCGCAATAGCAACGGGCCGCCGGCGCCATTGAAGCGCCAGATCGTTGAACCAGACACCGGTGATATCGGCGTCGATTCCATGAATGACCACGCCTCGTTGCTGCATACGGGCAGCAAACCCCTGTGCTGGGACATAAGCCTTCTCGTAGATCGCTTTGTACAGCGGCAGACGCCCGAACTCTCCCGCCTGCGTCCATCCCATCGAAGACCACTCTGCAGCCTGAGCCAGGCCCGGCAACACCGCAGCCCCAATTCCAAGCCCGATAAACTTCCTGCGACTCGTCATGATGAGACCCCGTCTATACGTGGATGCCCGCGCCAATGCTCGCGTCTGGCATCATTTCCCCTTCGTTCTGGTAGCAACCGTGTTATCACCGATAACAAAGACTAAGTCATGCGGGAATATACGTATGCCAGGGCAATGGCCGAAACGCCTCCTGCAGGTCGACGGCGTCTGGATCAGGTCATCACCTTATAGTCAGAAGTACTGATAGACACGCCGCCTTCGTTCAATATTCTGGGCTTACCGTGTGACAGCAGATCCACCAGGACGCGCAAGCAGGCCGGAGAAACAAGAGATGGGGAAAATCGGTTTGGCGGCAAAGGTGACCCACGTACCGTCAATGCTTATCTCCGAGCAGGAAGGCCCGCACAAGGGCTGCCGAAAACCCGCCATCGAAGGCCTGAAGCGAATCGGCGACGACATTCGTGAGCTTGGCGTCGACACAATCGTTGTTGCTGATACACACTGGCTCGTCAACGCCGGCTATCACATCAATGCCAATGCCGATTTCTCGGGTGTTTTTACCAGCACTGAGTTTCCCCACTTCATTCACGACCTCGAATACAGTTTTGCCGGTGATCCCGAGCTCGGCCATGCGATCGCCGACGCTGCAACCGAAAGCGGTACGTTCACCCGCTGCCATTCCAATCTGCCGTCACTCGGCCTTCAGTACGGCACCCTCGTACCCCTTCGATTCATGGGTATCGACAGGCACATTAAGATCGTGTCGATCGCCGCGTGGATGTACGACGCCGAACTAGCGGAATCGAAGATCATGGGTGAAGCCGTCCGCAAGGCAGTTGAGGCATCCGACAAGACGGTCGCGTTTCTCGCCAGCGGATCACTGTCACATCGCATCGCACCCAATCAGGTCGTCGACCAGTATCTGTTCAAGAACTCGAGCCTGGCCAATGAAAAGACCGATCATCTGGTCCTGGACATGTGGCGAAGAGGAAAGACCCAGGAGTTCCTGAAAATGCTGCCGCAGTACGCGAGAGACTGCAGCGGCGAAGGCGGCATGCACGACACGGCAATGCTGTTCGGGCTCCTCGGGTGGGACAGCTACGACGGCAAAGGTGATGTCGTTACAGACTACTTCCCGAGCTCAGGAACGGGCCAGTGCAACGTCGTCTTCCCGACACATTAGTCTGAAGCCGGTGCAAGGTAAGCTGCGAGTGCCGCCAGATCGGCGTCAGTAATCTCGGTCTTGCGGAAAGGCGGCATGATCGAGAGGCCGTTGCGAACGAAAAACTCCGTCAGATCGGGTGTCAGGTCGGTGCGGGCCTCCAACGCGGCAGGCCGGGTGCCCTGATAGCGCACCTCAAGAGCAACCGTGCCCGGATTGCCGGGGCCCGAACCGTGGCATGGTGCACACCAGTCATCAAAGACCTGTTGGCCTCGTTGCAGAGACTCCTGTGCCGAAACCTGGCTCACAGCGAAACCCGCTGCAGCGAGTGAACACAAGATAATTCTGATTTTCATACTGACTCCCGCATGGATCTTGGCCAAATCCCGTAACGTCCTGCCGACAAGATACCGTTGGGGTCCACTGCATCCTTGAGCGTGGCGTGGAACTGTGACAGTGCGTTGTCATTAAATGAATAAGTGGATAGCGCAAGATCCATGAAGCCGGTATGGACCCGGTACTGGCCCCAGCCATGTTCGGCCGCAATCCGGACGACGCGCTCGTAAGCCGCGCGCATGCGCCCGTTGGCCTCAGCATCACTGCGCATCACGGGGAATGAGGAGATCAGCAAGAAGGTCCGCGGATGAAAAGACTGGATGGTGCCCAGGGATGCATCCACACCCGAGTCGACGTACGCCTGACCCAGCACCTTGAGCGACTCCAGCACGGCCGCCCCGGTCATCGGAACGATCACAGAGAAATCCATATGCCCATCGGCAACCTCGGGGTTCGCCGGTGTTCGCCCGGAGAAATTGGCCAGGCTTGGAATGCCAAGCACGTTCTTCTGGCCGACCTGCTCCCGCTCTTCGGCCGTCATCGGGAACCGATAGGTTGCGCCGTCACCGAACTCGACGCCCGGAATCACCGAGAAGCGCTCACGAACATGTCGCCAGCGAGCGTCGACCACGTCCTCGGGGCCATAAAACGTAAACCCGGCTTGCCAGAATTTAAGATTCCGGCTCGCCGCATAACCATCCCATTCCGCTGCCGTGGCCGCGTTACCTCTGGCCCGCAAGACATCAAGCTCAGCATTACTCTGTCCGTTGAGCACCGGACTGATGAACGAGACGTGGGAATCGACGACGCCTGAATAGATCAGGTTCGACATGATGCCCACCATCGCCTCGGCATCATCGTGCCGTGGTGCGGTGACACTCAGGGAACGAACGGCTTCGGGCTCCGGCAACAGCCAGAATCCCATCTTGGTGACGACACCATAGTTCGACTGCGAAAAGATCCCGTCGATATCCGGGCCAATCCCGTACTTAAACTGTTGCCAAGTCTCTGCACCCGGTAGTGCACCCATACCGGTGCGCAGCACGTCGCCGTTGGCGAGTACGACTTCCATCCCGCAGTGAGAACCGAAATGATCGCGCGTCGGTGTCACGCCAGCACCGTGATCCAGGGCATTGCCAATCGGACTCCCCCACCCGGGTAATGGCACATCGATCATCAGCTTGAGGCCCTGGTCCTGGATATGGCGGTAGAGATCGAAATAGCTGACACCGGGCTCTACGAGCGCAAAGGCGTTCTCCTCACTGACCTCCAGTACACGGTTCATCCGCTTCAGGTCGAGGACGACACTACCGGACAGCGCGGGCGCGGCACCGCCGTAAGCGAGGTTGCGGCCCGTCGAAATGGGGTAGATCGGGATGCTGTAGCGATTGGCGATACGCATAACCTGCTGCACTTCCTCGACGTTATCCGGTGCAACGGCGGCGGAGGCAACCCGTTCCTGCTCCTCATCCCAAAATGGTGAGTAAGCATCACGGTACAAGGCAACGTCTTCATCGCTGCTGAAGACCCATTCCTGGCCTACGGCATCTTCAAACTGACGCAGTGCGGCAGAAAAGTCCTGTTGGCTCACGCCTGGTGGGTTGGCCATGATCGATCCCCTATCTCAAGATAGTGCCTCTGTTACACCTTCGACAGAGACCAGGTCATGCGGGAATATACGTATGGTTCAGTGGAGACGGCTATCCGAGTCCAGCGGCAGCACAAGATCCTCGAGAAAAAACCCTGAGAGATCGTGGCGTCCGGCAATCCCAGCCTTTTTATAGATGGCGCGGGCCTGCTGTCGAGCCGTCGCCTCGCTTACGTCACGCAGTCTGGCAACGTCGCGGTGACTGAATCCCTTTAGTAGGAAGAGTGCCACTTCTTTCTCTGCAGGTGTCAGGTTCCATTTGGCGAACTGATCGTCGATCTGGCTACCGAGCCCAATCAACAGACCCTGGGCCTCGTTTCTCCATTCCATTGCGTCCTGGCGGGTACTCTCGAGGGTGGCTTCAAGCTCGGCCGCCTGCTGACGCGCCTCCCTGGCCATACTCGTCACGCGCCAGGTGAGTGCAGCCACACCGAACAGCGCGCCCAGGCCGATACCGGCTTCCAACGCGATATGGGTCACGGTGGTTCCTTCAGCGATGTCCGACAGAATATCGACGGCGACAAGCACGGCGATGGCGCTGAAAACTACGATCAGGATAGTCGGCAGGCGTCCTTCAAATGTCGAATGTTGGTCCGTCAACTCATTGATTCTGTTGGCGTATCACCTTTGCAGGATAGGCACGAAACACCTCAAGGGGCATAGTTTCACCATAGGTTACTGAAAAATGATGCCCGGTATGCGCTTTATCGACAACTTGTCTCTCTGCACCTCAGCACGGCCGCAACGCCGGAACGCCTCAAGGTTCAGATTATTCATCTCGTTAATCGCGTTGGGTATCGCTGCACCCGCTTTTGCGGCAGATGCCACCGACGACGATGCGCATCTGGACGAACATCTGCATGAGCCCCTCACAATCAGCGCCGAGCTGACCTGGGAAGAGCTCATCGAACAAACGCTGATCAATTATCCGCGCTTCGTCGAACTGGCGGCCCGAGACACGGAAGCACGTGCCCTGGCGAATCGTGCTCGGAAGTGGTTCTCGGGTCAACCGTCCGCAGTGGCCCGATATCAAACGGATCAGCTCCAGGAAAACAACGATCTGCGCGAGGTCGAGATGGGGTTCGAGCTACTGTTGTGGCGCCCCGGTGAGCGGAGGGACGCGCGTTCGCTTGGAGCAGCGGCGGGCACCGAATCCGGGGCCGCAGCAGTGGCTCTGCGGCATGAAGTGATCGGTCTGCTGCGTATGGTGCTCTGGGACATTGAGCGGGCACTCAATGCAGTGGCACTCGCCGAAGATGGAATTGATGTGGCCACGGAACTCGTTCGGATCGTCAATCGTCGGTATGAGGCCGGTGACTTGCCGCTCAGCGATACGCTTCTGGTGCGCTCAACGAGCCTGGAACGTGAAGCCGTATTGGTCGAAGCCGAGGCTTTTCTCCTCGATGCTGAGCGAGCGTACAAGAGTCTCAGTGGACTCGAAATGCGTCCTGCAGAATTTTCTGAATCGCTGAGTGGACCTGAGGAAATCGATCCTTCGCACCCATGGCTGCTGTTGGCCGACGCCGAAGTTGACCGGGCTCGTGCCGAGCTGGAACTCATCGATCGCACAGCGCGAGGAACGCCGACATTGACGCTCGCACCACGCCGGGAGCGAGCGCCATTCTCAAGCTTCGACGACAGCTTCGGCATTACTTTTGCGCTGCCCTTCGGAGGCCAGGCGCACAGAAACGTGGAAACGGCTGCAGCGGCTCGGGATGTAGCGCAGGCAGAGTCCGATCGGGCGCAACTACTACGGCAGATGGACCTCGATCTTCATGAGGCGCGCCACGACCTGGTCGTCATCGATGCGTCTCTAGTGCTGGCACGGGAACGCTACGAGCTCGCCAGCAGGAGCCTTGAGATGGGACAGACCGCATTTGTGCAGGGTGAAATTACCCTGTTTGAACTTCTGCGCTGGGAGGAAACAGCACGGATCGCGCAGCGGGAGGCGGAAAGCCTCGAGATCGAACGTCAACGTGCTATCGCTCAGATTAATCAGGCGATTGGGGAATGGCCATGAGGAAAGTTTTTGTCGTGAGTTTGCTCTTCAGCGTCTGCTGCGTCGCCATTGCCGACGGAACCGGGAGACTGATGGTCAGCCCCGCCGAGTTTGAACGGCTCGGGGTGAAGTTGACTCACGCGCAACGCGTGTCCCACGTCGAGATAGCGTCGGGGCCAGCCGAGCTTGTCATTCCTCCTGCCCAGGAAGCGATCGTCGGTACGACGGTCAGCGGGATGCTCTCGCGATTGTTGGTCGCCGAAGGCGATGCGGTCGTTAAGGGACAAACCATGGCGGAGATCCAAAGCCCGACGCTGCTTGAGCTGCAAAGGGAATATGTCGAGGCCGTCACCGTCGAGGAGCTGGCTCAGGTCCAGTTACAGCGTGATCGCGGGCTGCACGAGGACGGCATCATTGCAGAACGCAGGCTTCAGGAGGCGGTTGCTGCGGCACGTGCTGCGTCGGTTGCTCGGGAGCAGAGATACCAGCAGCTTCAGCTCGCTGGTCTGGACGAGGACCAGTTGGCGGGGCTTGCCGAGGGACAGCAGTTAAGTTCGATGCTGATTCTCCGCGCACCGTTTGACGCGATCGTTACCGCTCAGTTGAGTGCATTGGGCTCCCAGGTCGATGCCCTGGAGCCCGTGTACCGAGTGGCCGATGTGACAACCCTATGGCTCGAAGTCTATGTGCCACAGGAGCGAGCCGAACGGATCGGTGCGGGCATGCGTGTCGCGGTATCGGCACGAGGTCAGGAAATCGAGGCAACGGTGACACACGTTGGACAACTGGTCGATAGAGCAAGCCAGACCGTGTTAATCAGAGCCGTCGTAGATAACGACGCACTGTTGCTGCGTGCCGGTCAGTTTCTCCCGGCACGCGTTCTCGCACCCGCCTCCAGCACGAGGCCTGTCTTCGCCGTGCCGAATCCGGCAATCGTTCGCGACGGCAACGACCCTCTTGTCTTCGTTCGCACTGATGGTGGCTTCGAGGTGCAGGCAATAGAGATTCTCGCAGATGACGGGGTCTCGACATACATCAACTCGGGCATCGAAGAGCGTTCCCAGGTTGCTGTCGACGGTGTCGCCGCGCTGAAGTCGATCTGGCTTGAAACGCGAACGGACGCAGAGTAGTCATGGCCAGACTGATCGGCTTTGCCTTAAGTCAACGCATGCTCGTCGTGCTGTTAGCGACACTGCTTGCTGCAGGTGGCTATCAGGCCTTTCGCCAGCTTCCGATTGACGCTTTCCCGGATGTGTCCCCGACTCAGGTGAAGATCATCATCAAGGCGCCGGGAATGACACCGGAAGAAGTGGAGACGCGCATTACGGCACCGATCGAAGTGGAGCTACTCGGAATTCCCGAGCAAACCATGCTGCGCTCAATCACGAAGTATGCACTCACAGACATCACGCTCGACTTCGCTGAGGGCACGGATATCTACTGGGCTAGGCAGCAGGTGGCGGAGCGCCTGAGCGGCGTATGGGATGCGCTGCCCGCAGGCCTCAACGGTGGTATCGCGCCAATGACGACACCGCTAGGCGAGATGTTCATGTTCACGGTCGACGGCGACCTCAGCCTGACCGAACGTCGAACCCTGCTGGAATGGGTCATCAGACCGGCCTTGCGTACGGTTCCCGGCGTCGCTGACGTCAATGTCCTCGGCGGATTCGTCCGCACGTTCGAGGTCGTGCCGGATCCTGTGCGTATGGCTGCCCGCGGGATCGATACATTGATGTTAGAAGAGGCCATCACGGCGAATAATCGTAACGACGGTTCGGGCCGCATCAACGAAGGTGAGGAAACGCTACTGGTTCGCGCCGAAGGACGTATCGAAACACTCGAGGATCTGAAGCGTGTCGTCATTCGTTCCACAGACGGGATTCCGATCTCCGTCGCCGATGTCGCAGAGGTTCAGATAGGCTCGATCACACGTTATGGCGCCGTGACTCAGGACGGTGAAGCCGAGGCTGTTCAGGGATTGATCCTGGGTTTACGCGGTGCTAATGCCGGTGAAGTTGTAGCAGGCACAAAGGCCAAGCTAGAGGAGATCAAGACGGCGCTTCCCGATGGCGTCGAGGTGAACGTGTTTTACGATCGTGGTCACCTCGTTGAACAGGCCGTCGGCACCGTCGCCCGTGCTTTGGCCGAAGCGGTCGTCCTGGTGCTCTTACTCCTGGTGCTGTTTCTCGGCAATCTGCGCGCTGCGCTCTCAGTCGCCCTTGTTCTGCCCCTGGCGGCGCTAACGACCTTCATACTCATGCGGCAGTTCGGCATGTCGGCCAACCTGATGAGTCTTGGCGGTCTGGCGATCGCCATCGGCATGCTCGTCGATGCAGCGGTTGTCGTGGTCGAGAACATCGCAACGCAACTCAGCGAGGGAGACAGACACCAACGCCTGCCACGCTTGCATGTGATTTATCGCGCTGCCCGGGAGGTTGCCGTGCCGGTAACCTCGGGCATCGCGATTATCATCATCGTCTTTCTTCCGCTGCTCTCGCTGCAGGGACTCGAGGGCAAGCTGTTTTCACCGGTTGCCCTGACGATCAGTTTTGCACTGGGTGCTTCGCTGTTGTTGTCATTGACGGTGATTCCGGTGTGCGCGTCATTTCTGCTTCGCAACGTGTCTCATACGGAGCCGTGGCTACCGCGGACGATCCGTCGTGCGTACGAGCCGGCCCTGCACTGGTCATTGCACCACAGCAAGTGGGTCATAGGCGCTGCGGCCGGGGCACTGGCCCTGGCGGCGATTGCTTATCCCTTCATCGGCAAGAGCTTCATTCCAACGATGGACGAAGGAGACATCATCGTTCAGCTGGAGAAGTTGCCATCCATCACACTGGCGGAATCGGTAGAGGTCGATCTTCGGGTAGAGAGTGCGATCCTGGAACAGGTGCCTGAGGTGACGCGGATCGTCGCTCGGGTTGGGTCGGATGAGATTGGCATGGACCCAATGGGCCTCAACGAAAGCGACATGTTCATGGTGTTGCGACCGGCGAAAGAATGGAGGATGGGCACAAAACCCGAGCTCATTGAGGCGATCAGGGAAGTTCTTGATCAGTTTCCTGGCGTCGCCTACGGCTTCACCCAACCGATCGAGATGCGCACTTCGGAGATGTTGACGGGCGTGCGTGGAGACGTGGCAGTCAAGCTGTTCGGGGGCGATCTCGACGAGTTAGCGGCCCGATCCGAGGAAATCGCCACGGTACTTCGGTCAATCGAGGGAAGCGAGGACGTTTTCCTTAGCCGCAACGAAGGCGTCCAGTACCTGACCTTGGATATCCAGCAGAATATCGCTGGCCGACTCGCGCTGCATACGGACGACTTGCAACGCATGCTACGGGCCCAGGTCGAAGGCCTGCCGGTGGGAATCGTGCAGGAAGGTGTTCGCCGGACACCGTTGCTGATACGTGCCGGAGAGGGTATCCGAAACTCCTACGAGGGACTTGCGGGCCTGCCAGTTCCCATCGCAACAGGCGCCTGGCTGCCAGTCAGCGGACTGGTTGACCTGGCTCGGGTCCAGGGTGTGGTTTCTGTTGCTCGGGAACAGGGCCAGCGCTTCGTCGTCGTTCGAACGAACGTGGTGGGCAGGGATCTTGTAGGTTACGTCGACGAGGCGCGTCGACAAGTAGCCGAACGAGTTTCCCTGCCGCCCGGCTATTACCTCGAGTGGGGCGGGCAATTCGAAAATCAGCAGCGAGCAGCCGCCAGATTATCGATCGTCATCTCGATCGCAATCGGGCTCATCTTCCTGTTGCTGTTCTCGACATTTGGATCGATACGCCAGGCTCTGCTCGTGCTAACCAACATTCCGTTTGCCCTCATTGGAGGCATCTTTGGTCTGTGGCTGACGGGCCAGTATCTTTCCGTTCCGGCTTCCGTCGGCTTCATTGCATTGCTCGGTATCGCCGTGCTGAACGGAGTGGTCATGGTGATCTACTTCAATCAACTCTACGAGCGCGGCCTGCCACTCCAGGACGTCATTGTAGAAGGAGCAAAACGCCGGTTAAGGCCGGTCCTGATGACCGCGAGCATCGCGGCATTCGGATTGGTGCCACTGCTCTTTGCCAGCGGACCCGGCTCTGAAATCCAGCGTCCGCTCGCCATCGTCGTTATCGGCGGCTTAATATCTGCAACGGTGTTGACACTCATACTGTTACCGATTCTCTATCGGAGCTTCGGGATCGCCAAGGAGTCAGCGCTATGATCGCCGGTCAGACAGAACAGGTGCTCGTCATGCTCACTGGCCCGCCTGCACTGGAAAGCCAGCTAATTGATTGGTTGTTATCGCGAGACAGTGGACTGGGATTCTCGAGCCATACGGTTCACGGACATAGCACAAAGCATGACCACCTCAGCATCGCAGAGCAGGTCAGTGGGTGGCAACGCCGAATTCAGTTACAGGTTCAGCTGGATCATTCTCTGCTGGAACCGTTCATTGCCAAGCTGGCGGAGGATTTCACGGGCACCGATCTGCACTATTGGGTCATCCCGCTCCTGGCGGGCGGAGGCCTGTCAAGCGATGGTGATCTTGCCTAATGAGCCACCCCTCGTCTCTCTGTCACTTGATCTGCCAGATGAAAGCGAGGCGTGCCGCCCGATCCGGCCCCTCATCGATTCCCGCACCAACGCCCGCATTGAAGCTGAATCGCTCGGAAAACTCACCGTAGTAGCCAACCATCATCTCCGACGAACCGTCACTCTCAAAAGAACCCAGAAGTTCGACACCGACGCTGTGCTTCTGGCCAACCGAATGACGAAAGCCTGCCGCATAACCTAATTCCCCTGAGAACCCTGATGGTTTTTCGTACAGCAGATTGCCAGTGGCGACCCATCGACTCGCTTCATAACCGAAAATCGCAGCGACCTCAGAAACGTCTTCGTCCTCACTGTGATGCGCAATCTCGTATTCGGCAGACAAACCGAAGGAAAATGCCTGCCCCCTCGGCGTCAAACGAAAGTGGAGTGCCGGTGCAACGGATTCGTAGTTTGATGATTCGCCCCGCTCCTTCTCATAGTGACCATGAAGTTCCACTGTCATCCAGTCAGTTACGCCAAAGAGAAGTGCAGGCTCGAACTCCAATTCATCATGATGTTCAGAAATGCGATCAGAACGAGCCACCGCATAGCCTGACCCTTTGGTGGGCAAGTGAGCTGTTTGAACCAGGAGAAAATCAAGCCCGTGATGAGCGCGCGCAGCAATTGGCAGGAATCCAGCGATCGTTACGCATGCCAGAAGGAAGCGAGTATGCATAGTGAAACCCTTCAATCACCTGTAGCGAAGAATTGCTGACTGAGAAAGTCAGTGGGCCGTTCTCGAAAACTCAGCCGACTGTAACGATGTGCGTTTGGAAGAGCTTCCGCACACCCTCCCCTGCCTAGATGGCAGGAGAGGGTGTGCGGGTGGAACGGCTAGGGAGCAGCGACATACCCAGCAGCAGTACACTTTGACGTATCCGAAGGATCCACCTTAGCCTGCGCACATGTCAGATCCTGGATGAAATCGTTGACATCTGAGTTTCCGGCAAAGTACTCGTCCATCGCGTCTTGAATCCATCCGTCCTTAACTAATGGGATCGGAAGGATTCCCTGACCACCGGTCCCTACTGTCGGACCATCCCCTGGAGAACTCAACACAACATGACCGGCGTTTGCCGCATCATAGGTCGCAGGATTTCCGTCTGGATCGGGATCGACAATCATCAATCGGTTGCTGTGTTGGCTGGTTACATAGGCATAGTAACCACCACCAGCCTTGGCACCCCAGTTGACACCGTGACAACCGGCAGGACACTGCAATTCAGCAACGAGCGCTCCACGTCCCCCGTCGGCATCCGCATCAATCACTGCAACCGTATCGGGCGTGACGCCAGACGCCAGCGAAGCAACTGCGGTCACGACCCACTTTCCATCCGGACTGGCGGGTGTTTGAATCGGGAGTTTCAAACTGTGGAGGACAGAACCACCAGGGTCTATAGGATCCTCTGCACCCAAACAGGTACCGGTATGGTCACCGGTGTCGGTAGCGATCGCCGGATTAAAACACGCGACTCGAATGTTGTTGATAATCTCCGGTGGGTCGAGCGTGAGATCGATAACACTTACCATTCCCGATGCGATGCTAGCGACATACGCACGATCATTACCACGGATAGAGGCTGCGACAGGAAGGTGAAGGAAGCCGCCATCGGCATCGGTACTCATGATCTCTCGAATGATGTCTCCTGAGTCTGCGTCCATTATTGTCACGGAACCGCCTAACCCCTCGCCCTGGAATACATTCGGTATGACGATCTTCGAGCCGTCCGCGGAAATCCACTGACCATGCGGATGGTTGTTTCCCGCACCGGTCTCGATCGAGTCCTCAATGTCGAACTCAGAACCGTCGTCGGAAATCTTGAGAATATCTTGTTCCGCGCTTAACGGCAGCGTAAGCGTTCCGTCACCGGGAATGGTCACGATATGCGTGGGGCCATCACCGACGTCAACCGTCTCTTCAATGGCGCCGGTTGAACGATTGATGCGATTCAGCCATTGCCCAAACCAGTTACCGTTGTAGATCGTGTCATGCCGGGCGTTAATCCACATGTTGTGTGGGTTGTTCCAGCCGTTATCGCCGTTCACCTCGATACCGGGATCGGGACTGCCGAGACTATCTACACCATCTATCTTATTTTTTTCTGTGAAATCACTGGCATCCAGAACGATAATCGTCCCGGGTTTCGGATTGCCAATCGTGTCTTCTTGCCCTGATACTGCTTCGAACTGCGCATTGATCCACACTTCTCCGACACCCGGAATGACGGGCGGGTCGTTGTCGTCGATACCCGCAATATCCCATTTCTCTGTCTTGCCGAGTATCAGGCCAAGATCACTAAATGGGCTAGGTGTGGCACCGTCAAACGGAGCCAGAACACCGAGAATGTTGGCAACAAGTTGTGCATCCAATGCAGCCGCGCCGAGTCGATCGATAAACGGGAGCTGAGCCGCCGACACTGTCACCTCTCCAGGTACGGCTATATCTGTGAGCACCTGATCCTCATCGAGCACGACCACAACGCCCATCATGTAGGGATGCACCTTGCACGCGAAGAGATACACGCCGGGCTCATTGAATCGCACACGGACATCGTCATCGTCTGCTCTATCCTGATCGATGTCTAAACTTGAGCCAGTCGGCTTTGTCAGTAACGTCACGGTATGACTGACGTCCGTAATCGACTTGAGGTCAAATTCCACCGTCTCATCTTTATGGATAACACTAATCGGAATGCCCAGATTGTCGCTCTTAAACCAGTTTCCGGGTATGTCACTCAAAAGAATGTGATCGACAACCGAACTCTTCGCCAGCGTCGTGGCAATTCCGGGAACGGCAAACCGCCTGAACGACGAGCTACTGTCATCGACACCGTACGTCGGCGTTTGAGGTGGCAAGGTGGAACTCCCGCCGATAAAGAAGAAATAGGTGCCAACAAGTACCGCAAGAATCCCTGGTACAAAATGCCATCGCTTCATGATCATTTCCTCACGCTGTAGAGATGCAAGATTGGTGTTAATGAATTCCGTGTTAACGGTTGGAATTGTTTGTCCCTGAAGTCTGCCTGCGGAAAGCCGTATACACAGCACGTATAAATACCTATTCGTATCTACGTATATAAGAGTAGTTCTCTATACGTCTAACTAAGTATCTCTATGAGTCGACCTAAGAGATTAAACATAACGTAGTCATTCGTCGCTCGCGGGAGTGGCTATCCACCCTACGTTGAATACGAATGGCAACTGAGCGTCGACATTGGGTCCAATGCAGTGCAGTGAAATGAGAAACTCCGTATGACCGCTATTCGCTCCCGACCACCCGACCGGATCATGTCTCGCGTATTGGCGAGCGTCCTTCTGCCCCTGTTGCTGATACCGGTCGGCAAGCTTCGTGCCGATTCAGAGCAGGACTTCTTGTTGTTCGTGAGCCTTGAGGCTTTTGACGAGTCATCAAGCGACAACCCCAAGCTTGACGATTCCGGGTTTTCGCCTGCTGTCGATATGCTCTACACCTTCTCCGGGGATCGGTTCAGAGTACTGGGCGAGTTTTTCAACTCCCGAGACGAGAATGACCTTGAGCGCCTGCAAGTCGGGTGGCAGGCGGGTGAGCAAACGGTGATCTGGTTAGGACGATTTCACCAGCCCGGAAAGTACTGGTCGACCGAATACCATCACGGCCAGCTGATGCAGACCACCATTAGCCAACCGGGCGTGGAGCAATGGGAGGACGATGGCGGACCCATTCCCTCGCACGTTACCGGTGTCTTGATGGAATCCGAATTCGTGCGTGACGATAGCTCCGGGTTTGAGCTCGCTCTCTCGGCAGGTCTCGCTCCAAAACTCGCTATAGAAGGCTTGCAACCGTTGGATCTGCTGGATCCGGAATCGGGACACCGGACAGCGGCCAATTTTCGCTTCGCCTATCGACCCGATATTCTTTCGGAGAACCGGGTCGGGCTGCTCGGTGGGTGGAGCGATATCAATGTCGATGGTGATACTCAAGCCGCATTCGATGGGCTATCGGCGATCAAGCAGACAACGCTGAGCGTATATGCCGACTGGCGCTGGGACAAGTGGCGATTGATATCCAGTGTCACGCACTTTTCCAACGATCTCGAATTACCTGGCACCACGGATACCGGCAGGTTTCTTTCAGGCTATCTCCAGGCCGAATATTCGATCGATTCAGACTGGACCTTGTTCGCCCGGATCGAAAACAGCGATGACGAAGAAAAGTCAGCGTTCTTGAGTCTGCTTCCAGAGTTTGTCACCCGGCAGGACGTGCTCGGCGTTCGTTGGGATATCGCAACGAAACACAGCCTGACGCTGGAACTCTCCGACACGAGTGTGCACGCTGAAGACGCGGGCAACGATCACTCGAATGCCATTAGATTGCAGTGGAGCACAGTCTTCCCGTGAGAGTGAAGCTCGAACTAGGCGCTCTTTTCGCTATCTTCCTGCTGTCTGCGACGACCGCGTGGGCCGATCGTGCAGTTGTTCTGGTTGTCAGTACCGATAGCCCGATAGAAACGCTGAGCGCGCTTGATGTGCGCAAGGCCTATTTGGGCATAGCCGTACGCCATGGTGGTCAGGAAATCAGAGCGCTCCGACTGAGCAACGACCCAGAGCTCGACGAGATATTTCTGCAGTCCGTTGTTGCGATGTCGGAGAAATCTTATACCTACCGCCTACTATCGAACGCCCTGAGATACGGTCGCCCGCGACCGCCGGAAGTCCGAGATTTGGAAGCGCTGCTGAACGCCTTAAGCACGAATCCTTATAGCATTGCCTGTGTCTGGCAGAGTGACGCCGATCGTTTTCCTGAGTTAGAGATCCTAAGGGTGCTATGGCAAGACTATTAAACACTCTTGCCGCTCGCCTGGTACTCGTGGTGCTTCTGGTTCACGCGATACTGCTGCCTCTGTTGTTCTACGGCCTTTTCGTCGTCGTGGAGCAGGGACAGAAAGAGAACTTTATCGATCATATTCGAGTCTACGGCCGCATTCTTGCCGATGTGTTCGAATCCAGTGGGGCACTGGATTCCCAAGCTGGCACTATTGATCTGCTCGATAGCGCCATTCTCGGTGGGAACGCTGTCTACGCCGCACTTCAAAGAGGCGACCAAGAACTGATGAGCTCATTAATGGAGCCGACTGAACCCGGCCTTTTTGAAGAAGACTTCACCTTCGGTGAGCACGCGGATCAGGTCTATTATCTCTCGGTGCTGATTCCGACCAGCACTAACCCGGTAACTTTACGGCTCGGATTCGATGAGGTGCCGACTGATAATCAGATCAGCCTGGTTCGCAACCGAGTCATCGGAATACTGTCTGTGTATCTGGTCGTGTCACTGGTTTTGGTACTGATTCTGGGAATCCATCTCTAACGGCCGTTACAGAACCTACGGCGAGACAGCCGAAGAGTTGCATCAGGGGAATATTCCAGACACCTGAACACGGAAAGCCAATTGCTTGAATTTTCTGAGCTTGCAAGCGATCTGGAGACAATGCGCAGTAACCTCGTAGGAATCAACGAAAGGCTGCAACAAGAAATCAATGATCATCAGGCCGCCCAGGCGCAAAGGGGGGTACTCGAGGATCAACTGCGCCATTCTCAGAGACTGGAATCGATAGGGACTTTTGCCGGTGGGGTCGCGCACGAGGTCAATAACATTCTATTGCCGATGATAATCTTCACTGACATTGTGCTGGAAGATTTGCCGCAAGACAGCCCGGTGCGTGATTACGTGCAGCGAATCCGACGATTGGCGAATCGTGCCCAGGGACTCAGCGAGCAGATCTTAACGTTCAGCCACGAAGGCGCAGAGAGAGAATTAGAGCTGGCGGAAATCGGGCCTGTCGTGGAAGAGGCTTTGACACTGGTACGTGCTCTGGTGCCGGCAACCATAGATATCCGGACGAAAATAGATGGTGACTGCGGCAAAGTGATGTGCAATACGACGCAACTGCAACAGCTCGTCGTAAATCTCTGTAGCAACGCCTATAAAGCCGTCGCCAAGGGCGGTAACTACATCGGCGTTGATCTCGATGCTTTTCAAGCCGACCAAGAATTCACCAGCGAACATCCTCAGCTGAATCCTGGAAACTATGTTCGCCTCAGCGTTAGTGATGACGGAATTGGAATGGATACGCCGATCAAGGAACGTATTTTCGAACCCTTTTTTACCGGCGGAAGGATTGGAGAGGGCACGGGTCTGGGCCTGGCCGTAGTACACGGCATAGCAACCGAGCACGGCGGTGAGATCGTGGTCGACAGCGAGCCAGGAGTTGGCTCGATATTGCACATCTACTTCCCGGTAGCGAAAACGCGGATAATGAGTTAGCACTTAGGATTGCATATGGTCAGGATCATTATTATTGACGACGAACAAGATGTTCGGGACGCGCTGCAGGAAGTGCTTAAGCGGGCGGGCTTCGAGGCTGATGCTGCCGCGAGTGGCAACGAGGGTCTGGAGCTGCTGAGGAAGAGCCCTAGCGATCTCGTGATTACCGATATCATTATGCCGGGCAAGGATGGCGTGAAGATAATCTCGGACATCCGGGCCGAATTTCCTGAGACCCGGATTATTGCGATCTCAGGCGGGGGCAATGTGGCGCCGCTAGCCTATGAGCCGAATGCGATAAAGACTGAAGCCTATCTTGCTTCAGCCAGCGTGGCTGGGGCAGATGTGACCTTGACGAAGCCTTTTGACGGCAAGGAACTGGTCCAGGCAGTGCAGGACCTCGCAAACGACAATCAGGCGGACTGACCGATAGGTCCGCCTTGAACCCTCTTTACTCTCTGATGAGTCCGTTCTGGATCACGTAGGCGGTGACGGCTGAGGCACTATGCAGGCCCAACTTCTTCATCAGGTTGGCCCGGTGTTTATCGACGGTCTTCGGGCTCAGCAACAGCTGCGAAGCGATTTGTCTCGTTGTATTACCTTCAGCGACGAGCGCAATCACCTCTCTTTCCCGGTTGGTTAGTTTCCCCCACGACGGATGACTCACGGCGGAATCCGAAGGCGCCAGGTACCCCGCGATCACGCTGCCGCATATGGCCGGGCTAAGGTAACTCTTTCCTTCTAATACGCTTGCCAACGCCATAAGTAACTCGGCTCGGCTGTCGTCCTTTAACAAGTAGGCATCCACTCCTGCCTCGAGCGTGGAGCGTATGGTCTCGTCGTCCTTATGAGAAGTCAGGGCGACTGTCTTGATGGCGGGGAATCGCTTCTTGATATGGGCTATCGCTTCGACACACGTACGCGGTATCGACAGACCCATGAGAATAATATCGGGTTGCGAAGTTTCGATGGATTGGGTGGCACCTTCGCCATCAGATGCAGTTCCAACGACTTCGTAATCGTGTTCCGCCGACAACAGCGCCTGAAGCCCATCACGCATGATCGTATGATCGTCAACAACCAGGATTCGGTGTGCTTTGCGTGCCAAACTAGCTTGCCTAAAGCTGACGCCCCCGGAGTGGCTCGAACGTTCATGCCCCGAGTTCGCAGGATAAACAGAGTATAGGGTAACAGCGACTCTTGATCACTGTGTCAGTGATTCCAGAGCGGTCACGGGGGCGTGAGATACGCCGCGATGTCACCGATCTCGGTGTCGGTAATCTCGGTCTGCCGAAACGGCGGCATTGAGAACGAACCTTGCCGCAGGTAGACCCTGAGCGCATCCAACGTGAGATCGGTCCGCTCTTCGAGCACCGCGGGCAGCGCACCCCGATACTTGATACTCAGAGCACTGGTTCCGGGCAGCAGCGGCTGCCCATCGTCACCGATGGCAGCCCCGTGGCACGGTGCGCACAGTGATTGAAACAGGGCATTGCCGCGTTCAATCGCGTCGCTATCCTGTGCGTGCCCGGCTGACGCGCCCACGAGGACAAGCACTCCTGCAGCGGCAAAGGACACCCAGCGTGTTCGAGCGCTCATCCCGTCGTCCCTCCCCGCCTATCCCGAAACGGTGCAGGCCATATGCCACCGCGTCCCGGTGCGAGGATACCGTTCGGATCTACCGCATCCTTGAGCGTTTCATTGAAGCGGCGTAATGCATGATTGTTATACGAGTATTCATTCGCAACCGCGTCCTGGAAATACGGGGCCGCCCGATATTCAGCCCAACCGTGTTCACCGGATGTCTCTATCAGCGTCTTCAGGATTTCAGCATCCCTGGCCTTGCTCTCAGGCGTCGCCTCGGGACTGCCGCCACCACTGGAGAATCCAGCCGAGAAAAAGAACGAAAACTGATACCAGTTCAGCGGGGTGCTTATCGCCGAAATACTGGTATCGACGCCGAGATCCCTCAAAGTGTCACCGAACACCTGCTGTGCCTCGAATAATCCCGCGGCGCTGCGCGGTATGACGGCAAACATACCGACGTGGTTTTGTTGCCATGCATCCGGGATGGACTCACTGCGACCGAGACTGACCCAGGTTGCCAGACTCGGAATGCCGAATGAGGATCGCCACAAATATCTTTGATTCGGCATCGTGCCCTGCTCGATCTGCTCGGGTGTGAGAGGAATCTGCAGTGACTGGCCGTCGTTAAGCCGTGCATCCGGCACATCACGTGCCAACATCTGCTGAGCATATTCCCAGTTCGCAAGCGTCGTGCCCTCCGATCCGTAGAATTGCAGCTCCACGCTCCAGGAATGCAGGTCAGCCGCAGCGGCCAGACGGTCCATCTCCTCTTCGTTGGCGCCACCACGACGCGTGGCGGCCTCAAGAAACTCTGTGTTTCCCATCAATGGACTGAGTGGACTGCCATACTGCGGCTGCCCGATCATGAAGAGATCGGTCAAATAGTTGACTGTTTTTACCAGCGGGGCGAGGTCACGACGCCTTGGAACGGTTATCACGCCCGAGCGATAGTGTTCCGGTTGCGGCATGAGCCTGATGCCCATCTTCGTCACGATGCCGAAGTTGCCCTGAGGGAATAGTCCCGATGGATCCGGGCCGAATCCATACCGATATTCCTGCCAGGTGTTGGCGTTAGGCAGGGCGCCCATGCCCGTGCGCATCACCTCACCGTTAGCGAGAACAACCTCCACACCGTACTGCGACCCGGCGTGATCGCGATAGTAGCCAAGTGTGAAGCCACAACCACGATCGAGGGTGTTGCCCAGTGGGCTCCCCCAACCGGGATTGGCACAATCGATCCAGACTTTCAGATTACGGTCCTGGATATGCCGATAGAGATCGAAAAACGTCACGCCCGGCTCGACCAGCGCGAAGTTGCGGTCACCGTCGACGTCCAGCACTCGGTTCATTCGCTTTAAATCGACAACGACACAACCGCGCATGCTGGGCGCGGGCCCGCCGTAGGCAAAGTTCCTGCCGGTGGATATCGGATACAAAGGCGTCCGGAACTGATTCGCCGTGCGGACGATGGCCTGCACCTCTTCCACGTTGGCTGGTGCGACCGCCGCGGACGCAAGAAGCTCGGCTTCTGGTTCCGGCACGGGAGACCAATAGTCGCGGTACGGGACAAGATCCTCGTCGCTGGTAAATACCCACTCTTCACCAACAGCCACCGCAAACTCGCGAGTGGCAGCGGCAAAATCTTCAGCACTTACGCCGGGTGGCAAAATGGCCATTGGTTACCTCCGCCAATGCGAGTGTGGTGTCACGAGTGAGCCGGTTAATCGATCGACCTTACACCGCCACAATTCCCTGCAGGCATACGTACTAGTACGTAACGCGAGATTTTGATGGCGCCACATTCAGTGGCCCTGCCGAGGGAGGTCGATTATTCTGTTTCCTTATCTTGAGTCACACGACAGGTTTATCCCCGCCATGCCTTGCCTCCTTCATCGATCACGGCTGTGTCATCAAGTATTGTCGATGATTGCGGTCTCACTGGCGTCCTGTCTGAACGCAGCGGCGCAGGACTATTCTCTTGCGGCCACCTACGGCGACATCGAACTGGAGTCGGGCTTCATCCCTGATCCTTTCACTCTGAACATGACGGCAGGCGGTACCCAGAATGCCAATTCGCTCGGCAACGGGTGCGTTGGCATGATTGCCGATGCACCTGATTTGCAACTGTCGTTTGAGGGTGGCGATCTGCCTCTATACATCTCGGCCACATCGGCTGTGGACGTTTCCCTCGTCGTCAACTCTCCAAGCGGAAACTGGTTTTGTGATGACGATTCGGCCGGAGCCCTGAATCCTATTCTGGAGCTACGCGCGGACAGCGGGATTTATGACATCTGGGTCGGCACGGTAAACAGTGATGCCTACACAGATGCCGTCCTGCTGATTTCAGAACTCGGTGGCGTGGGCACGCTCGACCTGTCTCAGCTGGACGACATCGATACCAGCACCTTTTTCACTGATGATTTTCAGGGGCAAATCCTGGAAGGAGAACTCGGCAGCGGCGACGACCTTCGGGACGACAACGCCTGGCAGGACATCTACACCTTTGAGGGCGAAGCCGGACAATATGTGGTGGCGGATATGCGCTCTGCGGAAATCGATACTCTTCTGGAGATCATCAGCCCTTCCGGCACTACGGTCACTAACGACGACTATGGGGGCAGCACTTCTCGCTCGCTGATTTCCATCACCCTGGACGAAAGCGGCCAGCACACGGTGGTGGCTTCCAGTTACAGTGCAGACGAGAGCGGCGACTATGTCATTGGCCTTGAGCAAAGCTCCCCGTCGTCTCTGGCCCTGGATAGTCGCTACACCAGCACGTTGAGCAGAACTGATGCACGCCGGGAAGGTGGCCAGTATGTGGATACCTACACCTTCAACGGTGTGACCGGACAGCAAGTCACGATCGATCTGAGTTCACCCGTGCTGGACACACTTGTCATGCTGGAAAGCCCGTCAGGTGAAGTTCTGGAAAACGATGACACGGATCGCGTAGGACACAGCGTACTTTCGTTAGCACTGGAAGAATCCGGCTCGTATGCCGTGCACGTCACTTCTTATGACGGCGACGCCGTCGGTGACTATGCACTCGCGATTTTCGGCGGCCTGACCGGCGAAGGTGAGACGACCTCCTCACATGACACCATAAACCTTGCACTGGGAGCGACAGTCACTGGCTCTTTGTCCACCAACGACCAGCGGCGCGATTCCGGACAATTTGTTGACTATTACTCTTTCGATGGCAATGCCGACGATCGCATACGCTTTGATTTGCGTTCTGGCAGCATCGATACCTACCTGGCCTTAACCGGACCGGACGGTACGACGTTGGAAAACGATGACCATGAGAGCAGCACCTCACAATCAGTCATCGATCTGAGATTAACTACAAGTGGACGTTATATGGTGACAGCCACGTCTTACCGGGAAGGCGAAACCGGGGAATATCAAATAGCAGCGTCTACCTCGACGGCTGTGCCGACCGCAGGTTCCGGCATCGCCGGTAGTCAGGTTTTCGGCATCTTTGTTGGCATCAGTGATTACAGCCTGCTGCGCCAAAGTGAGCCTGGCTGGGGTGACTTGAGTTTTACCGCGGAAGACGCCGTTGTGGCACGCGACGCTTTGATTCAGCGAGCCGGAATGGATCCGGCTAACGCAATGACCTTGCTGGATAGCCAAGCGACAGTTGAGAACGTGACTTCCGCCTTCCAGAGCATTCAGGCACGTATCACTCCTGATGACACCTTCGTTTTCTTCTACTCAGGACATGGCGGGCAGGAATTGCGCAGTTCCGGCGCAACAGCTTCCGATGCTGACGGCTACGATGAAACACTGGCACTGGCCGACGCGACGATCACCGACGACCAAATAAATGCCCTTCTTGACACGATTTCCTCGAATACCTCCCTGATCATTCTCGATTCGTGTTTCAGCGGCGGTTTTGCCAAGGATGTCATCTCCCGACCCGGTCGCATGGGGCTGTTCTCTTCGGACGAAGATGTCCCCTCACTTGTGGCCAGTAAATTCAGGGCCGGTGGTTATCTTTCTCATTTCTTCCGGGAAGCCATCGACGGAGGCAATGCGGATATCGATCGCGACTCTTTCATCAGCGCCATGGAGCTAAGCCAGTACATACACCTGCGCTATTCCGCTGAAACCCAGAGTAAGGGGCCGTCCAGTTTCGATACACCGGATTTCGGGTATCAGCATCTCGTGGCAGATCGCGGTGGTGTCGCCCACGATGCCATTCTGTTCGCCCTGAATTAACCTGATCGGGACCGACTTCTCCGGTACGCTCCGCGGTCTAACTAAGGATTGAAGCCGACAATCTGTTAGCGGTCGTTGCTAGGTATCTTCTAACTCCAGCTCGATACCACCAAAGAATTGGTACATCACGTTGTAGAACATGCATCCGATAATGACGAACGGGTATCCCAGTACCACATA
>Ga0255049_10000390_pt1 | contig 27247 bp, 21 predicted proteins | sample JV7_2_3_MG_FD_183615 | JGI IMG/M metagenome (GOLD analysis project Ga0255049, IMG submission 183615) | Seawater microbial communities from Jervis Inlet, British Columbia, Canada - JV7_2_3 | ecosystem: Environmental > Aquatic > Marine > Inlet | place: Canada: British Columbia | collected 2016-10-06 | reverse complement strand
GTATCCGTGTGACCGCGTAGAGGAGCGTGATCCACGCAGTGACGAACCTGTATCTACAATTTGATAGGAGCTTGACTGTGAGACCCGATTAGAGGAGCAGACATTCGCATATTTCTGAAAACCGCGCATAAAGCTGATCCGTTGACGGTTAATACTTCCGCTTTGGGTCCCGAAAGCGGTCATTCGTTAACGGTTAACTATCATTTCGTCAGACAGTCGGCTCGATATTGGCATTCAGTCGGAACAGATTTCCGGGATCGTACTGTCCCTTGATTTCGGAAAGCCGTGTATAGGTCGGCCCATAGTTGCCAGTCGCCGCATTGCGATCGAATTCTATGTTGTCGTAGTAACCGCCCATATAGGGCTCGACCGCGCTATACAACGCCCGTGTCTCAGCGAACATCTCGTCGTCCAGTGCCGGATCTTCCCAAATCGATACGAATACGAGCATGATTTCGACGTTTCGATGAGGGAATGCCGTAGCTGTCTCGCTAACACGCGATACAGCTCCGCCGGCAACGTGATTCGCCAGAAACAACCGCGGGTTGTACACGTCGATCATGGTATCGACGAGTCCCTGCGTCCATTCCCGTACAAAGCCGTTCTTGGCGTAGGAGCGGATGCCATGGCCGAAAGCGACATCGTTCATCGTCTGTGTGACCATGTAGTCCTGAACCGTTACGGTATCAACCAACGGTGTGCCGACAGCACGTAACGGCGCCAGTTCGCGCTCGCCTGCTGCTGGATCACCGTTGTAGACGACATCCACCGCGATCACATCACCGAGATCCGGCAGTCGCGCCATCGAGGGTCCTATATACATCTCGTCCGAGTATCCCGCTGCGGCTTCGGCGTAATGCTCCAGCACATCGCGGGCTTGCTCGATGGGCCAAATGATGCTGCCAGACAGCACGTTCCTGTCGAACGGATGCAGCTGGTATTCAAACTCTGTCACAACACCGAAATTACCTCCCCCGCCGCGTATCGCCCAAAACAGGTCGGGCTCGTTGTCCGCGCTTATCGATCGCACACGACCATCAGCTGTAACGATCGTTGCGCCCAGCACGTTGTCAACGGTCAGGCCGTACTTTCGGTTAAGTCGCCCGAATCCGCCGCCCAATGTGTATCCGCCCACTCCGGTGTGCGACACGACACCTGCTGTCGTGACCAGGCCGTGCGGCAGCGCATTCGAATCGAGTGCGTTGAGCAATGCCCCGCCCCCGGCTCGCGCACGTTGCGCTCCAGGATCGACCGTCACCGCGTTCATCTGCGATAGGTCAATCATGAGACCGCCCTCACATACCGATTTTCCCGGCCAGCTGTGGCCACCGCCTCGTACCGCGACGAGCAGATTATGGTCGCGCGCGAAGGAGACGGCCTGGCTGACGTCGTCGTTGTCCAGACAGCGAGCGATAAGCGCGGGGCGTCTATCAAACATGCCGTTCCAGATCGTGCGTGCGGCGTCATACTGCGGATGCCCCGATAGCATGACCGGCCCCGTCAGACTGTCACCCAGCTCCCTGATAGCCGCGGCCTCGAGTTCGATCTCGGCACCGGCCAGCGAGATAGCTGAGATCGCGGTATCAGCCCCGCTTGCGTCGGGTAGCTGTCTATTACAGCCGGAAATGGCAAAACTTACGCCTAGCGCTGCCGACGAGCGACAAAATTGGCGTCGATCCATGATTGCACCCCCCCTCTATTTTTAGATTGCTTTTTCGGGCTTCAAGACGTCCGCCCACCGCTTTAGTTATAGCCCAAAACCTACGGAGATGTCGGCTTTTTTAGCCTGAAGCAGCCGTCGCCTGGTTACTCGCTAAACTCCAGTGTTATCACACCGAAGCTGCGCAGGCGTGGTTCGTCGATCTCACGCACATAACGCGCATCAGCGAATCGAACCCGTGTTTTGTCTCCCGATTCCTCGATGACCGAATACGGGAATCGCGCCCAGTGAAGGAACCATCTACCTTCGCGCACCTGCCTGGCGCGTTCGAACACGATTGGATCGCCTTTAAGGATCCTTGCTTCATCCCACTCGAATTGGGGGCGTGGGCTGAATTTGACCGTGCCAAAACGGTATTCAGTCCCGTAGTCGAGCACGATCTCCCTCTCGAAGGGATTGAGCGGCACGGGTGAGGCCATCAGACGTAGCGGCGGATCGTCGCTCGAGCGCTCACGCGTAACCTGTTCAGCGACTTGTGTAATCGCAAAGCTCATCGAGATGTAAGTCACGACGAATGCCAGAGAAATACAGGCCGGCTTCTGAAACCATCTGAGCAGGTCACCGTCGATCCGGTAAGCTGCGACGAGGCCCGCTAGTAATGCGAGCCAGACGACCCAGTCGGCGATAAACAACGTATCACCGTAGAACCACTTATCGACCATCGGCATCAGCCAACGCATGCCGTAATTGTTGAGCCAGTCGAGTGCCGGATGGGAAGCCACCCCAATGGCCGACAGAAGAAGGAGCCATCGAAATGACGCTTCCCGACCGACCCGAGAGGTAGACGAGATACGGCTCAAGATCATCATCGCAAGCGCGAGCATGACAGGCAGAACGATCAACGCTGGAATGCCGTGTGTGATGCCGCGGCGAAAAGCATACGATCTCGCATCGCCCCAGAAATAGAGAACGAAATCGATATCCGGAAGATTAGCCGCAATAATTAGCGTTACGCGGCCGTATCGGGTCCTTTCTTCGAGGCCGGTCGCGCCTAGAGACGCGCCCACCAGTGTGTGACAGATCGGGTCCACGGAACTCTGGCTTGTCCTTGTCGAGCTGGCAACTACCGCATGGTACCTGCCGCCTGTCTTAAAGAGATAGTCTCGCTGGAGACTGAGCTGCAGTAGAATAATTACTCTATGAAAACGACACAGGTCTTCGTGAGAAAAACCATGCTTCGTTACCTCTTCGTTCCAGCGTTACTGTTCTTTTCGATCGCGGCCGCCCAGGAGTCCGAGAGCTACGCCTTCACAGGGGTTCACGTGGTGTCGATGGATTCAGACGACGTGCTGGCAGATCTGACCGTGGTGGTTTCATCGGGTCGCATTGCCGCGATCGGAGCGGACAGAACTGTCGAAATACCCGACAACACGACAATGATCTCGGCCGAGGGGCGCTATCTCATGCCCGGTCTAGCCGAGATGCACGGTCACGTCCCCGGCAACGATGACCCGCAATACCTCGAGGACGTGCTGTTTCTCTACATCGCGAACGGCGTCACGACCGTTCGCGGCATGCAGGGCCAACCGGGCCATCTTGAGCTGCGGGCGCAGCTCGCCAGTCACGAAATCCTGGGCCCGCGGTTCATTACGTCAGGACCTGCACTAAACGGCAACAGAGTGAACGGCCCCGACGATGCCCGGCAGCTCGTGCTGCAGCAAGAACAGGCCGGCTACGACTTCATTAAACTCCTTCGTGGACTGAGCCGCGCCGAGTTCGATGCGGCCGTGGAGGCCGGCGCCGAGGCAGGCATCGCTCTCGCGGGTCACGTCTCGGAAGACGTCGGCGTCGGGCGCGCACTGGAAGCACACCAGGCCACGATCGATCATCTGGATGGCTACATTCAGTATCTGATCCCGCCGGAAGTTGATCTCTCGAACAGTGAACCCGGGTTTTACGGCGTGAACCTGCTGGACATGGTGGACGAAGACCGGCTGGCTCAAGCCGCAATCGACACGCGAGAAGCGGGCGTCTGGATTGTGCCCACACAGGCCCTGGTAGAGCACATCGCGCTGCCGAATCCGACGGCGCAGGAGCAGGCGGTTCGACCCGAGATGGCCTACATGCCGCCGGACATCGTTCAGGGTTGGATCGCGTCGAAGGAACGCCTGTTCGGGCCGATCAGCAGCATCCCGGACGGCGGGAGCCGTCTACAGGCTCTCCGGCGACGGCTCATCAAAACGATGCACGACGAGGGAGTGAACCTGTTACTGGGTTCCGATGCACCACAGATTTTCGCTGTTCCTGGATTCTCGCTTCATCAGGAGCTTGGCTTGATCGTCGAAGCCGGACTCTCTCCCTTCGAAGCACTGCTCACAGGGACCGTGGCCCCGGCAGAGTTCTTCGATACTGAGGACGAATTCGGCCGAATCCGCGTGGGCCTCGCCGCGGACTTTGTACTCCTTGACGGAAATCCGCTGGAGGACGTTGGGGCGGCAAGCCGCCCGCTGGGTGTGATGGTTAGAGGTGTGTGGCTTAACCGCGCCAGACTCGACAGGGGCCTTGCGGCCATCTCCGCCCGGCACCAATGACGACACTGATTATCGGCCTGGCACTTTTCCTCGGCGTGCACTCCGTGTCCACCGTCAATGCGGCGTGGCGAGACGGTATTGTTGAGCGCATCGGCAAGGCCTCCTGGCAGGGACTGTACTCCCTGGTTGCTCTGGCCGGACTCGTCCTGATTATCTACGGGTACGGGCTGGCGCGGCAGGAGCCGGTGTTCCTCTACACGCCGCCGAGCTGGCTCAGAAATATCGCTCTCGTGCTGATGATTCCCGTCTTCGTGCTGATCCTGGCTCCCTACTTCCCGGGACGGATTAAGACGACGGCGCGGCACCCGATGCTCTTGGCGACGAAATTATGGGCGCTGTCACATCTGTTCGCGAATGGGACGTTGGCCGACGTGGTCCTGTTCGGGTCCTTCATCGCGTGGGCGGGCATGAATCGCATGTCCATGAAACGACGCGAGCCGCGCACAGTGCCCGGAGCGCCATCTTCCAAATGGAACGATTTGATCGTGCCGGCCCTGGGCATCGTTATCTATGCCATCGTCGTCGGCGGAGCTCATCTTCGGCTGATCGGCGTGCCCGTCGGGTCGCCGTGGGGTTGAGCTTCCGTGGGCGCTGCACGGTCACAAGCGTTCTCACCGCTGGGCGGATGCCGGCCGCGATCGATACTCGCTTAACTCAGGTGCTCAGCGAAGAACGCTAACGTTCGCTCCCAGGCCAGCGCAGCTGCCGCCTCATCGTAGCGCGGCGTCGTGTCGTTATTGAAGCCGTGATTCGCGCCCTCGTACAGGTAGGCCTCATAACGCACGCCTGCTGCCTGAAGCGCTTCTTCATAGGCCGGCCAGCCAGCGTTGATTCGCTCGTCAAGGCCGCCATAGTGCAGTTGGATGGCGGCCTGAATCTTCGGTACATCTTCTACGGCCGGTTGCCCGCCGTAGTATGGAATCACGGCCAATAGGCTCGGGATACGTACCGCCAGCATGTTCGACATTCCGCCGCCGAAGCAGAATCCCGTGCAACCGACATTACCGTTGCAGCCGTCGTCGTCCTGCAAGAACTCGACGGCCGCGACGAAATCCTCGGCGGTCCTAGTGCGATCGAGGTCACCAAAAAGTCCGCGCGCACGATCCTCGTCGCCGGGATAGCCGCCGAGAGGTGCCAGCGCGTCAGGCGCGAACGCAAAGTAACCCGCGAGCCCCAAACGCCTGGTGATGTCCTCGATATGCGGATTCAGGCCGCGGTTCTCGTGAATGACCACGACCCCGGGGAGCGGGCCGTCCGCATACGCCGGCTTTGCCGTGTATGCGCGGGCAGTGCCGTAACCCGCCGGCGACGGGTACTCGACGTAAGCCGTCGATAGGCCTGAGTCATCCACGGCGACGCGCTGACCTCTGGCGAAATCGGGGCTCAGGCTCTCCAGCAGCGCAGCCGCCGTGACGCCACCAACCGTGTAGGCCGCCGCGCGATCGAGAAAATTTCGTCGGCTGATGATGCCGTGCACGTAACCGTCGAACAGCTTCAAGACTCTAGGATCGAAGTCGCTCGCTTTCATTCGGCTCACAGCTGTTACCCCTGATTGTTGTTCGTTTCTTAAACAGATCCGATTAGTCGGATCGCAGTGCTGTGTTCCGAGGAACGGTCTGCGCGCTCGGATAATCGCTATTGAAGTGCAAGCCACGACTCTCCTGCCGCTGCAGCGCACTGGTGGTTATTAGCTGCGCGACCGTCAACAGATTGCGGAACTCGAGAACGTCGGGCCGTAGCCTGCCATCGCCCCATTCCCGATCGAGCTGCCGTTCAATCTCGCTCAGGCTCCGCTCCGCTCGCGTCAAACTCTCACGCGACCTGACGATACCTACGTCTTTCCACATGAGGCGACGCAGACTAGCCACTTTGCTATCCAGGGACGAGCGCCGCTCTGATTTCTCGCACTCACGATCACTGAGCAGGTGGGGCAGCGGCGGCTGAGGCCGACTGGCTTGCTCTGCGATTCGACCGCTGACCGTCTTTGCGAACGCGAGCGCCTCGAGCAAAGAGTTACTAGCCAGTCGATTGGCGCCGTGCAAACCCGTGAAACTGCATTCACCGAGCGCATAGAGACTCTGAATTTCCGTCTGCCCGTGTTGGTCCGTGACGATGCCGCCACACGTATAGTGAGCAGCAGGCACAACCGGAATCGGCTCCTTCTTCATGTCGATACCGTGTTCCGCACATACCTTGAGAATATTGGGAAACCGCTTCGCTATCAGCGCAGAGGGTTTGTGACTGATGTCCAGATAGACATGCTCGATATTCCTCTCGGTCAGTTCGTTCGCGATCGCGCGAGAGACGATGTCTCGCGGTGCCAACTCGGCCCTGGCGTCGTATCGCGGCATGAAGCGGCTGCCGTCTGGAAGCAACAGCCTGCCACCCTCGCCTCTGACCGCCTCGCTGATCAAGGCAGACCGGGCTTGCGGATCGTGCAGGCAGGTCGGATGAAATTGCACGAATTCCATATTCGAAATCGAGCACCCCGCGCGCCACGCCATCGCGATCCCATCGCCCGTGGACGCGTTGGTCGCGTGCTGATAGAGACCTGACGCACCGCCAGTCGCGAGTACGACCGCGCTCGCCCAGAGCATCTCTACGACACCCGCTGCGTGATCGAGCACCCGTACGCCGACGCACCGGCTTGGGCCCGCCAAGCCGAGTTCCTTGGACGTCACCAAGTTGACGACGAAGCGATTCTCGAGCACACACACGTTCGCGTGCCGCCTGGCACGGTCGACGAGGACACCCATAACCGCCACGCCGGTCGCATCGTCCGCGTGGACAACCCGGCGCGTACTATGGCCACCCTCTCGCGTCAGGTGGAGCTCATCGCCGCCGTTCATCCGCGTAAACTCAACGCCGTGATCCTGCAGCCAGCGAATACACTCGGGTCCTTCCCGCACGACCTGAGCAACGGTGTCCGAGTGACAAAGCCCCGCGCCCGCGACAATCGTGTCGGAGAGATGTGAATTCAGCGAGTCTTCGGAATCCATGACCGCGGCGATTCCGCCCTGCGCCTGGAAGCTCGCCGTGTCCGCGAGCGGATTCTTGCTTAGAACGAGGACGCGATGGCCTTCGTCCGCCAACCGCAACGCCGTACTGAGGCCGGCGATTCCGCCACCGATGATGAGCACAGAGCTATCAGAATGGGTCGACATGGCACGGACGCTCCCGGTAATCAGGAAATCTCCAGCATTCTCTTGACCGAGCCATACGCTCGTTCCGCCATGGCCGGGTCCACGAGGACTTCATGCTCCAGCGTCTCAAGAGAATTCAGGATCTTCGGTAAGGTAATGCGCTTCATGTGGGGGCACAGGTTGCACGGCCGAATAAAATCGACGTCGGGAAATTCAACCGCCACGTTATCGCTCATAGAGCACTCAGTGATCATTACAACGTGTTGCGGTCGCTGCTTGTCGACGTAATTGATCATCCCGGATGTCGAACCGACGAAGTCGGCCTCGTCCAGTACATCGGGAGGGCACTCGGGATGCGCGATTATTTGAATTCCCGAAGTCGCTTCGCGGTATTCGCGAAGCTCGGCCGCTGTGAACCGCTCGTGCACCTCGCACTTGCCCTCCCAGAGGATGACCTCGACATCGGTCTGCTGCTCAACGTAGCGGCCCAGATAGGCGTCCGGAAGAAAGATTACGCGATCGGTCCCAAGCGACTCCACGACCTGGACTGCGTTCCCGGAGGTGCAGCAGACGTCGGTCTCTGCTTTTACGTCTGCGCTCGTATTCACGTAAGTCACAACAGGAACGCCTGGGTAACGCTCCTTCAGACGCCGAACGTCCGACCCGGTAATCGAACTCGCGAGCGAACAACCGGCGAGCGGATCCGGTATCAGAACCATCTTGTCAGGATTAAGAATCTTGGCGGTCTCCGCCATGAAATGAACACCACACAGAACGATCACGTCTGCGTCGGTCTCCGTCGCCTTAGCGGCCAGACCGAGTGAGTCGCCGGTGTAGTCTGCGACGCCATGATAGATCTCGGGCGTCTGGTAATTGTGTGCGAGCAGGATGGCGTTGCGCTCGAGCTTCAGCTCATTGATGCGCGCCACATACGGTGCGTGGACCGGCCACTCCACCGCGGGAATAACGTCGCGAACCCGGTCGTAGATCCCCTGCGTCGCGGCGGCGATTTCGGGCGTGTAGGCAAGCGCTTCTGTCATCCGGGGTCCTACTTGTGCTCATAAAGAGTATAAGTTGGATTGAAGTATAGCACAGCGGGAAAACTCCGTGCCAGCGAGCCGCGGAAAGGCCGTCGTTAGGGCACGCGAGGCGGTCTGAGCGTCGCTACACCGGGTGCGCGGCGCTCGCGTAACACGGCGCGGCGGAAGCGAAAAAGCTCGGCCGGGCGACCACCGGTCTTAGCCTCACGCTCCCCGGTCCCCTCGACCAGTCCGCTTTGTTCGACGAGCCGGCGAAAGTTCTGCTTGTGAGACTGCAGTCCCGATATCGCCTCCACGGCATGTTGCAGGTGCAACAGCGTGAACGTCTCGGGGATCAACTCGAATGCGACTGGCCGATAACGCAGTTTGCCCCGTACCCGGCCGAGCCCGGTGGCAAGAATTCGCCGATGATCGAACGCCATCGGCCGTCCGAATCGCTCGGCTGACTGCTTGGCCGCGGACTGATCACGATCGAGCCAGTATTCCGCGACGAGCTTCGCTTCGTAGAGCAGCTCGTAGCGCTCGAGTACTTTGTATGCATCCCAGCCCGCATTGCCGAGTCCGAAGCAAATATCGATTCGCTCTCGAGAATTGGGCCCGTTCGATTTTTGCTCTTCCTGGCCGGACCAGTCTAAAAGAGCTGCCTCGATCTCATCGATCAGGGCGGGCTTTCCGCCGCGCCAGTCCTCCCATGGAAAAAACTCGTAGCAATCCTCCCAGGTCGCGTCTTCGACTCCGGCAAGCGGTCCCTCCTGCAGCAACGCCAGGTAGGCGACGGACAGCACTCGGCTGCCACCCGATCCCTCCCTCGGATCGCGTCCCTTATCTGCGAAAGTATAGAGCTGCTCAAGGTAACCGAGCTCTATACCCGTTTGCTTGCGCACGGTTTCGCGCATACACAGCTCGAGCGTGCGATCGTTAACGCGATCGAAGGGGCCGAACGGCAGGGCGCGCGAAGTCGCCATGGGACGATCGGAAGTATCGCCTAGACTGGCCGACTGGGGCCCGACAGTCAGTACCCGGGGCTGATCCCGGGTGACGGCCAGGATGACGGCGTTGAGGCCGACTAAGAGTTCAGGTTGAGAGATGATCGCCAGTTAGTTGAGCAAACGAAGAAGAACTTCCTCAGCTTCGTCGTAGGTCATTTCGCCCGGCTTCTGGGTATAGCGCATATTGCCGTCCCGATCGACGAAGGTGCTGAATGGCAAACCGCCGAAGGAGTTTCCATATTCCTTGCTGATATCCATCACACCGAACATCTCGCCGTAGACGATAGGAAAGTCGACTTGAACCTCCGCCAGAAACTCCTCGACTTTCTCGACATCGTCAGCCGCCACGCCGAGTACCTCGAAACCCTGATCGCCGTATTTCTCTCTGAGCTCGTTGAAGTAGGGCATCTCGTGCCGGCAGGGAACACACCAACTGGCCCAGAAATCGACCAGCACGACCTTTCCGTCCCATTCGTCCATTGTGCGGGTTTGACCCTGCATGTCGGTGAGAGTGAAGTCGGGGCGACGCACATCGCCGTCCACAGGACTAAAGCGAGCTGTCTCATCATCGGTTGCAACGCCTTCCTGCGCCATACCGGCGCCGGTGAAGAATACGAGGCTGGCAAGAGCCAACATGCAGCTCGTGAGAATCTTGTTGTTCATGCGGTTCTCCTGATAGGCGCCCATTGTAACGTCTGAGCTGGCGTGAATCTTCGCTTCTTGGGATTTCTTCACCCATATGCTCCTACATTACACTTGCGACTATGGACAGTAGCTGGTTGGATCGACTGCTCGACGATGACATCGTGCTGCTGGATGGCGGCACCGGCAGTGAACTGCAACGCCGCGGCGTAACCATGAACGCGGCATCCTGGAGCGGTGCCGCCGCCTATACCCACAAAGATCTACTGCGCGAGATCCACGCAGACTATATCCACGCTGGAGCCCAAGTAATTACTACCAACACTTTCGGCACCAGCCGTTTTGTGCTCGAGGCCGCCGGGCTCGGTGACGAGTTCTCCCGAGTAAACGCGCGAGCGATCGAAGCGGCTATCGAGGGGCGCGATATGGCAGCACAGCAACCGGTGGCGATCGCAGGATCGATCTCCTGCCTGCCGCCGCGTAACGATGTTGCGGCCTACCCCGATACAGGACTGGAACGCGATGGCTACCGGGAGTTGGCCGACGTGCTCGCCGAAGGCGGTGTGGACTTGATCGCGCTGGAGATGATGGAGGATACCCACCATGCCGTCATGGCGATGGAAGCTGCGCTTGAGGTCGGGTTGCCAATATGGCTGGGCGTAAGTTGTCGCCTCGCGGACGACGAGAAAACGCTGGTCGGATTCGACTTCCCGGAAACGCCTCTGGTGGAACCATTGGCCGCGCTGTTGCCGCTCGGCGCAGTGGTCGTGAATGTCATGCACACCGATCCGAACGCCACTGCGTCTGCTATCGGCGAGGTGCTGACGCATTGGTCCGGGCCGCTCGGCGTCTACCCGGAACTCGGTGATTTCTCGGCGCCGAATTGGAACTTCTCGAATCTCATCGCGCCGAAAGATTTCGTCGAGTTTGCGTCGCAATGGGTGAGTCAGGGCGCCCGACTCCTGGGAGGCTGCTGCGGAACGACGCCCGATCACATCCGCGCGCTACACGACGCGCTACCCGAATTACTCGCCTCTCGCTAGAGTGTTTAGCAGCCGATGCGAGGCTACTCCGGAATCGGAATCTCCTCGACGTGCTTCGGCACCAGATAGCCACGTTGCACGGCCGGCCGTGCGGCGATCTCCAGATACCATCGCAGCAGATGCGGATACTCGTGCAGGTTCATCTCCTGCCGCGGGTGCCGCGCGATCCACGGCCAGGTGGCAATATCCGCGATCGAATAATCTCCGGCAAGGTATTGATGCTCGCCGAGCCGCTTATCGAGCACGCCGTAGATCCGGGCATTCTCTTTGCTATAGCGTTCTTCCGCGTACGGATCTTTGCCCTTGTTATAGAACAGGAAGTGATGCGTTTGGCCGAGCATCGGGCCGACCGAGCCCATCTGCATCATCAGCCACTCAACGACCTGCCACTTGGCTGCTCCGGACGTCGGCATGAACTGACCGGTCTTCTCCGCCAGGTACATGAGGATTGCGCCGGATTCCATCAGACTGATGCCGCTGTCATGATCGACGATCGCAGGAATCTTGTTGTTGGGGCTGATTTTGAGAAACTCGGGATCGTGCTGCTCGCCCTGCCCGATATCGACGGCAATCGCCTGATACGGCAGCGCCAACTCTTCGAGCATGATAGAAATTTTACGGCCGTTCGGCGTCGTCCAGGTGTAAAAGTCGATCATGAAATTCCCATTGTTCTAACAAAGCTGTTGCTCAGCCGACGATGCCTTCCGTCCGGATATGCAGTTGCCGTCCGCAATGCTTACAGTGCACGGCATCTCGGTCATGCCGGGTCAGACCGCAATCCAGGCACTCATGGCGCACCTTGCTCGGCCGAAAAATGGTCTGTACGAGGCGGATAAACAACGCCACGCCGACGATCATGATGATCACGGCCAACAACCTACCCGTGGTTTCGACGAGAATAATATCGCCGAACCCCGTCGTAGTCAGTGTGGCAATCGTGAAGTAAAGCGCGTCCACATAGTTGTTGATCGAATCATTCACGTCCACTTGCAGAACGTACACCGCAGCCGTGACGACGAAAATAAATACGCTGAGGTTAAGCGCACTGTAGATAACCTCTTCGTTCCTGGCGAAGAAGCCGGAATAGCTTCTCAGCTGCCGAACAACGGCATAGGAACGCAGCAGCCGCAATGTTCGGATGACACGTAAGAACGCAACGTTGCCAAGAGTGGCGGGAATAAATAGCGATGCGATAACGACCAGGTCGACAAGACTCATCGGTCTAACGAGGTATTCGCCACGATCTGAGTGCGCGATCATGCGGCCGACAAAATCGATGACCAACAGCACACCGATAGTGATGTCCGCGACAACGATCCATTCGTACGGCTGCATGAATGTCGTCACGATGAAGTAGGAAATGACGAACAGGTCGAAGAACACCAGCACATAACGCGCGCGCAGCGCTTTTGGCGTCAGACCGTAATAGAACTCCTGGCACTGGCTGGTCAATCTACTCATAGCGGCTTACCCTAGGTGCCCGGACGGCAGATGGCAACCGGCGCGCGGGCAAGCTAGCTAGACGACGCCAATATCATGAGCGAGATCCTAACAATTCTTAGTCGTGAACTCGGCGCCAGTGCGGTCGTCGGCGGATCGGAACTTGGTGACAAGTACGCCGTCGATGTTAGCGGCGAGAATCCCCGCAACCCGGCCGCCGTCATTCTGCCAAGAACGACGACGGACGTCGCAACCATACTCAGGCATTGCTCGGCGGCGGGGCAGCGAGTCGTCGTCCAGGGCGGCCTGACCGGGTTATCTGGCGGCGCGACACCCCAGGCCGGTGAGTTGGCCCTTAATCTGGAGCGCATGTCGGGCATCGAATCGCTGGATCCTACGTCGATGACGCTGACGGCGCTCGCGGGTACACCACTCCAGGTCATACAAGAGGCAGCCCGGGAAGCCGGACTGCTCTTTCCGTTGGACCTCGGCGCGCGAGGCAGCTGCCAGCTCGGCGGCCTGATCGCGACCAACGCCGGCGGAACTCAAGTCCTACGGTTCGGCATGACCCGGAACCTGATCCTGGGGCTCGAAGCCGTTCTTGCCGACGGTACGGTCATCAGTTCCATGAACCGGATGCTGAAAAACAACGCCGGCTACGACCTCAAGCAGCTGTTTATCGGTAGCGAAGGAACGCTGGGAGTCGTTACGCGTGCGGTGCTCAGGCTATTTCCGAGACTGCCGAGCAAGTGTACGGCTCTGTGCACGCTGGATTCCTTCGCAGACGTCGTAGAACTCCTCAGAAAAATGCGGACTGAGATCGGCGCGTCGCTGAGTGCGTACGAAGTCATGTGGGCGTCCTACTTCGACTATGTGATCGAACACGTCGACAAGCTTCACTCGCCTTTCGAGCGCCCCTACCCACTCTACGCACTGATCGAGATCGAAGGAACCGATACGGCCGCCGACGCTGAGCGTTTCGAGAGCACGCTGGGATCGGCGCTGGACACTGGCGTGATAAAGGATGCGGTTATCGCTCAATCGGAGAAAGATGCCGAAACTTTTTGGGCAATCCGTGACGGGATCGGCGACATCACGGCCATTCTGACGCCTTACGCAAGTGTCGACGTCAGCTTGGCTGTCGCCGACATGCCGAGCTTTCTCGACCAGGTCGACCGCGCGCTTGCCGATCAATTCGACTCCGCAACGAACCTCGTTTTCGGTCACGTTGGCGACAACAATCTGCACCTGTTCATCACGACCGGTCTGAAGAGCGACATCGACAAAATTCTGGCCACGGTCTATCAGATCACCGGCGACTTCCAGGGGTCCGTGTCGGCGGAGCACGGCATCGGCGCACTCAAACGCGAGTATCTTCACTACTCACGTAGTGACGAAGAATTGGAGCTGATGCGTCGCCTGAAACGAGCGCTGGACCCGAACGGGATACTGAATAACGGCCGTGTAATCTAGCCGGTTGCTAGCGCTCCGGTCCCGCAGGATAACTCCACTCAAAGTACTGATCGTAGAGTCTGGAATTGGCTCGCAACAGATACAGGCCCTCGAGGATGTGCGCATAACGCACGGGGCCGAAGTCCAGCGTCTCGAATCCCAATGCCGCGCAGATTTCTGCTACGACAGCCTTCGCTTCCGCGTCGTTCCCGACCAGCGGAATCGTCACCGGATGACCGAGAATACCGGGATCGATCATCGTATTCGCACTGATCGTATTGAATGCTTTGACGACCCGGGCGGCGGGCACCAGATTCTGGATGCGCTCTGCGTTCGACGTGTAGGTAGGATAGTCCGCGAAACCGTCTTCATCGACGATCCGCGGATTGATCGGATCGACGATAATCTTCCCCGAGAGATCGCCCAGACCGCGGACAACTTCTTCGGCGACATTCCAGGGCAACCCGATCACGACGATGTCCGCCTGACGTGCGGCCTCCGCCGGTGTCGTCGCCGACGCTCGCGTCCCGGTGGTCGCGACGAGCGCCTGAACGTCCTCACGCTCCGGCGAGCGGGAACCATAGACGATTTCGTGGCCGAGGCTCGCGAGACGCGGCCCGAGTGCGCTACTCACTTCCCCGGTACCGATCATCGCGATTGTCTCTGCAGACACTCCTGCTGGGGCGGCGATTCCGATCAGCAATACCAGTGCTGAGCTGAGTCTCACAGCCGTGCGACAAATGAACGCCATACGCTCCATCCTCTTTTTAGTTCGCCAAAATCAGCCGAAAGCTTAGCGCACGCGGCCGAAAATGAAACCCTGCGGCCCGCTGGATAGCCGGCCCAGGCGACTATATAGCCAATGCGCATGACCGGCCGTCGGGAGCTGGAGTAAAATGCGCTTTATAGTTGATTCAACTAACACCCAGAGGGCAGTACACGATGAGAACCCGATTCCATAGCCTCTCCCTGACTCTCAGCCTTGTCTCCGGAGCCGTGATCAGTGCGACTGCGGCCGGCCAGGGATCGGTTGACGCCCTCGTCGAACGCGGCCAGGAACTATTCCACGCCGATATCGGTTGCCGGGTATGCCATGCGGAAACCGGCGAAGGTCTCGTCGGGCCGTCGTTGCACTTCGGGCCGACGCCGGCCGACATTTTCGATCAGCTCGAGAGCAATCCGGTCATGGGCGTCATCGTCTCGGAGATGGATCCCAGCGACGAAGATCTCGTCGCGATCTCCATGTATATCCGCACACTGGCCGGCCTGCCGCTGGGTGCGGACCTGCCCGGTCAGTGGCGAACGGCGTTAGCGACGGTCAAGGCGAATCAGGCCGAGCAACTCGAGTTTGCAAAGACCGATCGCGATTTGCAGGTCGAAGCCATCGAGACCTTCGAGTCCGTACAGGCAACGTGGACGCGGCGTGCTGTGGAGGGAAGTGTAGAAAGCCACTATCAGACCACGGTGGTCGCAACCTTCGATCCGGGTGAGCCGAAGTTCGAGCCGCAGCCCGGCAAGACGTACTTCTATGAGAATGTCGGCACGACGAGTTCACCGTCCATTCTCTTCGAGGGCTATGTCTCGCCGACCAGCAACCAGATCGTCGTCGGCGATGCCGAGACGATGGAAGTCATCGCGAGTTATATGCTGCCGCAAGAATTGCGCGCAGTCGTGCATACGTCACTGATGTCTCCGGACGGACGCTACGTCTACATCATCGGCGCGAGACCCGGCGGCGATTTCGATACGACGACGAATCTGAGTACCTCCGCCACGCTGATCAAGGCCGACGCCGTCACGTTGCAGCCGATCAGTCAGATTACGATCGGCGGCCGACTCCATCACGGCCAGGTATTTCGCGATTACGTCATGCTCGACATGTTCGCGCGTGATCCCGACGGACTCGCGATCAATCTGATGGATCCAGAGACCGACGAGATCGTCGGCGGTGTCAGAGATGTCGACATGGGCGGCTACGTCTACACCGCATGGACCGACAAGGACTATGAATACATCTATGCGCTGATGGAGCCCGCAGGCTACGCGTCCGGACGAAGCACCGGTATGACCGCTGCGATCGACATGTATCAGGGCAAACTGATGGCGATACGTCCTTTCTGGATCGCCAAGATCGACCCGGCCACCTGGGAAGTCATCGCAGAATTCCCGATTCCCGGATACCGGCCCAATTGGCTGATCGTCGACTCCGCGAAGGAGAACATGTACGTCATCAACACCTTGTCGAACGCGTCAAAGATGAATATCAACACAGGCGCAATCGAGTGGACCAACGGCACCGGTATCGGGCCCTATGGCGGCTCGCTCAACGCCGATGAGACAGAACTCTGGGTCGCCGACAAAGGCGAGGCGGCTGGTCACCTCGGCCGCACGATCACCGTCATGGACACCATCTCCGGTCATGCAGTGGAAACGCTGTACGGTGGCTACAAAGTCGATCATGTGCTTCTGTCGCCTAATGGCAAGGAGATGTGGGCGACCAGCAATGGCGAGGGACGGCTCTATGTGTATGACGCGGAGTCCAGAGACTTGTTGAAGGTCATCGACATGCCCGGTAATGGCGATGCCCACGGACTGATCTGGGTGCACTACGACGAGAACGGCGAACCACGCGTCGTCCGTGATCAAGGCAACTTCCATGGTGGCATCAATCCGATGACCGGCAATGCTCTGGACTACTGATCGCGGTCGTTAACCAACGCACTGCTGCGCGAATGACGAAAACTTCTGCACCGATCTTAGCCGCCATCGCGTTGTACTCGATGTGCGCCTCGCTCACGGCGCAAGAGAGCGTTGACGATCTTCTGGAGCGAGGCCGGGAGCTCTTTCACGCCGACATCGGCTGTCGCGTCTGTCATGCCGACACAGGGGAGGGTCTCGTCGGGCCATCGTTACACTTCGGCCCAACACCCGTAGATATCTTCGATCAACTCGAGAGTAATCCGGTGATGGGCGTCATCGTGACCGAGATGAATCCCAGTGACGAAGACCTTGTGGCGATCTCCATGTACATTCGCTCCTTGGCGGGTCTACCGCTCGAGAATGGTCTACCGCAACAGTGGCGGGCCGCGCTTGCGACCGTGAAGGCCAGTCAGGTCGCGCAACTTGAATTCCCGAAGACCGACTGGGACCTCCAGGTAGAGGCGATCCAATCCTATGAAGCGTTGCGGAGCAGCTGGACGCGTCGGGCAAAGACAGGCAGTCTCCTGAGCCATTACGAGGCACGTGTCCTCGAGGAGTGGGACGCCGGCGAGCCGAAGTTCGAACCTGAGCCAGGCAAGACCTACTGGTATGAGAACGTCGGCACCACAAGTTCGCCGTCGGTGTTATACGAGGGCTACAAGGCCCCGACCAGCAACCAGATCGTCGTCGGCGATGCGGTGACAAAAGAGATCATCGCGAGCTACCTGTTTCCCGAAAGCCTGCGCGCCACCGTACACACATCGCTGATGTCGCCGGACGGCCGCTACGCTTATATCGTGGGGCCAAGGCTCGGCGAAGTAGACGGGTACGAGAACTACAGCCCGGCGGCGACGCTGATCAAGGTAGATGCCTTAACCCTCCAGCCCATCAAAGCTCTCGACATTGGCGGGCGCATCCACCATGGGCAGGTTTTCCGAGATGTCATGCTGCTCGACATGTTCGGCCGGGCTCCGGGCGGGCTCGCCATCATGCTGCTCGACCCGGCTACCGACGAAATACTCGGCGGCGTCACAGATGCGGACTTGGGGGGTCGCTCCTATACCGTCTGGACGGACAAAGACTATGAGTACATCTATGCGTTGATAGAACCGGTCGGCGCCCAAAGCGGCTATGGCGCCATCCAAGCCATGTACCAAGGCAGACTCCTGGCCATTAGACCGTTCTGGATCGCGCGGATCGATCCCGACACCTGGGAAGTCGTTCAGGAATATCCGGTTCCGGGCTACCGCCCGAACTGGCTGATCGTGGATGCAGCGAAGGAGAACATGTACACCGTCAACTCCATGGCCACGGCCTCGAAAATCAACATTGAGACCGGTGATGTCGTCTGGACCAACGGCACCGGGATCGGCCCCTACGGCGGCTCGCTGAACGCCGACGAGACTGAGCTGTGGATCGCCGACAAGGGCGAAGGAGCTCACCATCTCGGGCGTACAATAACCGTCATGGAGACCGCGTCGGGGCATGCGACGGAGACGATCTTCGGCGCCTACAAGACCGATCATGTGCTGTTGTCACCGAACGGCAAAGAGATGTGGGCAACCAGCAACGGCGAAGGGAGAGTCCTGGTCTATGACGTCGAGACCAAGGATCTGATCACGACCATCGACATGCCGGGAAATGGCGACGCCCACGGTCTGATCTGGGTCCACTACGACGAGAACGGCGAACCGCGAGTCGTCCGCGATCAAGGCAACTTCCATAACGGCATCAATCCGATGACCGGTAACCCGCTGGATTATTAGCATTTAGCCTTCCTCGGCCCCAGCTGCTATCCGTCAGCCGGGACGGGCGGCCGTTACGGTATAATCCGAAGCCAATATCGGCGTAGCAAAACAACCTGGAAAACGAAGAATGAGATATATAGCGGGAACCCTAGGATTAGCATTGCTGATCGCAACCAGCATGAGTGCCAGCGCCCAGACGTCCATCGACGCTCTGGTCGAGCGCGGCGAGGAACTCTTCCAGGCCGATATCGGCTGCCGAGTCTGTCACGCTGAGACAGGCGCAGGCCTTGTTGGACCGACACTGTTATTCGGTCCCACGCCCGCGGACATCTTCGACCAGCTCGAAAGTAATCCCATCATGGGCGTCATCGTTTCCGAGATGAATCCGAGCGACGAAGATCTCGTCGGCATATCGATGTATATCCGTACGCTGGCCGGTCTGCCGCTGGAAGAAGACTTGGCTGAGCAATGGCTCACGTCGCTCGCAGCCCTGAAGAGCAATCAGGCAGAGCGGTTGGAGTTCGATAAAACGCCGCGAGACCTTCAGGTCGAGGCAATCGAGACTTTCGAATCCGTTCAGGCGACCTGGACTCGGCGCTCCAAAGAAGGCAGCGTCTGGAGCGAATACCCGTCGCGAATCGTCGCGACCTGGGATCCAGGCGAACCCAAGTTCGAACCGCAGCCCGGTAAAACCTACTGGTACGAGAGCGTCGGCACGACGAGTTCACCTTCGGTACTGTTCGACGGCTATCAGCCACCCAAGAGTAATTCGCTGGTCGTAGGCGATGCCGAGACAATGGAAATCATCGACCACTACGAGATACCGGAGATCCTCCGCGCCGTCGTACACACCTCGGCTATGTCCCCGGACGGTAAGTATGCTTACCTCGTGGGCCCACGCGAGCCCGGCCCCGACGGTGCGCCCGACCCGGCCGGCGCGCAGACGATGATCGTCCTCGACGCCTTGACACTCCAGCATGTGGCGCAGGTCACCATCGGCGCCCGACTCCACCACGGTCAGGTCTTCCGCGACAAAGTGCTGTTCGACACGTTCGTCAGAGACCCGGACGGCCTGGGTTTGTTTATCTTCGACCCCGATACCAATGAAGTCCTCGGCGGCGTAAGAGACCTCGACATGGGTGGGTTCATCTACACGGTGTGGGCCGACGCGGACTACGAGTACATCTACGCGCTCATGGAGCCAGCCGGGTACGCGCCAGGGCGCGGTACCGGAATGCAGGGTGTCACGCGGTTCAATCGGGGCGATCTGACGGCCATGCGGCCGTTCTGGATCGCGAAGATCGACCCGGATAGCTGGGAAGTCGTCGACGAGTTCCCGATCCCGGGATACCGGGGCAACTGGGCCGTCGTCGATGCGGCGAAAGAGCATATCTATCCGATCATGAGTAGTTCCTCGGTTTCCAAAATCAATATCAGTACCGGTGAAGTCGTCTGGACCAACGGTACCGGCATCGGGCCCTATGGCGGATCGCTGAACGCCGACGAAACGGAACTCTGGACGGCCGATAAAGGCGAGGCCGCGCACCACCTCGGCCGCACGCTCACGGTAATGGACACGGAGGCGGGTCACGCGACAGAGACGCTATTCGGCGGGTACAAGGTCGACCACGTCCTGTTATCGCCTAACGGTAAAGAGATGTGGGCGACGAGTAATGGCGAAGGTCGCATCTACGTCTACGATGTCGAGAGCAAAGAGCTGCTCAAGGTCATCGATATGCCGGGCAACGGTGACGCACACGGCTTGATCTGGGTTCATTACGACGAGAACGGTGAATCGGTCGTCGTTCGCGATCAGGGTAATTTCCACGGCGGCATCAATCCCGCTCTCGGCCGCGTGCTCGACTACTAGACTAAACGCCGGCCATTGCCGCGTGACCGGCGTTTTATTCCTGGAACCTGCGACGCCCACGCGCGTCTAAGGTCGGTAGGATAAACGTATGGTCATTAAGCACACAGGGTCCGCACTGACGACGATGGCACTCGCCATCGGCTTTGTCGCGTCTGCTCCGGTCTATGCTCAGACCGACCATGCGGCGCATCTCGCCGCGGATGCCGCAACGCATGAGAGCCTGGAAAGTTCCAACGTACACGGTATTAACGTCGCGTTCGAGTTGCAGGATCGAAACGGAACCCTCGTAACGGCAGAAGACTTCCGCGGCCGCTACGTGTTGCTCGGCTTCGGCTTCACAAACTGCGCCCACATCTGCCCAATGATGGTTTTAAATATGGGCAAGGCGCTGAAGATGACAGAGCAGGACGCCGCCGGAGTATTCGTCAGTGTCGATACGGAACGGGATACGCCGGCTGTAACCGATACCTATGCTTCTCACTTCGGCGAAACAATGATCGGCTTGAGCGGCAGCTACGAACAAGTCAGTGCCGCAGCCGAGAACTTCAAAGTGAGCTTCGCGGTCACTAAGACTCAGGCCAACTATACGGTGCAGCACACGGCCAACGTCTATGTCATCAGCCCTGCAGGGCAGCTCCTGGACGTGCTGACCTTCACGACCTCCGCAGAGGACCTTGTCGCCGCGCTGCGATAACACGGAATCCACGTGGACGCCATCGCTCGCATCAACCCACTGAAACTCGGCGCGCTGCTGTTCGTCGGTCTCGTCATCGCGTCATCGTGGCTCGTCATGCCCTACTTCGTCCAGGGGCAGCAGATGTTGCGCAACGTCGGCGACGACAGCCGCCTGATTAAAGCCGGCAACGTGGCCCAGTATCTGACTCGCCGGCTGATCTACACGCAGGATCTGGAGATTACCGCAACGCTCGCGAGTGATGAGTATTTTCAGTACGTGGACCGAGCAACGATAGTCGGCAATCTCCGCCCGGACCGAAACCTGATCTTTTTCGTCGCAGAGACAATTCACCGCGGCGACCTCCCGTCGACCGTGCCCACCGTGACGTTGCGGGTGGGCGAGGAGATCTACTATCCGACAATCTCGGACGGGCCATCACTCGTCGAGCATCACCGCGTCAGCGTGTTCAGTTTTTCGAAGCGTGATGAGAATGGAGAACTCATCGACTTCGACGCCGCCGGACGCCTCAGACTCTATTTGTCCAATCCATATCTCGGCAGCCCGCGCGAGATGACGTTCGTCGGCAGCTGGGACACGCCCTACGCGCTGCCCGAGGAGCTTAAATCCCGGGCCGACATTACGCCGGTCGCAATGCTCGCGCTCGGTGCCGGCCTGCTCTCGTCCGTACTGACACCGTGCCTGCTGCAACTCGTCGTTGTCTTCGGCGGCGTCATCGCCGGCTTCACGACCGTGCCGGGTCAGACGACCGGTGACGCCCGGGCGCTGACACCCGTCATTCGGCGCAAGATCCTGCAGATCGCAGTCGCGTTTGTGCTCGGCTTCACGCTTCTCTACGCGCTAGCGGGCGCCCTGATCGGAGCAGTTGGGCACCAGGCACAGCTCCTGTTCTCCGAGTACAGCCGCGTGGTCGCCGTCGTCTCCGGCGTGATAGTGATCCTTCTCGGGCTCTGGGTAGGCTTCAGAGGCACGCGCGAATTCGCTTGCCGGATCCCGGACCGTGCGGCGATGCACAGTCTCTCTAATCGCGATCTTGCGGGAACGCTGCTCGCTTCGATGGGCTATGCGCTGGGCTGCACCGCCTGCTTCGGCGGCGCTATCGTCGCGACCCTTATCGTCTATGTCGGCGCCATCGGCAGCGCGACCATCGGCGCAGGCATCATGCTGACGTTTGCGATCGGCGTGGCCATTCCGTTCCTGCTTTCGGCCTACTACATCAGCAGGGTCGACAGCATTCTCACGTTCCTGGCCAGAAACTCGAAACCTCTGAGCTACGCCAGCATGGCTATTATCGTTACCTTCGGCCTGATCCTGGTTACGGATAACTTCCACACCGTCAGCGACATGATCTATCCCTATCTGGGATTATCTTAAAGTCCGAACTGCTATGCTGCGGGTCATGAATAGACTGCTGACCTCTATCGCGCTCTCCTCGACGCTCGCAGTGAGCGGCACGGCGACAGCGCAGGTCGATATCTCGAATCCGCTGAGATTGATGTTTGCCGCCGATGCGACCGACAACATTATCGATGTCGTCGACCTCATCGACGAGGAGACGATTTTTCGCATCGAAACGAAATACCCGGTCGACGATTTGATCGCGACGCCGTACGCGCCGGTTCTCATTTACACGAACATCGAACGGCATCTGGTCAGCGTCTACGACCTGCGGACGCACGAACTCGCAAAGGAAGTCGAACTGCCCATCGCCCCCCGGCATATGGTCCTCGACACCTCGGGTACAAAGCTCGGCTTCTCGGACAGCGTCGACGGCGGATTCGTGCTGTTCTCGCCGTACGCCGCGGCCATCCTGTTTACGCTTGAGGATTTCCCTCCGACCAGCGACGTACTGTTCGACCCGAATGAAGTCGATATCTACTACAGCAACAGCCAGACGGGCTCTATCGGCCTCATCGACACGAATACCCAACGTACCTTCGAAATGCCCGTTACCGACCTGGAGGGACAGGAACTCTCGTCACCGAGCCGCAGCCTCGACGGACGCTATGTCTACGTCGCGAATAACAGCACGGGCGAAGTCTATAGCCTCAATGCGTTCTCGAAAGTGGTCTACCGGACATTCGAGATCGGTAACTCCCCGGCCCGACCCTACACGACGCCGGAAGGCGTCTTCCTCTACATGATGGACAAAGAGACCGGACGATTCGTCTCGATCGACCAGCATCAGTTCGAGCAATACGAAGACACCGTCGTCGGAAAGGGCATCGATCTCGTGACCGTCGGCCGTTTCGACCGCATGAATCTCCTCTCGAGTTCCGAGAACAAGAACTTCTACGTCTACGACAATGTACGCAAGGCCATCGTGGAATCCGGCCAGTTCCGGCATACGCCTTTGGACTCGCAGGGCTCTCTTGACGGCCGTACGGCCTATGTCGCATTCAAGGACAGTCCAGAGATCGCGATCGTCGATCTCGAGGACCACGAGATCAAATACATATCAGCGGGCAACACCGGCATCGGCGCTTTCGGCATCGGCCTCTCGAATAACGTCTGCCACTAACAAAAAAAGGGGTCCCGAAGGACCCCTTTCTCGCGGCGCGAAGCGCCACATTCCTACTCTATTCTCCGAAGTTGAAGCGGGCGTCTAAGCCAACTTGCTGCCTGCCGGAGAAACCGCGACCGGGCGCGCCGACGCCTGGGGCGATCGCTGCGTAATGGAAGCCAATCGGCGGGCCGATGTTCTTCCAGTCCCACTCATCGCCGAGGTTCTTGCCCCAGAGGCTGACGGCCGTAGCGCCACTGGCAGAGGTCCACGTCAGGCTGGCGCCGATATTGTCGATCTCCGGACGATCGAACGCTGGCATGTCACCGTCCAGCGTCAGAATGCCGTCTCGGTTCGGTGGTCCCGGTATCGCGCTGCGATGCTGGATATCAGCGCGTAACGTAATCGACGCACCACTTCCGAGGTTGAAGTCATACTCGCCGAAGAGCACATAAGTCTCGTCGAGCCCGGTGGGCTTGCCGCTGACATCGACACCGGTGGGCTGGCCGGTGGTCTCGTCGAAACTGGCGTTCGTAAACGATCCCGGGCCCAACACGCCGTCATAGAGCGCAAAGTTACCGCCGACCGTGAAGTTATCACCCAACAGGAAGGTACCCTCGAACTCAACGCCATCCATTTCGATACCGCCGAAGTTGACAACGGACGTCGTGAAGGTCGAACCGACCGGTATCAACGCGCTCGACTGAGCGTTGGTTTGCTCCATGCTGAACACGGTGATCGCAAACCGGGCGCGATCATAAGATCCCTTCCAGCCGAGCTCGTAATTCGTGGCCTCCTCAGGTTGGACGATGGCGCTGCGCAGGGCCTTGATGTTGCGTGCATCGTGCTGGAAGCCGCCCGCCTTGAAGCCTTCGGAATACAGCGCGTAGATATTGCTGTTGTCGGTAAGGGCGAAGCTTAGGGAAACCTTGCCAGAGAAATTATCCCAGCCTTGGGTGATTTCCTCCGGCACGACGATACCCATGGGGTTGTCGAGGGTCCCGCAGGTCGAGCCACCTGGAGCCATATCTCCCGGCGTTATCGGGGGAATCGGGAGTCCATTAGCATCGATCAGATTTTGCCCGCAATCGTACGCCGGGTCACCGCCGTAAACGGGATCAACCAATCCGAAGCTGGTGCAAGCGCCACCACGGCCGTTACACGTATTCGAGAAGCGGTAGTCGCGGGTGTCGTCAGAGTAGCGCCCACCGATGGTCAGGTTCAACCGGTCTGAGAGGTCGAACGAGAGCTCGCCGAACAACCCGACGGACGTAGTGTCTCCGGTCGAGGTCGTAATCCAATGCGACGGATCTTGAGGACCGGTTCGGCCACCGCCACTACCTCGCTCGGGAAAGCCGCGGTTGTACTCGAGCCGGTCTTCGGTGTCCGACTGCAGGTAGAGGCCCCCTAGCCAGCGGAATGCGTCGGCGCTCGCGGAATTGTCCAGCCGCAGCTCCGTGGAAAAGACTGACCCGTCGTTTCTCACTTCCTGATCCTGGAGAACCTCGGGAGAGCCAAACACATCCATGTAGGTGTGATGGCGGCCGTCCTGCAAGCCTGTCAGCGATGTAACCGTGAGGTCGTTATCGAGTTGCCAGGCCAGCTCAGCCGTCAGGAACGTCATGTTCCGCCGGGTAAACCAACCACCTGGGGGTGCCTCGCTCTGCGACATTTTCCAGGGATCGCAATTCGCCGTATATTCCTCGATATACCGTCCGCCGGGCAGCCAGGGTGTATTGCAGGACGCATCGCGCCGGGCGTTTGGCAGATTATCGTCGAGGACGTACTCGCCCTTCAGGTAGGCGCTGAAGCTATCGCTCGGCTCAAAAAGCAAGGAGGCGCGAATCGACGTGTTGTCCCAGCCATCGACGGCTGAGCCGGTATTCTCGTCTTCCATATCGCCGTCGGACTGTTTCTTGTTGAAGGCGAGGCGGACGGAAACAGTGTCGGTAAGGCCGCCAGTGATGAATCCATCGAGACCAAACAGGCCCCGGGAGCCCGCCTGCGCGTTGACAGCAGCACCGTATTCCTGAGTCGGCTTGGCTGTAATGAAGTGCATGATTCCCAGCGTCGCATTGCGGCCGAAGGTCGTGCCCTGCGGACCGCGCATGACTTCTACGCGCTCCAGATCGTAGACCGGCGGCGTCATCATGAAGGCCTTGGTCTGCGGGATGCCGTCGACGACCAGCTGTGCGGCCGACTCGAGCGAGGCGTTACCTAAGTTGGCGGCATTGATACCACGCATGACAATCGCCGGCTGCGCCTTCGCGAACTCGCCCCAGCTTGCGCCGGGCGTCAGCTCGATGATGTCGTAGACGTTGTTGATCCCCTGCTCGCGGATGTAGTCGCCACTCAGGACGTTAACAGCCACCGGAGCATCCGTGATGCTCTCAGCGTAGCGCCTGGCGGTCACGACGACCTCCTCCAGCACCGCGTCTTGCGCAACCGCGACTCCGGTCACTGCGCCGGTACTCAGCACGGTGACGAGGGCGGTAAAGATTCCTCGTTTCATATTCATATCGGATACTTCCCCTAAAGTATTAAAAGATAACGCCTGCATTGCAGCTCAATGGTGGGCGGCTCGAGGCCAAACTTTCCTATCTCCGCGCCGGATCTCCCGTTCCAGGCGCGAACGCTGGCGTAACTCGAGGCCATTTCTCCCTGATCCCGACCCCGATAAATACCCTAAAGGCGCAGATGACACAAGTTTAATGTTGCTATCTCGGCGCCATGAGGGCAAATCCCCCTAAAGTCAGCCAAATATTCGTTGCATATATGCTACGCGCGTGCTCACGGGCAGCCCCGGCGAGGCTTTATCTGCGCGTAATCGCGGCCGGGCGGCCGCTCCCACGAAGACCTGTCGATACGGTGTGGGAGCGACGGCCTCGTCGCGATTCTTCAACAGAGAGCCGCGGTCGCGGTCTAGCGGACAAAAAAAAGGGTCCCGAAGGACCCCTTTCCAGCGGCGCTAAGCGCCACATTACTGACTTAGACTAGAAACGGAAGCTGGCCGTTAGACCTGTCTGCGTCCGACTTGTCGTACCGACCGGCCGGGAACGCACCGTGCCCCCGTTCGGCCACCCTCACGCAGTTGCGATTCACTTCACTCGCTGTGATCAGCTCATGGGAGGACTTTCACCCCCAAGATCGCTCCCATGCTGGGCGCACCAATAAAAGGGGCCCCGAGGGGCCCCTTTGCATTGCTGGCGGCTATCCCTGCCGCCTAGCGGTATATCGGCTTAGTTGCCGAAGTTGTAGCTGAAGTCGACACCGAAGTCCTCTTTGCCATTATAGGCGCGAGTCGAAAAGCGACCGACCGTGTTGGGTGTGGCCGGAGAGAGATTCACGAAGTCTTCCTCGTCGCCCAGATTCCTGCCCCACAGCGAGACGCTGGTGCGGCCATTGGCGGCGGTCCAGCCTATCCGAACGCCCAGGCGATCCCACGATGGAGCGAGGGCGCTAATGCTTCCGTCTTGCAAGAGTACGTCCCGCGCGTTGAGCCTGCGCCAGACTTCATCGCGGTGTCGAACGTCGGCCCTGAGGTTGATGACCGAGCCATTCCCCAGATTGATATTGTAGGAACCGTAGATGGCGTAGGTCAGATCGGACTGAAAGTTGGGCTGGAAGCCACTGATGTCAGTGCCGATAACTTCGCCCGTGGCGGGATCAATCGAGCTTCCGATGACCGCGTCGACGAGTTCCGCGTCGATGGACGCAGCACTCCCACCCACC